>ERZ1674288.1-NODE-1-length-306132-cov-20.205801_pt1 | contig 306132 bp, 326 predicted proteins | sample MGYA00581190_ERZ1674288 | MGnify/ENA primary metagenome ERZ1674288 (study PRJEB41354, sample SAMEA4873332) | human saliva metagenome | biome: human-associated habitat [ENVO:00009003]; feature: mouth environment [ENVO:08000002]; material: saliva material...
TGACGTTGTTCAGCATTGTGGTGAGTTGTTTTTGTTGTTTGGGTGTTAGGTTTTTGCTGTAGGGGGTTTGTGTTTCGGTGCTGTTGGTGAGGTGTTTTAGTTCGTGTGCGTAGTCGATGGTGTAGTCGATGATGAGGTCGTATGAGACTCCCCATGCGTAGCCGTCGGTGTAGTCGGTGCTGATTTGTTCCCAGTATGTGTCGGTGAGGTAGTCGGTGGTTAGGGTGGTTTCCCAGTTTTTGTCTTTGATTGCTTTTTGTTTTAGGGTGTTCCAGTGGGGGTGGTTGATGATGGTTTTTAGGGCTTTTGCCGCGTCGTGGGGTACACATTCTGTGTTGTTGTTGTTTAGGTAGAATGTGTGGGTGGGGTTTAGGTTGTTGGTGTTTGCGTTGATTTCTTTTTGTAGTTGGGGTGTTAGGTGTACTCGTTTTTGGGTGGGGTTGGTTTGTGATTGTACTAGGGTTACGTCTGGTGTGATTGTTTCGATGGTTTGCCAGATGTCGATGTCTTCGTTGGTGTTCCTAGTGATGATGGTGTATTCGGGTTTGTTGGTGGTGGTTTTTATGGTGTTGGTTTTGGTGGTGGTGAGGTCGATGATTTTGGGTGTTCGGGTGTTGTGTACTGGTGTGGTGGTGGTTAGGGTTCCGTTGTGTAGGGTTGCGGTGATGGTTTGGGGTGCTGTTGCGCTGTTGGTGGTGTGTTTGCGTTCGGCGGTGATGGTGTCGCCGTTGGTGTGGGTTACTTTGTATAGGGATTTTTCGTTGTTGTTTTGTAGGATGAAGGCTTCGCCGGTGGTTAGGGTGTGGGGTGCTAGGGGGATTCGCATAGTGTTTTCCTTCTTGTTGTTGGTGGTGGTTTAGTGGTGGGTACTGCTTAGGGCACCCCCTACTTGTTAGTTTAAGGGGGTGCCCTTTGTTGGTTTACAGGGGGTTACTTGCCCTGTTTGGGGTCAATAAGAATTATGATTTCCTTACCCCAGTCAGTCCAGATAGGGGTGCCGATGGGGAAGGTTTTACCGTCCAACTTGACCCATTCTTCGGCGGTGAGTCCGGCGTAAGTGTCGTCCCATTCAAAGTCCAGGTAGGTAAACATTGCTACACCAATCTTGCGCTTACCTTCAGGGTCACTAGTGAAGGTAACATCAACCCCAACCTCACCAATACCATCCTCATCTTCGGAGTTTGCCCATACGTCAAGGTGGGCGTACATCTTATAAGGGGTGCCAGTTTCCTTCTGATGCTTACTCGCAAGGAACTTGATAAGGTGTGCAAGGTGCTTACCGGTTTCGGTACCCTGTTCAGCCTTCACGATTTCTCGTTGGGGTGCATCTAGTTCAAAGGTGCCAGGGATTGATACCCAACCTTCCTCGCGGAGCTCGTTCTCGCGCTTAGCAATGTTCTTGTCGGTCTGGTCTTCCTTATTAGGGTTGTCGGGTGAGGTGTAGAATACGTAGTGCTTGCTAATGCTTTCGTAGGACAGATGGTTCTTTGCCATGTTTTACTCCTTGATAGTGGATTTCTGAAGTCCCGTTCTTGGAACCTCTACACATAGAGTAACATACAAGGTATCCCGCGTGCAACAGCAAAGGGTACCCCCTACTAGTTACTTGGGGTGCCCATCACTGTTGTATTATGGGTGGGCTAGTCGTACTTAATGGCGATAGTTTCAATGTTTTCGAGGTGCTTGGGGTGCAGGTGTAGTTCTTCGTTGCCTGTGATGTATGGTAGTTCCTTTTCGTCTTGGTCGAGGATGATTTTTAGTTTGCCGTCTTCAAACCACTCTGTGAAGAGCGTGTTGTCACGCAACAGGTATTGCACGCGGGTTAATATCTTTGCCGAGTATTCGTATGTGCCTATGGAGATTATGCTTTTGATAGCCTGGCGTTCAAACTGAATTTTGATGACGGGGTACTTATTCATGGTAGGGTTTTCTTTTCGGGTGTGATTAAATTAGGCTTACAGTGTTTACGTGAATATTCACTAGATGGGGGTCATTGAGGTGAATTTCGTCAGTTTCGCCCACGTTTCCTATAGTGAGGTAGGGGGCAACAGTATCTTCACCTACAATTTTAACGTTAGGTGAGCCGTACCCGTCCTTATATTTAGGGTACTTGTATGATTTGAAGGTAACACGCCCTTCCTCATCCATATAGTGCACGACTAGTAGGCGGTCTAGCTTTACTACCCCTGAGTATCCCTTGTCAGTATGGGTTTCTAGGGCTATTGCTAGAATGGGGTACATTACTTTGCTGTCAGTCATTACTGTCGTTCACTTTCGGTATTGTTACTCTTTGCTTCTTCGTCCCAGCTGTCTACCATGCGTTCGATGAAGGCTTTACGAGCTTCGTTAGCCTTGAGGACTTTCTGCATGAATGGGGTGTCTACTAGGTCTTCCGGGTAGATTTCGGTAGCTTCGACGGGTGGTTCTTCCGGGGGTGCGAAGAGGTATTCGATGGGGTCTTCAATGAGCTTGCCATTGAGGTAGTTCTTGCCGCTGGTTGGGGTGTTCACTTGTTGAGTATCCTTATCTGTAGGGGTTTACCAAGTACTGTTATGATTGTAGCACACCTTTTTATTTGCCGCTATGTTAGTGGTGGGCGTGGCTCTGTTTTGCGGGGTTGCGCCTGTTTTATACCTTGTTTTTATTGATTATTTTTGGAGGTTTCTTTGACTGGTTCTGCTGTTTCTAAGCCTGTTATTGGTGCTGTTGCTGGTGTTGGTGCTGGCTTGTTGCCGGGCGCTTTTCCGTCTGGCGTTGGTTTGTCTCATGTGTCGGAGGGGTTTGTTTGGCCTCATGGTGGTACTTCGGTTCTTGAGCGTGGTGTTGGTGTGAGGGATTTTTCGGATGTTCCTAAGCCGTTTAGGTCGTTTGAGTCTGAGTGTTCGGGTTATGTGTGGGATGCCTCTGTGTCGGGGTGGTCTGGTTCTGTGTTTACTCATGGTGGTTTTTCGTTTGGTGTTACGCCGCGTGCTCGTTGGTCTTTTGGTGGTTCGGTTGATTTGAACGCTGTTGCTGATGGGTTTAGGGTTCCTGTTGGTGGTGTTGGTGCCCGTACTTTGGGTGAGTCTGTGGGGGTTGAGGATTTGGTTTTGGGTAGTCTTGTTGCGCCGCCGGGTTCCGGTTCTGGTTCTTTGGGGTTCCCTGTTGGTGTTGGTGTTTCTGATTTGTCTTCTTTTAGGTTTGATTATGATGGGAGGGGCGGCGTTATGTCGTCTGTTGAAGTTTCTAATGTTTTGGCTGTTGAGCAGTCTTCGTATTGGTTGAGTCGTGTTGGTGGTGTGGATGTTGTGTCGCCGCCGCTGGTTGGTGAGTCGCCTGATGTTGTGGCGGCGAGGGTGAAGCGTTTGCGTTCTAAGGAGCGCGGTAATGGTGGTGTTCGTCCCCGTCTTATGGGTGTTCGCCGTGAGGTTGAGATTATGAGCTTCATCGGTATTTTTGGTTGGGTTGATGTGAGGGCTACTATGCTTTTGCTTGGTGTGTCTACTCGTGCTACGGCTTTGAAGTATTTGAAGGGTTTGCAGTCTAGGGGCTGTATTGAGGCTGTTGATGTTGCGGGTGCTGGTGGTCACCGTGTTTGGGTGGGTACTCGTGTTGGGCTTGATGAGTTTGGTGTTGGTGGCGGTGCGTTTAAGCGTTCGTCTTTGGGTAATATGGAGTTCCCGCATAGGGTTCTTGTTACGTATGTTGGTGCTTTGTTGTGGTGTGGCTCGTTTGATGTGTTGAATCTTGGTACTGGTGTTTGGGGTGGTCGTTCTTCAGGTGGTTCTGCTCTTCGTGGGTTTAATGTGGTTTCTGACCGTCAGATTAATGGTTCTTTGCAAGGTCTTTTGAGGGGTAATAATGCGCTTGAGATGCGTGATTATTTGATTGCTGAGCGTGCTAGGATTTTGCGTGAGTGGCGTGCTGGTGGCGGTAGTGGTATCGGCCCTGAATGTTTCGGTGGTAATGAGTGGATGTGGGCTGTTTTGTCGGCGGTTTCTACAGCGACTTTCCATGTGCCGGATATTGTGGCTATTTTGCCGCGTGGTGAGAATGGTGAGGCTCGTAGTATTGCGGTTGAAGTTGAGCGTGGTTCCTCTAAGTCTAGGGGGAAGCTTGTTGAGATTTTGGAGCAGTACCGTGATGACCGTTCGGTGTTCAGTAAGGTGGTTTGGCTGTGCACATCGGATACGATGGTTCGCCGTGTGAATAAGTGGGCTACTGAGGAGGGGGTTTCTGACCGTATTGTTGCTTACAGGTTGGAACGTCCTGAAGGTGGCGTGTTTGATAATACGGAGTCTGTCTTTAGCTTCTAGTGGCTGGGCATAATATCAGGGGAACCTTTAGCTTATACATGCTGAAGGTTCCCCTTATATTGTTTATGTATTTGGGCTACATGGCTGGTGCTCGATTTCCAGCTTGTAGGTGTTCTGTTTGGGCATATTTTGCTTTTACTTCTGTATGGTGTCCACCTTTCCTTGTAGATTCTAATATGTGCTTTAAGTCCATATATAGCCCTCTAAGGCTGTGATTTTATGCACTCGTGTAAATAGTGATGAACATGCTTAGCGCGTCTATATGCAGGTATTTTAGGCCGCTGAGAGTATATTGAGTGGCAATATTCCCTATAGTTATCCTGCGGGCATTTAAGGCAATAAGGTTATGGCGACAAAAACCCCTTAAGAGGTTAATCTTGAGGGGTTTTTGGTTACTCTACCAAATGTCGTCGCTCTTCTTGTTCGGGTTATAGTTGAACTTAATTCCGTTAGATTCTTCAAGCTGGATGAGTTGCCAGAACCTATTCGGGTCTGGGCTGTGCTTCAAAGCTGATTCGACGTAGCATGGCCCACCTTCACGGCAAAGTTCCACTAGGCGACTACTCATATCTTCACCGGTTGCCTGTAGAGACTGACGGATATAGCGGATGTCGCCGCCTTGGATTGCCTGAATGAGTGCTTGGTCTGACTGCTTGATGACAAGAACCTCATGTACAGCTATCTTTTCGCCGTCGATTCGGTCTACTAGAGCCTGGGTGACGAACACTCGACCGGATGCCGCAATGGAGCGGAGCACATCTTCGCGTGTGTTCGCGCCGGTATCGGCGGCACCCATGAGTCGCTGAATGATACCTGCGGTGTCTTCCGCGTGTACCGTGGTCAGTGTAAGGTGACCGGTGGTAGCGGCTGTTAGAGCGGCACGCATTTCAACCGCATCCCTAACCTCACCAATAAGGATGATGTTAGGTTGCTGACGCATAGCTGATGAGATAGCGTTATTGAATGAGTACGTGTCACGTCCTACTTCGCGCTGAATGAAGAGTGAACCGTTGGCCTTCGCATTGTTATTGTCGAACAGGTACTCGATAGGGCGTTCAATGGTGATGATTGTCGGCCCGGTTGGGTTACCGTTAGCGTCTGGTCGGTGCACTTCCCTTGAAGCATATAGTAGTAGTGATGCGATACTGGTTGTCTTACCGGAACCTGTGGGGCCAGAGAATACGATAAGACCGTTAGCTTGGTGCATTGCTTTAAGTACTATGTCGGGTAGCCCGTAGTACTTTGGGTGATGCAGGTTTCCAGCTAGGATACGGAATGATAGCACGGCGTTGTCGAAGCCGGGGCTTGCCGCACTGATGTTGAGACGTGTCCTTCGCCCGGCGTGCTCATATAGCGGTAGCGTATATGATGAGTCCAGCTCTTTTTGTGAGGTGAAGATGTCACGTTCAGCACTTGGAATGATGACTTTCATCATTCGGTTAATTTCGCTTCGGTTCGGGATTTTGAACCCGTCGTAGATGTTGTTTCCACCCTTGATTTTGAAGCGGATAGGCGTGTCTGGGGTTACGTAAACGTCGGTTGCCCCCCTGTTGATTGCCTCTGTCAGGATTGCACAGATAGGGAAGCCAGGCGGCTCGTCACGGTCGTTAGGTACTGAGTATCGTAGGGGGTTGTCTTCACTGAGGCTTGTCTTGACGACACGTGCTTGTGTCGTGTCTACTGTGGGTACCTCAACTGGCTCTTCTTTTTCTTTGGTTTTTTGTGCGGCGGCGGCGTTGATGATTGCTGATTCGATGATTTCGTTCAGCTCTTCAGTTGTGAGGGTGGTTCCGCTTGCCGCTGGGGTGGGTGTTTTTTCTTCGGGTGTTACTTCCGCGTGGGCGGCAACTTCTTCGTTAATGCGGTTTAGTCGCTTGCGTGTTTCGGCAACAGCGTTGGGTCGCTTTGTTGTTTTACGCAGGTGGTTGAGTGAAAGCCCAGCGGTACTGTTCATTGCGTCTTGGTTCCTTTACTGGTTTAGGCGGGTCTTTTAAGCTGTGTACCTTATAGCTTGGTGCTTGCGTTTCACCTTCATGTTGTGGGGTGCGTGCTTTGTACCGTGTGTGCTACGATGAACTTGTTATTTTTTATTGTTATGCAGAAAGGTTCCACCTTGGGAATTTTCCACCGCAAGGTTAAGAAGGTAGACCCCACAACAGTTGTCGAGCCTATGCTGGTTTTGGAGCAGAGGCTCACGCTTGCTGACGCTTTGCTGACCTACTATGACACTGGGTGCCCTGAAAGTCTGAGGAATACCCTCATTAAGGCTAGGGGTGCCCAGAAACGTGAGGGTGCTGAGCTGATGTTCCCTAATGACCTGTACAAGATTAGGGCTGAGATGCTGACTGTTGCTAAGACGTATTACTTCGGGTCTACTATGCGGCCTGGTATGAGGCTGGATAAGATTATTAATTTTGAAAGGGTTTTTGAACGCATGAGTGCTGTAGGCATGGAAAACGAAGAAGAGATTGCGAAGGGTCTTAAACTAATTGCCGAGACACGTGAAGCTTTGGGTGAATCGGCACCCAATATCATCGACTACATGGATGACATTGCCATGCTAGAAGCTAAGGTGAAGCGTCTTGAGTCTGAGATTGAAGAGAGGCTGAAGTCAGTGGGTAGCCGCTGGAAGAAGGCTGATGCTGAAGAGGTTGCCGTCCGCAATGAGGAACTAGCCATTGAGCTTATTGATGCTGAAGAATCACTAAAGGCAAGCCGTAAGTTCCTCAAAGACACAGAGGCGGCTTTCAAGAGTAATCTTAGTATCTTGAAGGAAGCTGAACGCGGGTTGCGCCGCTTGGGTGATTTGCGTACTTCTCAGAAACAGCAAGAGCTTGTGAATAGCTTGAAGGATAAGCTGAGCGACGTAACTACTGGCTCGGCGTTCGATAAGCTTGCAGAGGAAGCTGAGGCTCGTTTGCAGGGTATGCGTGAAATTCAAGAGAATAGTAATGACCGTGAGTTTACCCGTCTGACAGCGCAGGAGCGTCTAGATGCCCTACGTAAAGAGAAGGGGCTGTAATTCTTTTGAGTACAGCAAGTACAGGACAAGAACTAATTGAGCGTGTAGCCAACTCGCCATACAGGGGTGCCGCTCAAGCGTTGGGTTACGACCATAAACAGCGGGACTGGGTTCAAGTCATTCAGGACGCTAAGGAAGCTGAAGAGTCACGGATAGCCCGCCAAAAGCTAGGTAAATCAGCACTCAAGGTACTAGGTGTTCTGGTTATTATTGGTGCGATTATCGGTCTTATCGTTGCGGCTATCTACGGTCTTTCTCAAGTTCCGTGGGGTGACCTGCTCCCTAAGTCGTCACCGGCAAGTACAAATAGTTCGAGTAGTAGTAAAAGTTTCCTCTCCGGTGTGCCAGGGCAACTACTTGGGCTAGTTATGGCCTTGGCGCTTTTTGTTGGCATATTCAATGCCGCAAAAGCCCAAAACGTAAGGATGTTTATCGTGCTTATTGTTCTTCTAGGATTGATTGTTAGCGTATTCTTCCTACTGCATAACCTGCCCTCGATGCCTACCGGCGACTCAAGCGGCCTACGCTCTGCTGGGTCAATAGGATAAGGGGTCTAACTCTTATGGCTAATATCTACACTAAAGAGTATAATGCGCAGGTACGTATAAAAGACTCGCCGTATGCTGGTGCCGCCCGTGTTTTGGGTTATGATAATAAACAGCGTGGGTGGATTGACGACATCAAGGATGCCAGGAAAGCTGAAGAAAAGCAACAAAAACGCAAGGATATACTCGGTTTCCTTCTAATGTGTTTGGGTTATTTGGGTGTATTTTTGCTTGTTGCTGGGCTTTTTGCTGGCGGTTTTCACGTGCTTTCACAAGCCCACAACGGGGGTGCTACCGCGAAACCAGCTGTAACATCTAGCGTTACAGATTCTCCAGCCCCTACCTCTTCTAGTAGTACCACAAGCTCACCTTCTAGTGCTCCCATGCCTACGAGTAAGTGTACTACTGTTATTGGGTCTTATACCGTTAGCACGGGTATCTGCAAGGATAACAAAACCGAAGAAACGGGCAGGAACCGGGAAACCCTTAAAACCCTTGTGGGCATACTTATTGCAATGTTTATCATTTTGAGCCTTCTTTGTGGTGTAGACCGCCTGTAAAGTTACGGATATGATTCTCATGTAGAATATTTCTTTATCCGTCAGGGGGGTGCTTTAGGTGAATATTGGTTATCAGATGCTAAGTAAGGTTAAGTATTGGTCTTGCATGGCTGGCACTTTGATTCTATTCATCTTTGCGCCTGGAATTTTGTTACTAGGGTTCTTGGTAGGGCAAATGGGTGATGTTAAGTTCTGGAATGGTAGCGGAACCATTTTCGTTTTGCTACTTGTAATATCAGCTATTTGCCTGTTTATCAGCTGGCTAATACCTGAACCACCGGCTGTGGTGGGAAATACTACCCCTAGCAATGCTTGGGATGATGAGGTAACGGTTCCTCTAGTGTGAAAAGTAAATTAAGGCGGGAAGTGACTTGTTTAATACAGGTCGCTTCCCGCCTTAATTTTTTTGTAATGATTTTAGAGATAGTCAGCTTCAAAAGCTTCACTAGTTTCCGCGTCAAATAGCGGGTAGTCAGTACCCCTAATAATGTCGTAGAGTAGCACTTCCATACCTTCACGGTATCCGTCGTTTTCTAGTAGGTAGTCGAATCCTCCGGGTAGGCGCGGGTTGGTTGCGTCTAGCACTTTCCTGTGTAGGTATGGCACGCCGGTGAGCACTTCAATTCCTGCGGCGCAGTAGTCTTGCACCCCTGGGAGTGATACGGCTGAGCCTGCCTTGACGGTATCTTCGTCTTCTACACCGTTTACGAATACGCTAATGCGGCGCGGGTCCATTCCTCCGCCGTGTCGTCCTGAGCCTAGACCGTACACAAACTGTCGTTTCATGGTGATTAGCGGCTTGAAGTGCGGCTGGGTCACGTAGTACAGTTTGTGGGTTAGTGGGTAGGCGCACTCTTTCATGTAGGGGTCGTTGAGTAGCACTGATGTGTCAATGATGACAATATCGTAGTGCTCACGGATTGCCTGGATGATGGTGCGGTAGAACGGTGGGCGTAGGTCGTTGAGGTCGGTTGGGTTCTCGGGTGCTAGTAGTGTGTCTACTCCTACACGGGTGTTGTGGTTGATATTGTCGTTGATGATACGCCAGTCTTCTTCGGGGTCTTCGCCTAGCACTCGGTATTCTGAGCGGAAGTCGTCAAAGATACCTACTACGGTTTTAGCTTGGTTGCCTGTGTCGTATCCTACTTGTCCGTCTTGCAGGTCGAGGTCAATGACGATGATTTTGAGTGGGGTTTTGGCGCGTCCTTCTTCTACGGCTTTTTGGCTGTATTTTGCTAGGGCGTTTGCTAGTCCTAGTGATGTTGTGGTTTTACCGGTTCCACCTTTTTTGGAAGTGATGGTGACACAGCGCCCAATGTAGGGTGACCCGTTGATGTGTTGCTCATCTGGGCTTACTTCACCTTGGATGGATGCTAGTTCTGTGTCGGTTCGGTAGACTAGTAGCCCTTGGAAGGCTAGGAAAGCGTCGTTTTTTTCGGGTGCGCGGTCGATGTATTCTAGGATTGCTTTGTAGAAGTTGTTGGCGATGACGTGACCGGGGTAGAAGTCCCATTCCGCTTCGGGGTTTTCTTTATCGTATGTTGTCCATTCGATTGGGTATGGGTACACGCCGAGGTCTACTTGTGCGTTGATGAGGTAGTCGGACAGTTCGTTCATTGCGTCTTGGTACATGCTGAACTGTTCGGCGTTCACGGAGGCTTGCACTACGAAGAGTGGTGTGGTTTCCATGATGTCGCGTAGGTACCCGTAGATTGTGTCTCGCCCGGCTTTGACGGTTACTTCGTCGATTAGTTCTACTAGGTAGTCTGAGTGGACGATGAAGCAGTCGATGGTGTTCGGGATTTCGGGAGGGTCTGCGGTGAAGGCTTCTACAAACTCTTCTAGGGTTGCGAAGATTCCGAGGAATTTTGAGCGGCGGGGTGCGCCTTCTTCTTCTTCGTCAATGACGGGGTAGATTGTTTCTGCAACCCAGGGTTCTAGTGGCCCTTTTTTGGGTTCGATGGGCGGCATGAGGATTTCTATCATGTCGCGGTACCATGCCGCGTCTACCACTTCGTCTCGTGCTTCGGAGTTTAGTGGGCTATTCGGGTTTTCGAGGGCATCATATTGGGTTTTTCCACTGATGTAGACGATATTGGGTGGTAGCATGGTGTTTTGGGGTACCTTTCAACTGTTGTTATGTGTTGTCGGCTAGGGGGTTGGTGTTGAATATTTCAGGTAGTTCTTCTAGCCAGATGTCGATTCGGACTTGTCCTCGGCGGCCTCGGATGTCTCGCATGAGGCACCACCCTTGGGGTAGTGTTGTTATTGCTTCGATGACCTGGGCGGCGGCATCACCTTTAACTTGCATTGCGTTTGCGGCTACTATTGCGTCGTCTTCGGAGTTATTGAAGGCGAAGTGCGTGCTTGCAAAGGCCTTGTTTAGGCGGGTGCGTTCGTTGAAGATGTCGGTGTAGTTCTGTGTTCCTAGTAGTAGTGCTAGGTTTTTGGAACGTCCGAGGCGTGCTGTTGTGTCGATGAGGGCGGCACCGGTGGGGTTGGTGATGATTGACCAGGCTTCATCTACGACTAGCACTTTTCGGATTGATTCGTCTAGACGGAACATGCTTTGACGGATTAGCAGGGTTAGCATGGTCATGATTGCTTGACCTACGGCTTTACTGGAGTCTTTGAGCTCATCAATTGTCTTTGGCAGTTCGTGTAGGTCGGATAGGTCGATGACGGTGATGCCGGGCTGGAATTTAATGTATTTAGGTTCGCCCTTGTCAGGTTCGGCGCTTAGGATTTCTCCAGCACCGGCTGTGAGAGCGTTTCGGGCGGCTTTAGCAAACCCGAACAGTTTACTCCTACCTACCGGGTCGTCAATGAGTGAAGCGGTGCGTTGCAGTTCGTCTAGGAACGCTATCATGCATTTTTCGTCATTATGGAAGTTCAGGATGTCTCGTACCGTGTTGCTGATTTGTCCTACGATGATGTCGTCGTTCACTGAGTTTGGTAGGAGTGCTTGCAGTACTGCTAGTACGGCTGTTACGGTGTCGGATTCGATTTGCTTTTTGTCTTCGCCGTGGCTGAATACGATGAATGGGTCAAGGATACCTATGTTTTCTGGGTCGGTGGGGTCGATTTTGGCGCGGCGCACGGGTACACCTGTGATGTCTTCTGCGCCTGCGAGTTTCAGTAGGTCACCTTTCCAGTCGATACCTACGATGGTTGCGCCTTGGATTGCGGCTAGGGTGGTTAGCCATAGCATACAGTAGGTTTTACCGCTACCGGTGTTTCCGGTTACTAGGGTGATGGGTGCTTTATTGCTTTTGTTTGCTGAGTGTAGGCTGAATAGGGTTTTTGAGGCTGGCACGCTGTTTGCGTATCCGATTACTACGGGCTGGTCTGGTTTGTACGTGGACATGCGGTGTTCCTTTTACTGTGTCTTCTTGGGTGCTGGGGGTAGTTGGATTTCTGCGTCGATACGGTAGATTTGGTTGATATTCGGGTCTTGCTCGTACCCGTCTAGGTACATGCGGGCTTCTTGCTTCCATTTGAAGTATCCGACGAGGTATACGTATAGGGTTTCACCACCGAAGATTTCTTTTGGTGTGTTGAGGAACCATGTCAGGGCGGCACCTATGAGAGCGCCGGGTATTGCACCTACGATGAGTGAGGTGGGCAGGTCTGGCATACCTACGAAGATGTATAGGATACCGGCAAAGATGAGGGTTAGACCACCAAAGCAGGCACCCCACATACCTAGAGTACTGAAGGCTACCGAACCACCAATTTGTTTGAGGGAAACGTCTTTACCTACAGCCCATAGGCGCTGTTCACGCCTGAATACTTGGGTAACGTTAAGAACGGTGGGGTCTTTACTCATGTCTGCCTTTGCCTTCTAGGTTTGCGGGGTTACTGTTTTTAGCTTCTTATTACATAGCCTGGGGGGGTGGTTCTACCAATCAAGGTTTGCTGGTTCTTGCGGGTCTTCTCCGTCTTGTGGTGGGCAAAATTCTATGAGGGGCTTTTCTTCTATTTCGCTGGGTGCTAGTGCCGCCGCCGCTTCGGGTTTTGGGGTTGTCTTTTTGCGTAGTTCGGTGGCTACTAGTTTTTTGTACATTTTGAGCCCGTTGTTGGGGTCATATTTTTTGTCTTCTTCGGTGAGGGGTATTGGTTCGTGGTCTTCTTCGGGGTTGAAAGACCATTCTTTAGCTTTGTCGTCTAGGTCTGGTCGTTCGATTGGTTTTAGGATGGGGTTGATGTTTTGTGTCAGGGGTTGCCCTGGTTCGTATTCTGTGATGGTGATGTGGAACCGCCTGTATTTGATGGGGTCTTCTTTGGGTGATTTGTAGTACCCTCCGTAGCTACATGAGTAGTGTACTAGGTGTGTTGCGTCGTCGTCTTCCCACCACCTGCCGGTAGCGCCGTCGATGAGTGCTTTAAGGGTTGGGGCATAGTTGTTGGGGTCTAGGTGTGTTCCCCTGTTGTGTCCTAGTACCTCGAAGTGTACGGTGTAGTGTTTGAAGGGTTTGAAGTTTGGGTTTTTATTGAGGTGTTGGGTTGCGTGGTATGATGCGAGGCCTCGTAGGGCATTAACTCGGTTGGCTTTTACGCGGTGGTTGAGGGCGTTGTTTGCTGTGAAGACGATGCAGGTGGGGATGTCTAGGACTAGCTCTATGGTCTGTGGTGTTTCTGTCATGTGGTTCTGCCTTTGGGCTTGGTGGGGAGTTAGTTGGCGGCCAAAGCTGGTTTTCTTGAGCTTTGGCCGCCGCTTTGGGGGTTTTAGAATACGTCGCTTGGTACGGATTCTGGTTCTACGTATTCGTTGTCGTTGTAGTTATTTTCAATTGATTGCTCTTGGAAGATTTGCGTGTCTTCCCCGGCGTATGCCCCTTCGGGTGGGGTGGGTAGTTCGCTTACTGTCTTGAAGAACACCTCGGCAATGTCGATGAGCATCTTTGTTGCGGTCTGCTTAATTTCTTCCACCCATGCATCAATGGTTGCCGTATCGCCTGCCTTGTGGTGGCTTTCGATAATGTCGTAGGTTAGTGGGTGGAATTGTTCTTGTGCTTGGCGTGCTACTGCTTGTACCCTCATGCTACTTCCAGCATTTTTGAGTCCCCTAAGTTGGGGTTCGGTCATGTAAATGTAGTTCATGCGGTTTACGTAGAACTGGTAGTGTAGCTGAATGTCGTTCACTAGGGTAACGAACTTCTCGGTCATGTATGCTACGGTCGCGTGGGGGAACAGGCTTACTTCCCGCTCTGCTTCCGGTAGTACCTCGTAGACTTTGTGTTGCAGGTCGTTGTAGGTGTAGAGGCATGAGGATACGTGTCCGGCGGCGGTGTTCCAAGTATTATTCTTGTTGAATACTGCGTATACCGGTGCTTCATAGTCTGCCATTGCGTAGCTGTTAGTCATCGGTTTTGGTGTCCGTTCTTCTTAGATTTTATTGTACGATTACTATCGTATCATTAATCGTTGAAGATTGGGTGTTCATGGAACCAATGAAGTACATTAACTACAATGTCTTGACCTACTTCAGTGCCGGTGAAGAAGAAGTACGCACCGGCTAGTAGGCTGAAGAATATGATTGCGTTCTTGAAGTCTTCCATGTTTACTTATCCCATTCCTTACGGTAGCCGGATACTCGTTCGCCGTCAGCTTTACCTTTCTTAACGGCGGCGAGTACTTCTTCTTTGCTGAGGAGTCGTTGTCCTTCAAATTCTGGCTTGGTTGGTGGAACATAGTCGCTTGCTTGTTCCATTTTGAACCATTCTTCGAGGAGTGCCTGGTCGATTGCGTCGCCGTCTTCGAGTAGTTCTGCCTTTTGTCGCTCTTTTTCTACGGCGCGGGCTTTTTCAATTTCTGCCTTAGTCATGACTTTGCGTAGTCCTGGCAGGTAGATTGCGGCGGCGGCTTCAAGTGCTCCGGGGCTTACGAGGTCGGTACTGATGTTGATGCTTGAGTGACCTTCGCCGTCTAGTCCTGGCTTGCTGATTGGTAGTGTCAGCGTCTCTTCTTGTGTGTCGTAGAGGACGGGTGAGCCGTATTTGAGGTGGTCGAACATCATCTTGACTGATTTGCTGTTCAGGGCTTGCTTCTTTTTGAACTGTGCTACGGCGCGTTTTTGTGCGCGGCGGGGCATGTCTTTGAATAGTAGGTATCGCCCTGATTCTAGGTACTCTTCAAGTTCCTCGGGGGCTACAACATCTTTATAGTAGGCAATGTCGTGACCTTTTTTGGTTTGGGTCTTCCGCTTGGTTCCTTTAGGGGCGGCTGTCTTGCTCTTGCGGGTTACTTTAGTCTTCATTGATGGTTGCCTCGTATTTCCTGGTGATTAGTGCGTCCAAGAAGCGGTTGTGGCTGATTGTCTTATTGATGTTGTTGTACTTATTGGAGGCTTCTACTAGCTGGGTGACGAGAGGCGCGATTTCTGTTTCGTACCACCTGTCGTATTCGCGGCGTGCATCAATGCTTACTTCCGTGTCGCCGTTCCATAGGGTTTCTTTGATGATTCGGGTAACGTGTTGCGTGAACTGGTGCTCAGCGGTGGTGTCACTACCTCCGGTTCCTGCCTGGGTAATCGTTGCGACGCTATCCCAGGCGTTGCTCTTGAATGGGATTCCTACCGCACCGTAGGCGGCGTATTTCTTGTGGTTCATCTGGTTTATGATGGTCACAATTTCTGCTGTTGCTTCTTCACGTTTCGCTAGAATATCTGAAAGCATGTTTAGTGCTTTCCATGCGTAGTAGAGGGCACCTACTAGGGCTAGTAGCAGTATGACTAGTACGAAGATTACTGGGGTCATGGTTATTTTCCTTCAGTCTGTCCGGTTTCTGTGTTAGTGCCCAAAGATTCGAGGTAGAAGAACCAGGAGTGATAGGACACTAATTCCTATGCTGAGCCATAGCACACCTGAGTTAAGTGAGGGGCTTTTCGCGTCGTAGGTTGCTACCCTGTAGGTGTACCACAGTTTACCTTTTCGTGGCACGATAGGTGCGAGGAGGGGTACACCGGACTTGGTGAACATGTCACCGATAATGTGGACTACCGCACCTGCACCCATGCTGTACCCTATCCAGGTGTACTGTCCGGCTGGGATTGAGGCGAATAGGGCACCTGTGATTACTAGGGAAAGAATGAAGGTTACCATTGAGTTGAGGTGCTTACCGCCCTTGAGTGCGCCAATGTTTAGACCCGATAGGGCGATGTGCATTGCGGCTAGGCAGATAATGGCGGCGATGAGTGCACCTAGATTATGGATGCCGATAAATCCTAATGGTAGCTTAAAGGCGGTCACAATAGGGTTACTGGTGGCAAGGTTCACAACGAGTGCTAGTGCTACAGCCCCCATGAGTGAGTGCCAAAAGCCACGGTGTAGGTAGTCGTGTGATTTAGCGCGGGATTTAGCGTCAGCTTTGGTGTGGATTGTCTGTACTAGGCGTGAGCTTTCACGGAATAGTACTGTGATTGGTTCACCAAAGATGCCCATTGCGGACTTTGCGGTGGATGAAGTGTTATCAAAGTCGGGGATTAGGGCACCTGCTACGAAAGCTAGTAGTGAGAGTGCGAATATTCCTACAGTTGGTGAGTTGGTAACGAAGTAAGCTGTGAAGGTTGCACCAAATGCTAGTACGGCTAGGAACGCGGCTACGCCGGTTGCGGCGTGAGCTGGCCCCATGACTGCGTCGTCACACTCGCCTTGTGTTCGCATAAGTCGGTGTATCCAGCATTGCTCGTCGTGTGGTGCCATGTTTTATAGTCCTTGTAAAGTTTAGGGGTGAGATTACATATATAGTGGGTATAGCAATGCCGGGAGCCCCGTGTTTATAGGGTTCCCGGCATTGTTGTTTGTTTGGTTTATTCGTTTACTTCTTCGGGTTGTTCCACTTTCTCTTTGGAACGTCCGAAGAACCTTTCGCGCCTTGCCGCGCGGCGACGTTCTGCCTGCTCTTTGGCTTTTGCGTTGCGTTTCTCGACGTTTTCTTTGAACTCTTCTAGAGCCGCGTCAATTTCTTGTGTGCGCTGGTCACGTACACCAAATGCTTTAGCGTCCTGTTCGTCTTCTGTTGTGAGTAGGAACGTGCATAGGGCTAGGGTGAAGCCGAGGCTACAGGAGTTGATGACTGACCATAGGTGCGTTTCTTCGGGAATGAAGATGCATATTGTACACAGGAGTGTGGCGGTTGCCGCTACTACTGCTACACGGGCTTTGAAGCTTGCCCAGTTCCGCTCTTTGAGGGGCACCCATTCGCCCTCGGTTTTCCCTGTCAGAGTTTCCCCTATTATGTATGAGATGAGGTAGCACAGGGTTGCGGTCGAGTAGATAAGGGGTATGCCTGATACTAGGGCTCGCAGGATGTTTGCCCATAGTGCATGTGAAAGGTAGATGTCGAGTAGCACACCTGTGGTTATGCCGAACAGTAGGGTTCCTACCCATATTGCGATTTGTTTCTTGTTGCGTGTATTCCACGCTATCATGATTCGCCTGATGTGTGTTCGTCCACGGTCGCGTGCGTTTTGAATCACGTACTCTATGGGAATCATGAGTGTGTCTAGGGCTTTCCCCATGTTGTTTATGTTCCTTACGCTAGGTCGGTTGAGTTGTCGAAGAATTTTTCAGCGTCTTGCAGTGCTAGTTTGCCGTGTGTGGGGTTAGTTAGGATGCGTGTTGCTGATTCTATGGCACTCGGGATTAGGTGTCGATGCTCGTTGAGTCGCAGGAACCTGTTTTTGTTAGTTCCGTGCTGGCTTTGTGTGAGGATGTCACCTTCTCCGCGTGTAACTGTGTCTGCTTCTGCAATAGCGAAACCGTCGCTGTGTTCGACTAGTGCGTTCATTCGGGCTTGTGCGCTTTTGCTTTCTGCGGGGGTTACTAGCCAACATTTGGAGGGCAGGTCATTTCGTCCTACTCGTCCGCGTAACTGGTGTAGGCTGGAAGCTCCGAGTCGTTCAGCACCCATGATTACGATACGGGTTGCGCCTGGCACGTCCACACCAACCTCAATGATGGTTGAGGCGATGAGTACGTCTAGTTCGCCGTTTCGGAAGCTGTTCATCACTTCTTCTTGTTCGGCTACTTTCATTTTGCCGTGCACTACTCCGATACGTGCGGTGGGTAGAACTGTTTTCAGTTCGTTGTTTAGCTCGGTTACGCTGGGTGCGTCTGAGGTTTCTTCCACCCTGGGTGCAATGATGAAGGCTTGGTGCCCGGCGGCAATCTCACTGTTCAGGTCGCACCACATGGGGTGAACAATATCGTTGAGAATGTCGCTGTGTTTTGCGGGTACCCATTCTGTTTCTACTGGCTTTCGACCGGCGGGCTTTTCCTTGATTTGGATGAACTCGACTTGACCGTATGCCATTTGAGCTACGGTTCGAGGTGTAGGGGTTGCGGTTGCGGTCAGGAAGTCAGGGATAGTTCCGTCTTTGCGTGCAATGGTTAGTCGTTCCCTTTGCTCTACACCGAACTTTTGCTGTTCGTCAAAGCATACGAAGCCTAGATTTTCAAAGTCTGGTGCTGTTAGTACTGTATGGGTACCAACAACGAGGCGGATGTCGCCTTCTTTAAGCCCTTTGAATACCTTCTTTTTGTCGGCGGCTTTCATGGAGCCTGACAAGTAGACTGCCTCTAGGTCTTCTACGCCCTCTAGAGCCACTGTAGCGGCTTTATGAATCTGCTTAGCAAGAATGTCCGTGGGTGCAACAATAACGGCTTGACGACCTGAATCTACCGCGTTGAGGGCGGCTAGAATCTGGACAATGGTTTTACCAGAGCCAACATCAGCTGATAGTAGAGCGTCCATTGGCTTATTGTCCGCCATGCGCTCCTGAATGATTTTAAGCGCCGCCTGCTGGTCGCCGGTAAGACTGTAGGGTAGGCTGTTGATGACATGCTGAACATACCCATCAGGTGAGCCGCCATTCTCGATACCTTGCGAGATGTCACTCTTCTTTTGGGCACCTTGAATGATTACTTGGAGGCGTACAAGCTCATACCATGCTAGAGACTCAATCGCTGTGCGGATGTCCTCTTCCTTTTGGGGGAAGTGAAGTAGCTGTAGGGCATCTTTGATGGTGTGGATACCTTCGGGTAGGGTGTCCTCAGCCCAGTATTCTTCTTGCTCTATCCCCTGGTTACCTTCTACGTTTAGGCGCGTTAGAGCTTCACGAAGTAGGTTCGAGATAAGGTCTGTAGTAATTCCGCGAGAAGGCGACTGTGCATAGATAGGCACATACGGGTTACTGGTATCTGCTACATCTAGCGTGTCGATGAAGTCGCCGGTGAGCGCAATTGATTTGTAATAGCTGACCTTGCCACCAATTAGCACGTTAGTACCGGCGGGGTACTTGGTTTCTCGCCACTGGCTAGGCCCCCAGAAAGTCACTAGGACTTCAGTGTCAGCGGTTTGCACGTGGCAGTATGCACCCTTACCGCTGTTCATGGTCGTCCAGCTGTTAATCTTGCCGGTAATGTAGGCGTTATCACCAATCATTAGACCATGAAGGTTAGTAGCAGGGTTGGACAGGTCGAGGTATCGGTTAGGTCGGTTATAGAGAACGTCAAACACCGAACCGTAACCTGATTTGGTGAGCGATTCGGTCAGAGTCTTACCCTTTTCTCGTTTCGAGTTTCGGGGTCGCGTGTCATACTTGGCGAAGTTTAGCGCCTTGACGGGGGTTTCCTGTAGGCTGAGGATTTTGCCGTCGAAGTCAATATTGCCAACCATAAGCTCAGCAATGGAGCGGGTAATTGCGATGCCGCGCTCTCCCGCCTGGTTACTCTGAATGAGCTTGATGATTTTGTTTGCAGGGACGTGCCATACGTTCTTGCTTTCCTTGGTCTTCCAGCCTCCAAGGTTGCGGAGGTACTTGAAAGTTACCTCGTTGATTCCCCAGGGGTTCAGTGATGCAACAGTAATGTGTGATGCGTCGCCTTTTTCGCCGGTGGTCGGGTTGTAGTATGCGACTGCTTTCCAGGGCATATTGTCGTAGAAGGCCTGGGTGTCACCGACGATTCGGGTTGAGCTTGCGGTTGCGGCTAGAAGTTCGGCTACCATATGGGTTGCTTCCAGGTTGTTTGCGTCAATTGAGACGGTCACAAGTTTACCTGTTGCATCTTGTGTAAAGGTGCAACCGCCGGTTTCCTGTGCTCGCATGTATAGGGTGCGTAGGGTGTCGCCGCCGGTGACGTTGGTGTAGGTGGTGGCTGTTAGATGGAGTTGCGTGTTTGATGCGCCCACTACAATGTCATAGGGGCGTACAGATTCAGGGTTAATGGTGGTTTGTAGGTTGGTGCTGTATTCATTGCTTGCGAACTCCAGAGCTCCCATGCTTCACCTTTCTCGTTACTTGCAAAATAGTTTCACACTCAATGATAACACATTAGGTGGAACAACTCTTAGTGAGTGCTCCACCTAATGTGAATATTAACTGTTTAATTATATGTTAGATGCCTTGTAGTGCGCCCCTGATTTGGGTTGCTACGTCAAAGATGGATGCGGGTGCCTTGGCGAGTGCTACGGCTAGGCTTTCGAGAGCTAGTGTCGCGTCTTCGGGTGCTTCATCTAGTAGGATGGTTGCCAGGTTCCGCTGTGTTGATTCGTCGTACTCGTTGATGAGTAGGGCGTAGTATTTGACGGCGGCTAGGACTGTATCTTCTCGGTCAATCTCTGCAAGGGGTGCAACGGTTTCTAGTAGTGTTTCTGTACCTGCGGGGTCTGAGACGATTGCGGTAACTGTTTCTGCTAGTTCGGTGCTTGTAGGGTTGCCTAGTAGAATATTTATGCCTTCAAGGTCTGATGGGTCGAGGGCGCTAAGGATTTCGACTAGCGCAATGGTGAGCTTAACCTGTGTTAGGGCATCTAGGGCAATGTTCACCTTGGGGGTTTCCACTGTAGGCTCTACCACCTCAGTTACCTGTTCGCCAATGGTGTTTGTCTCGTCTTGGTCTTCAACCTCAACGGCGGGTTCCTCGGCATTGGGCATGTAGTCACTACCAGTTTCTTCTTCTGTGTCTTCTTGGTAGTACCCGTAGGTGGGTGTAACTTCTTGCTCTTCCGCTTCGTCTTCGCCTGCTTCTTCTTCGGCGTACTCTTCCTGTGTCTCTTCTACTTCTTCCGTTTCAGTATCATACAGGGTTTCTTCATTGTCTTCTGCGCCTGCGATAGCCTCTACAGGTTCCTGGGTTTCCTGCTCAGTAATAATACTGTTCTCTTCTTGAGCTAGGGTGTCTTCATGGATTTCTGGCTCTTGGTAGAGTGCCGCCTCGGGGGTGGTGATAGGTGTTTCAGTGGTTACTTCGTCACTTTCAGCGTTCTGTGCCAGGGTGTTACCTAGTCGGGCTAGGCGTGATGCTTTTCCGCTGATTCCGCCTGCAAGTTTTGCTCGGGGCATGGGTCTTTGGTGCCTTTCGTGATTAGCTGGTCATGGTTCGAGTAAGGATGCTCTTGCCGTATTTGTCTTCTAGTGCAACGATAATGTCGTGGATTTTTTGTTCCATTTCGGAGAGCTCACTGTGGGTCTTACTGATTCGCTCTTGCGGAATGATGCTGAGCGCTTCTTGGGGTTCGGGGATTGCGCTAACATGCCCAATGGCGGTGTATAGTCCGCGCAGTGCGATTGCCTTACGGTTAGTCTCTGATTGCGGCTCTTTAGGCTCAGGGTTATCGGCAACTTCGGCGGTTGAGATGTCTGATTCTTCCGTGTCCCCTGTTAGGCTGTACTCCCCTGCTTGACCTGCATCTTCACCTGTTAGACTGTACCCGGCTTCTTGTGCGGCTTGGTTGATGATTTGGGTTGCTACCGCTTCGTACATTTCACGTTCAGCTTCAAGCTTCTTCTGTCGTTCTGCTTCACGCTTAGCCTTGAGCGCTTCCCTGTCGGCTTTATCTTGCTCTTCACGCTCTGCCACGATTTCGTTAATGATTTCCTGTGCTTCTTCAGGGGTCTTACCTACGGTGCGTTCAGCGGCAATTGAAGCAACAGCATCTAGCGACTTTTTGACGGCTCGTGCTTGCGCTTGGGTGAAGTGTAGCTTAGTGCCTTCGGGTGCCACAGATGTTAGGGTTTCGATTACGGCACCTTGGGTTACTAGGGCATGGGCGGCTGAGCGGGAAATACCGAATTTTTCGTCAATATACTCGTTCCAGGTCTTGTACCCAAGAGCGAGGTGCGCCTTCCGGCTGTGTGCCGTGTATAGAAGTGACCAAAGGGCACCGGTAGTGTGGCTGATTGCCTCTGTTATTTTATTAGCGTCTTCTACCGTCAAAGTTTCTTCTTCGGTTTCAATCTTCACCGGTGCGGGGGTACTTGTTCCTGGGTCTACAATCTCTACTTCGGTACTCATGTTTTCCTATCTTGTTTATCTGTGGGTCTTATTCTATGCCATAGCGACGGGTAATAGCGGCAGTAGTGGCACTAGTGTGAAGGGTGTGAGTAGTATAGGGGCAAGTGGGATTTTCAGGTGCTTGTGCTGTTTTTTGTAGATTTTAGCTACGGTGTAGGCGATGAGAATCAGTGCTAGGGCAACGAAGTTTACTAGCCCAACGATGGGGTGCGATACCGCGATAGGGGCAATGTAGCTTAGTGCTACGACTGTCAGGGTTGCGTCTGATGCCCACCAGTGACGAATGATTCCCCCTAGCACTAGCGCACTTATTGATAGCGTGACAGTCATTATGTCTTGTGCGATAGCGGCTAAAATCAGGTACGCTACCCACCCTTGCATGATGTGTGTTTCGCTTGCTTTTCGGTAGGAAACATCGGTTTGGGTTGCCCATATGAACGTGTATGTGAGGAAGGCGGCACCTGTTCGGGCAACAATGTTATCTTGATACCAGGGGTGGTGTGCTAGGGCTGTTGCTACGGCGATAGCTGGAATTAGGGCAATGGCATGTATCCGCAACCATACCCAGTGCGCTTTTCGGCGCGGTTTAACCCAGTCGGGTGCGCCTGTTGCGTTGGCGATAAGGAAAAGCCCCATAAGGAGCATTGTTGGCAACATGTAGATGTATTGGCTGTTCATGCTTCTTATGGGGCTGTCTTTTCCTAGTTAGTAGTTACTGTGGAGCAACTTGTAACCACGAATAGATTTGATGCTTCGCTTGAGCTACTGTGTGTCATCAGTAGACGCTCGCCACCTTCTTTACCTTCAGGGAGGAAAGATACGGTACACTTGGGTGCAATGTGCGCTGTTGCGAACAGGCTTAGCGGCACGTACTGGACTTTTGCGGTGAAGGGGGTTGTAATTCCTTCATCATTTACGGGTAGGTCTACCACCCATTCACCCAGTTTGACCTGCATGTTTGAGCTTTGGTCAAAGATGATAGAGGTTTCTGTTGCTTCCTTGTCAGCGGAGTGCATAGCCTGTAGCGCCAACTTCAGGTTAGCAACGTCTACCTCGGCGTTCTGCTCAAACTCGTATCCTCGCTTGTCCAGAATGAAGGTGCGGAACGACTGGATGAACTGCTGGGGCACGTTACGGTTCTCGTATAGTGCAATTGCGCCGGTTTCACTGTCACGGAAACCGAGGTACTGTTCGGATACTAGAACTTCCACGGTTTCGCCCTTAAAGTTCTTAGTTTCCGGTAGGATACTCACGCCTGCCTTAATGATTTCCATCTTGCTTGCCTCGTGTGCGTCGAGAACTAGCGGCGGAGTGAACGGGGTCTTGTACATTAGCACAGCGACCCTACCAGCACTAGTGGATGCCATGACCTCAAGCTCATTCTCATCATTAAGCTTAAAGATGACATAGAGGCTGTTCTGGTCGTCGCCGTTATTGACGGAGCGGGCTACCTTAATTCCCTGGGCTAGACCGTGGGTAGGTAGGGAACCAACGTTGGCGGTTACAGGGCGGGGGTTACGGGCTAGGGTTGTGGTGCTTAGCCTGAAAGTGTTGTGTACACCTGCGGTCACTACTGCTTCGCGTACCTCATTGCCGTTTAGGGTGATTGACAAGGTGCACATTTCGGCGGTGAATGATGCCAGCTTGAGTGCCTGTCGAAGCTGGTTCGGGTCTGCAAGGTGTGCTGACACTTTCCTGTCACCCGTGATGGTTTCAGGGATGATGGGGTGTTCGTGGTATCCGGGCACGGGTGAACCCATCTTGCTTGTGTGCCTTAGAGATGCGGTGTTGGTTTCCGGGTCGATGGTTACGGTAATGGTGTCGGGCTTAGCGTCGAGCACCCATTTCAGGGCGGTGTCGAACGATTCGATGGTTGCTGTGATTCGGATAGTCTGTTCGGATGTCATTGTCGTGTTGTTCCTGTCATTTGGGTTATTGGAGGATGTTGAGGACTGAGTGATTCAGTCCGCTCTGTTCCATTGTACCTGTTTGGGGTGTTGCCGGTTCAACTACGTGTCCCATGTATAGGGTGTTGAGGATTGGTTGCACGTCTCGGGGTAGACGTTTTAGCCATAGGTTGAACGGGCGGGGTGAAACGATGATGATTGCCACTTGTTCCTCAGCCCACCCTTTGAATAGTGTTGCTAGGGTTGTGGCTTCGGTTTGGGTGTATGTGTCCACGTCGGAAGCGCTGAATAGGACTACTTTAGCCTCTTGTTCAGCTAGTGCCACATTCTTTTGTGTTTCGATGTACCCTGCGCGGTTCTTGGCGAGGAGTTCACTTTCATTAACTTTCAGGAACTTCTTGTCGTTGAGGATTCCGCGCGCCACGTAGCACATGACTGCACCCCAGGCGTGTAGGTTAGCGTCTACCATAATGTCTGGTGAGTGGATGAATAGGGGTTGCGGCTCGTTCGGGTCTGTATCCAAGATAGACTTGATATTGTTAGCCATTTCCGCAATGTTGCGTGATGAGTTACGTGCCAGGTCTGGTAGGGATACTTTACCCCGGTAAAGCTTGGGGATGATTTTTTCCTCGAAGGTGCGGGTGGTTTCCTTGATGAGCTCCGCTTCGTTCAAGCTGATTTGTGCGGCACCTTTAGCGCGCATCTCATTGATGGTCGCTTGCAGTTTCGCGGGGTCAATAGTGTTGTGCCTAATGATTCCCGCTGGCTTACCTGCTGTTGTGGGCTCTGTTTTTGCGGCTACTGCTTCGAGGGTGCTGGCTAGTGCCTGTAGTCGCTTGCTTGTACCGGGGTTCTTTTCACCCATTAGGGTTGTATCCTCTCATCTTTCGACTTGTACCCCTTGTAGTGGGCGGCGAAGGTGCCGGGGGTTAGTATCATTTCTGATTTATACACTTCTTCTAGGATAACTGAAAAATCTGCTGGTGTCAGCAACTTTCGATTCAGGACGTACTCTTTGAATAGTGTCTTAACTGTTCGGTAGATGCGCCCGTGGTCGTACCGATTGAAGTAGTTACGGTAGGTACTGTGTGGCTTTACGTGATTCACGTAGACGGACATGAACTCTTTAGTCTTGATGTTGGGGTCATAAAGCCCTGGGGTGTCTAGCCCTGCTAGTGGTACGTAGTCGATTCCTGGTATTAGCATTTACTTAGAAACTTCCGGGTCGTAGCTGGTAGCTGGATTGCGGCGGCTCTTGGGTACTAGCGCCACCACCCTTGAACTGAGTAATGGTTTCGTTCATGTCTTCAGCGAAGAAGCAGATGTTTAGTGCCGTATCAATATGGATAGTGATATTGGATGGGCCGTTACGGTTCTTTAGGATAATTGCTTGAGTCACATGTGGGTCTTCGTCGTCGTCACGGTGTAGTGCGATAACGTGACTTGCCGCCTGTAGAATGGCATCTGAACCACGGATACTTGACGGTGTAGGAGGTAGGTCTTTCTCGTTGGTGTTAGCGCGGTTCAGCTGACATGTTGCGACGATGGGCACGTCTAGTTCTAGTGCCAGGTATTTCAGCTCGTATGTGACGTATGCGAGTTTTTCCTGGTCACCCGTGTGTGCTTTAGGGTCGTCGGTTTTAACAATCTGAATGTAGTCTACGATGATGACATCTAGACCTTCTTCTGATTCTGCTTGGCGGCGGGCAAGCTGTCGTACTTCTTCAATGTCGATACCGCCCTTTTCTGCAACGTTAAGCTTCCAATGCCTAATGCTTTCTTTGAACTGGTCGTAAGCGGCTTGCTTCTCAGGGGGTAGACCGTATTCGCTGTTGAAGTCACGTGAGGGTAGACCGTATCGGCAAGCGATAATGTTCTTCATGATTTCAGTCTTCTTCATCTCGATTGAGAAGAAGAGTGTACTGAGTCCTGCTTCACTGAGTGGCGCAACAATGTTACTACAAAAGGTTGTTTTACCTTTGCCTGGGCGGGCGGCAATGATGGTTAGGTTGCCGGGGCGTAGACCACCTATGTAGTCACTGAGGCGCGGGAAGTTATTTAGGGGGATGCCTACCGTGCCTTTACCGTTGCGTGCGTCTTCTAGTTCTTGGTCGATTTCGTCAATGATTTCAGATGCACTGTGAACATATTCACTCACATCTGTGGCGAATGATGCTTTAAGGCTTTTAAGGTCGTTTAACGCCTTGTTTGCGAACTTGTCTAGTTCGCTAGGGGGCGTTTGGCGTACCTGGTTGCAGAAGGCGCTTGTGAGAGCTTCTAGCTCTGCATGGTAGGCGGCGGCGTTTAGTGCGTCGTAGAGTGTTCCAACGTTGTTGATGCTGAAGATAGCCTCTTCACCTGCTTCTACAAGGTTGGAGATGCCCTGTTCACCCCCGGCTGTGATTAGGCCGGGGGTGTCGTGGGCTTGGAGCCATAGTGCAACGTCTTTCCCTGTGGGTGGACGGTTTGTGTCGTCCATGATAGCTTTGATGCCTTTAACCACGGGGGTTAGGGTGGGCTCTGTGATAGCTTTAGGATGCACTTTTGCAAGGAAGGCGGGGATTTGCTCTTCGGGGTCTGCGAGGGCTACTCCAACTGCCCACTGTTGAAGTTCGATGTGTTGGCGCTTGGATTCTGTAGCAGTCAATCTGTGACCTTTCTGCTCGTCCACGACTTTATTCTTGTGGCTCTTCTTTTTCTTGCTTATCTAGAATATCAGTTGTAGGAGTTAGTTCGCTACTCTTCTCAAGAGTTACACCTGGGAGCTCTAGCTCTTCAAAGGTCATGTAGCCTCGTGCTACTGCTTCCGCGATTTCGCCTACTGTTTTGACGTGTCCTATCTCAATTCCGGCGTACTTGTATTTTGATGGGTTGTTCCACCACCAGGGGGGTAGTTTCATGTCCAAGTATTTCTTGGCGTATTTGCGGGGCTTGAGCATGATTAGTAGTTGCTGTGCCGCGATGTGCGGGTCGTACCCGAGCTCTACAGCGGTTTTCTTGTTCTCTAGGATGTCTTCGCCTGCTTCGTTACTATCGGGGTAGAACCTTTCCATGTAGTCGATGTAGTTTTTGGTGTCTTCGGTGATGGGGCCGATTGCTTCGAGTACGCGGTTGATTACGTCGCGCAGGTTTGAGGCATCTTCGTGGTCTGTTTCACCGTCCCAGTATAGTGTTGGCCATGTGTGGGGTGAGATTTCCATGAAGAGGCTTTGCCCGGTGCATGGCTGGTATTTCCATTCTTTGTCGGCGGCAATGCGTTCTAGTTCTTTGATGGATTTCTTGCTGAGCTTTTTGAGTGTTTTGCGGACGAATTGGACGCGGGTGTGGAATAGGTTTCGGTCTGCTTCGGTGGCGAACTTGATGAGGTGCGTTCCGCCGTAAGAGCTTACAACGTCTTTCCCGTTGGCCTCCGTCTTGTTAATTTTGAACTTGTACTGTTCGGCTGGGATGTGCGTATCGTAGATTTGCTTGATGGGTTGGGGAAGCATGTTCTCGTCAAATACCCAGTCGTATTCTGTGAGGTCACCAATTGTGACGACTTCGGTGACACTGTAGATTTCTTGTGTTCCGTCGTGGGGTAGGTCGTTGAAGTCGATGACTGGTGTAGTGTCTTCGGTTTCTATGGTTCCTGTTTCTTGGTTTGTCATGTTTAGTGTTCCTTTGGAGGTTACTGTTCGACGCTTGGTAGGGATGATAGGAAGTCGTTCCATACGGTTTTGTTGTGGGCGTGGGCTTCGGCTTTCTGTACGCCTTTGAGTGACATGCCGTGGCTCTTGAGCGTATACAGGGTGGCTAGTGTAAATTTGCCTTGGCGTTCTTTCCATATGGGCTCGTATCCTAGTGGGTATCGGTGCGCTAGGGTTTCGTAGACTTTGATGGGTTTGCCGGTGGTTTCTAGGCTGTATTCGTTGAGTGTTTCGTAGATGTATTCTTTGTTGCGTTCACCGAGGAATAGTGCTTTGGTGAGCATTTTTGTGAAGGTGTCTGCTTCTAGTGGGTCGCCCATTACGAAGAAGATTAGGGGGATGTGGTAGGTTCCGCCTTCTTCTAGTAGGGTGTTCAGTTTTTCTGTTCGTTGCTCTGCTAGGTGTTCGGCTTGTTCTGCTGTTACCCATAGGATGATGAGGTCGTAGTGTTTGCTGGGTGGTGAGGTTACTTTAGCTGATTCGCACCTGCGTTTGATTTCGGTAAGAACGTCATATAGATAGTCTATGACTTCTAGTTCTTCGTCTGGCTGGTGTGAATAGTAGGATTTAGTGATGACCTTTTCAGCGAAGTTATGCTCTGTGAAGTCGCCGTTGGGGGTTAGGTCGATGATTCGTGCGGGTGCTTCCCATGTTGCGGCGTGGTTTCGGGTTGCGGGGTTGCTTACGATGTTCTCTACGATTTCATGGAGTTCTTCTTCTGAGCCGTTCCAGAATATGCCAGCGTGTTGGTCTAGGCTTGGTGTGAAGCGGCTGGTTACCGTGTGGGTTGATGCCATGAGGTCGATACCGAACATGGCTGGTGCACGGTAGCCGGTGTTGATTCGTAGGTCTAGGTCGAGGGGGTGCCCTGGGATGTGGCACCCCCTCTTCTTGGGTGCTTCTACTTTATTGGGGGCGATTTTTAGTGTTCGCCCTTTGGTTTGGAATGTGGTTCCTGGTTTGACTTTTGGGCGCGGTTCACCCCTATACCCGGAGGGATTCAAAATCTTTCGGGTTGTTTTCGTCATAGGGGATTCCTTTCACGGCGTATTCTTTGCCGTTGTAGCGGGTGTAGAAGCGGCGGCGGCGGATGGGTTCGGTAATGTCCTGGGCTTTACCTGAACCGGTCGGTCCCATAATGAGAACCATCGGGGTTGGGGGTGCAACCATTACTTTACCGTGTTCTTTAGCGTAGCTTTCAGCTTCACCTGACACGTTCACATAGATAACGACAACGGTCTTGTCTGACCCTTCTTCAACAGGGACTTCCATACCACCTTCGTTGCCTAGACCGATAGCAAATGCGCCGGGTTCAACGCCTTCAGCGAAGATGTAGTGCGGGTTGAATGTTGCAATGGTCGGCATGGGCGGTTTAGCGCGAACCTTAAATACATGATTTACTAGGTCGAAGCCGCGCCCTTCACCAGTGTTGTCTTCAACATAGGTTCGCACGTTTGTGAGGACGGCGTTCATGTAGTCGAGGGCTGTTTCGTGTAGGTTGCCGGTGTGCGGGTGGTCTTCGGATAGGGTGAAGGTAATGTGTACGGGTTCGATACCTGTTTCTGAGTCCCATTCGTCTACGACATATGAGCCAGGTGCTTCTTCTTTGGGTATCTTGAGATAGTTACTACAGGTGACTATGAGCTTGCGGTCTACCTTTGCTCGTTCTTTCAGCATCCAGCGTGCGGATAGTAGGGCTACTGCCATGTATAGACCCCATACGCCTAGTGCCACTAGTTCGAGTAGGTAGTTTTTGAGTAGCGGCGCTACGAAGGCGAGTACGGCACCGGTTAGCCATATAACGAAGATAACCCCACGGCGTGATACGCGGGGTAGCTCAAATGTTCCGTTCGTTTCTTCCTGCACCTCTTCCTCACCCTCTGGTTTTTCCTCTCCGTTTGCTAGTAGGTTTTTCAGCCAGGGCGGGATTGTCGGTAGCTTAAAGGCTACGTGCCTTTTGTCTTGCTTCGTAAATTTAAGGTGTTTCTTCCACTTTCCACGTATAGGTTCGTAAGGTTTGCGTTTGGCGGCTGGTAGCGACTTACTCTGTTCAAGGTGTTTCACCTCTCGTGACTTGTCTATCCGCTTCAGCACGAAAGATACTGTAGGCGTTAGTAGCAAGTACAGGGCAAGAAAAATAGCCGGTACTGTATATATTCCCATACAGTGAATATAGCTAACCCCCGGCTGTATATTACCGGGGGTTAGCTTATTTCAGTATTCTATTTTAGAACGGCGGGGTGTTGTCGTTACCCCATGCCGCCTGCTGAGGTGCGCCCTGCTGTCCCCAACCCTGCTGGGGGGCGTTCTGCTGGTAGCCTTGCTGACCCCAACCCTGCTGAGGTGCGCCCTGCTGGTAGCCCTGCTGTGCCTGCTGGTACTGCTGACCACCACCATTGTTGTTACCCTTGTTGCCGGACGAACGGCGGGGGGTGTGGTCTACGAATACCTTCGCGTTGTTCAGCTGGACACTCGCGGCGGGGTTGCCTTCCTTGTCGATGTACGCCTCAACGGACGGGGTGCCAATGAGGGTGACCGATGACCCCTTGTGGATTCCGAGGTTTGCGATGGCGTTTGCGTTTTCTCGCCAGAACACGGCGCGGTACCATACGGTAGCTCCGGTGTCTTCCCACCGCTTCGTTTCTGCGTTCCACTTCTGCGGGGTATAGGGGACAACGATGGTCGCCTTGGGGATACCGCTCTTGGTGCTGGTGATTTCCGGGTCGCCTGATGCGTAGCCGGTCACGGTTAGCTCTGCTGTAGCCATACTAGGGTTTCTCCTTGAGTATTGGGTTTGTACATGTACATTACTATCATACACGTTTGGTAGTTGTTTGGGTACTAGGCGTTTTCTTCTTTATTTTTCCTGCGCCATAGGCGGCGCTTCTTCGGCTTTTCAGCTTCTTCTTGGTCTTCTTTCTCGTCCTGCTTCTTGTCTTCTTCTTTCTCACGTTTGGCGTTCGGGTCTAAATCCCACCATGCACTGTATCCGTCGCTGTTGCGGCGCATGTCGTTGATTGTTTCTTCGGGGGTTCGGTTGATTGTGTAGCCGAACTCTTCGAGGATGAATCGGTGGATTGCTTGTCCCCAGTGCCTGCGCATTTTTTCCATGTCGTCTGCGTCGCGAACCATGTTGTAGGCTTCCACGTTAAAGTACTTTTTGAGCTGTTCTGGTAGCTCGTAGCTGACCACGGCGGGTTGCATGTGGTCTTTAACGGTTCGGTCTTGCCTTGATAGGGTGTCTGCGACTGCAACCATTAGGGTATTGTATGCGGCGTAGGCTGACGCTTCATCTTTCACGGCTTCCTTTTGTAGCTCTGGCTTCTTGAGTGCCATGTTTACGTAGGTGTCGCGTGCTGGCTTGAGTCGTTTCTTGCCGCGCCTTGCGTCTGCCTTTGTCTTGACTGCCTTCAAGATGTCCGCGTTAGGTACTAGTCCGTGCTTCTTACAGGTGTCGCAGTACATGAGGCCGTTCTGCTCATTGGTGTACATGTGGATTTCTCCGTGCTTGTACACCTTACCGCATGATGCGCAACGAATCTTGATAGGTTCGTCAATCTTAGCTGTGTGACCCTCTGGCTTCTTGAGAATATCAGGGATGGTCTTGACGGGTCGCACTGCAACACTCATGGCGGCTCGTCCAGCACGTGTGCTGTTCAGTGCGTCTCGCATCTTGTCAGAACCGGCGTTGTGTGCACCCTTGAAGAATGAGCCACCTGCCTGTTTTGCTGATAGGCCAGATACCATAGAGGCTGTACCGATTCCGGTCATGCGCTTACCAAATGTTCCAACATTGCCAAGGATGCGGTTGGGGATTCGGATAAGTCCTCCGGCGTAGGTTTCCGCTAGAGCAAGTACCCTGTTCTTGAAAGCCCATAGTGCGGCGGATAGGAGCGCTAGGACTAGTACGCCTTGCCACCAGCCGACTTTCTCCATGATGCTGTATGCCCATAGGGTGAAGACTACTGACAGGGTAAGGAGCAAACCGAGTGCTACCCTTGCCAGGAATAGCTTAGTTGCCATTACGCCGTATCGCTTAGCGAAGCCAATACCAATATCACTACCGGTCATTACTGCGAGTGCCGCAAACGGTACAACTAGGATGAGTAGCTGTAGCGATATTGTGGTGATTGCCGTCAGGATAGCTAGTACTAGGGGTACGGCTAGGGCGATGATGGATACGACTAGTGCGGATAGTCCGGCGGCTAGTCGTGAGCCACTAGATGCGCCTGTCCAGGTATTCCATGCCGCTAGGGGCTTGGATTCAAAGTCCTGTTCACCACGGGTGATTTCGATTGACTTGCGTCCTGAGTTGTCGCTTGCTACAGCGGCTTGCGGGGTTAGCCCATCGCCTTCCTTGGTTACGTCAATGTTGCGTTCTTTGAACCAGGGTTGCGGGTCGGTCACGTTGTTGGGGTTGCCCCAGTCGGTTCCGGGGCGTACCTCGAAGTGTAGGTGACAACCGAACGCGAAGCCTGTTTCACCACTGGAGCCGATTTGCTGACCAGCACTTACGGTGTCTCCAACCTTAACCTTCAAGCTACCGTCCTGCATGTGCCAATACATAGTGCTTACGCCGTCATGCTGGATGATAACGCCGTTAGCACCGTCGGGTGCTTTCTGTGCGAATACTACTTTACCGTCACCTGCGGCATAGATAGGTGCGCCACATTGTGCGCCGAAGTCGATACCCTTGTGTACGTCACCGATTTCAGGTCGGTTACCGTATGGTGAGGTCATTACGGCTTCGGCTGGGCGTGCCCATTTACCGTTGGATACGTTAGATGGTAGTTCGCTTGCTTGCGGAATTTTGAGGTCTACATTCTTTTCGTTGTAGTTACTCATTGCGTCCACAACACGCCACCAGTCAGTTGCTACACCCTGTGCAGTTCGTGCTTTCAGGTCGGTTTCACTACCGGTAGGTAGGTGCTCAGTGGTTTGAGTGCTCAACTGGTATAGTGCCCAGTTGTTGAGGGTTGTGTTTCCACCCATAGGTACGGATGCGTCGCCTACCCATTTGCTGTTGCTGTTACCGGCGGTTTTTCCGTCTTTAGCCCAGCTGGGAATGTCCTTACCTTCTGCCCATAGATTGTTTGGGCTTGTGCCGAATTGTCCTTGTGCCCAGGGGTCGAAGATGAATAGCTTTGTGAAGGTACAGGATAGCTCTGAGGCTACAATGTTTCCGTAGTTTTCACTGACGATTTGGTTTATGTCTTCGGCTAGGTCTTTGTCTTTTTTGCCTCCGTCTTGAGACTCGGCGTTATAGGTACTCTTCTTTTCCCCTACCTCTGTTGAACACCATTCACCGAAGCTACCTAGCTGTTGAGTGGTTGCTTTGATGGTGATGCTTTGCACGAATGATGCGACACGGTTCGGGATGGGTAGAAGTGTGCCCGCAAAGTTGATGGTGGTTACTGCTACAAGCGCGGCAACTGTGGGAATGATAATAGCTTTCCAGTCCCTACTGATAATCTTGCCTTTGCGTTCTGCAAGCTTGTAGAAGGTGTAGATGAGTCCACCAAGAAAGACTACCAAGAATAGTGCGAAGAATAGACCTTGGTATAGTTCACCAAGGATACCGCCTGCTTTATCAGGGTTGGTTCCTACTAGGATGTCGGTTAGACCGATAAGCTTACCCACGTCTTTGAAGCTCAGGATGAGTAGGGTTAGGAATAGTCCTACTACCCAGGTGGTAGCACCTAGCGCAATGTTGCCTACGAAGGTGCCTACTGATGATGCGTAGCGTGCACCTTGTCCGTTTGCGAAGATTTTTACGCGCGGGTCTTGGCTAGAGCTGATTTTATCCCATGTTGCGGTGGGGTCGAGTCGAGTGTCGTAGTAGTGGTTTGCTTTAGGGTCTTGGGGCTGTGGCTTGTCGCCGCAGGCATCAATAACGATGTGGTTCCATTCACCGGTATATGCCGTAAATTGGTATCCACCAAGCCCGAAGCGGTCGAAAAAGTTAAGCTTTGCACCCTTATTGTATCCTTCACTAGAGGACACGTCGGTGCCGCCCATGACGAGCTGTTGGTTGTTCTTGTCAAGGTCTACACCCACGATTTTAAGCAAGCCGTTAGCGCCCGTGTCAGGGCTTGACTGGCCAACAGTTGAGGCTGATTTACTGTATGCCTCAAATTGCAGGTCGCTACTTTGTGAGTACTGGTAGAGCTTAGCAGGGATGCTGTCTTTACCGTACCCGCACATGAGCCATTTAGTTACGTCTAGGGCGTGCGCCTGGGGTGGGGTGTTTTGCTGTATTACACCGGGTGCCAGGGATAGCACCATGAGGGTAGCCGCGAAGAAGGCTACTAGGGCACGCCACACCCCCCTAGCACCAAACTTATTGGGTTTGACGCTAAGGGGGCTTACTGATGTTTCTTGACTTGTCAGTGTGGCTGTTGCTCGCTTCAAGGTGTGACCTTTCGTTACTTCACATCTTTATAGCGGAGCGCTTCATTGATGCCTTCAAGGAGCTTCTTATACTCTGGTGTTTCAGGTTGAGATTCGAGCCAGTCTTTAATTTGGTTCAGTTCTTCAACGCTGAGCTGTATAAGTTCCTTGTCGGACATGAGTAGGGCGTATTCTACCTCTACAGGTATTTCGACTTCTTCAACCTTTGGCGTTTCGATTCGCTTCACGCTTGATGCGTGGTTCTCGAACTTTTCGCCGGTTCGGTCGAGTAGCCCCGCGTAGCTTGCCTTGAGGGTGTTCTTGATGCGTCCTTCGTTTCGGACTATCTTGTGAACAGCCTTCTCGGGTGCGGTGAACCTGTCGTCGGTTTGAATATCGAGGCGGTCTTCCTTTGCGGCACGTCGCTGAGATGTTTGCTTCTCAACAGTATCTTGGCTGATTGCTCGGGTTGCTTCACTGGTGCGTTTACGCTTGTCCAGTTCTTCAAGGACTGCTGATTCACGCTCTTCAGTTGTGGGCTCTTCCCAAGCCAAGCCGCGTGCTTCAAGGTCGTTCTTACGCTGGTCGTATACGTTCTGTACAACCTTTTCTGCGTCTTTACGTTCCTTCTTGACGGCTTTATCGTATGCCTTGACTGCCTTGTTTGCGCGCCTAATATCCTTTGCTGTTTCGAGCTTGGATACTGAGGAGTCGTCTGTAGCGCGTCCGTATTGGGCGGCTTCGGTGCGTAGCATCTCGTCTGCAAGCTTGGATACCGTCTGGTAGCTCTTCTTCTTCTCGACGGAGCGGCGGGCTGTTTCCAGTCCTGTCTTCCGGGCTGTTGCAACGGTTCGTGCAACACCTCGCCTGTTGTATTGGTCAATAGGCTTAATCGGGTTGAAGGTCTTAGCCGTTTCTTTGGCGGCTCCAACGATTCCGTTTTCGGCGTATCCTCGTGCCAGGCTGTGCTTGAGGTCGCCGGGTGCTCGTTTGCTTGCTGATAGGAAGTTCCTACCTGCTCGGGTCTTACTCAGAATGTTCTTGGTGTCAGTCATATTGACTGTTCCGGCAATACCGTTTCCTCGCATGATGTACTTCATGATTCGGCGGGTTAGTAGAAGTAGAAGCACTGAAGTGACTACTTGCACTACAAAGATGAGTACGTATGAGGTTGCGCCGCTACTAAGCAGGATTAGTAGAAGTGCTTGCAGGCAGAGCATGAAGGTTAGGAGCGCGGATTGTATATAGAGGCCGATGATGGTTCCTATATACTTCCTGGTTCCTTGCTTCGTCACTTTACCTAGTAGGGCTAGGAGCATCACTAGCGGAAGTATCACTAGTGACAGGAGTAGCACTACTCGGACTACGGCTTTCATGATTGCGTAGTATCCGACGGTGATACCTGTTGCACCGGCGGCGATAGGTGCTAGTGCGCCGGTTAGTGCACGTGAACCTGTTTCTTTGCCTGCCCAGTGGTTTAGGTATCGGGGGTCGGTGCCTGCGCCGTTATCTTGACCGGCTTGCAGGTCTACGATTCGGTACATTCCAGGGTTGGTAACTCCGGCTGTTTGGCTGGGGTTATCTTCCGTGGTTGTTCCGCTTGATTGTAGTTGAAGCTGGTACAGTCCCCAGTTGTTTACGGTTACGCCGCGTCCCATTTGGACGGGTGCGCGACCTACCTGGCTACTGTTGGTGTTGATAAAGGTGTTTGCGCTGGCAGGGCGTTTAGCGTCTACAGCGTATAGGTCGTTGATGTTCACGCCCCATTGTGCGTATGCCCAGGGGGTGAGTAGGTTCATTCGCCATACCTCACACATGAGTGTTCGGGTTGCTGGTTCGCTTCCTTCTTTAGCGGTTGCGTATTTGAAGGTTTCTGTTGCGCCTTTGGTGCTACAGATTTCGTCTCCGATTGCGCCGGTGATTAGGGTGTCAGCGATTCGGTCGTCTAGTACTGTTACGAGCTTGTCTACTGCGTGGATTGTTTCGTGCGGTTTGACGAGTGTAACGGATGCGACGATAACGATTGCTATCACGCTAAGGGCGTACCTAATCATTTCGCGGAGGTGTCCCTTGCGGGCACCGAAGATGTTCTTTGCCAGTAGGTAGGTTAGGCCTGCAATGCCGAAGATGAGCGCGAACGGGTATAGGCCACTCTTGGTGAAGAGCTCAATGAACTCTGCGATAAGGTTGTCTACACCGAAGGTCTGCAAGATGGGTGACATGCCAATGTTTAGGGCGGCGTTGGCGATTCGTGTAATGAAAGCCGCTGTCGCGATTCCTGCATTGGCGAAGTCGGTGAACGCGCTCTGATTGTTAAACACTACGTTAGCTAGGTTGGGGTCGTATAGTGCTCGGCGGGTGTCGGTCATGATTCCGTCACCTGTGCCATATACACCGCCCTTGATTGGTGAACGGGTTGCGGTACAGTTCGGGTTGTATGAACCATTCTCGGTGAAGAGCTTTTCAGGCTTGCCGTTCTGGTCTAGCTTGTCGGTGCCGTCAGGGTTGAGGCAGATGTAGTGGTTTACAGGGTTGTTGAAGTTTGCGGTCGTGTTCTTCTTGAGGAAGTCCCGGATGAATGGTACGTCTTCAAGCTTTTTGGCTAGTTCTTTACCGGCTTCCGATTCTTTCTCTTGTGCCCATTTCTTAGCGGCTGACTCGTAGGCGGTGGGTACGCAAGCGTAGAACTTGGATAGGGTGTCTTCCCGTTTCGCTTCGTCTTCGTCTACGGGGCAGTTGAGCTGGTACTTGTTGGCGGCATCGAACCATTCTTTGTTGTGTTCGCGCCAATCCTTGATGCTTTCGCTTGGCTTGTTTTCGCCGTCCCACTTGTATTGTGGGTTTTCCATGTTTGCGGTCTTAGCGGCTTCTTTACATGCCTCTTCATTTTCAAGCTTGGAAATGGTGTTGAGTGTACCGTCAGGGTTGGTGACAATACATGTGGTTCCACCTGTTGCAGGTTGTGCGGGTGGGGTTTGGAGCTTCTTCAGGTCGTCTGGTAGCTTAGCTGATTCTGGCTGGTTGCCTGCAAGCATACTTGCGGCGGTGTTGATGATAGCCTGTTCGGTTTCACTGCTTGTTAGTGCGCGGGCGTTGTAGAGTGTCTTATCAATGTCTACACGGTTGTATCCTCGGGTTGCCATAACGTTTGCATCTGACGTGTCGAGGATGGTGTTGATTGCGCCCGCACCAGCCGCTTCAGCACCAGCTGAGAACGCGGTGCCGATACCTGCAAGCCAGTTACCCTTTTTGACCTCTTCAACATAGGTGTTTACTGTGGTTGTTGCGCCGGTTGTTGCGCCGTTGAAGATGGAGCTTACGCCTAGTGCTAGGGTTTGTGATGCCCCGAAATTGCTCATGAGGCGTGCTTCGGTTAGCACTTGGATGTGGTCGAACTCGCCTGCATAGTATGTTAGTCGCAGGTTGTATCCGAATAGTTCCATTGCCGTATATTTGTCGGCGCGTGCGCTTGCGGCGGCGGGTACTTTGTTTACGCCGGTGGGCATACCTAGCCAGACCAGTTCAATCTTTGCGGATTCCGCCCCGCCACGTTGTATACCTGTGGGGGTTAGGGTTCCGTATAGGTTTTGCCCCAGGTCTGCCGTGAAGTTGGGTACGTCACAGTTGTGATATGTGAGCAAGCCTTTATTGGGGTCGTTCACATCACATGACCATGACTTGTTGCCTTTGTAGTAACCGTCAGTGCTTGACTTGGGGTGCTGATAAATGTAGCCGGGGGTGAGGACTCGTGTAATAACTGAGGAGAAGGTGGCTTTACCTTTTTCCTGGTTTGCTTTCGCGACAGTTTTTGCGAAGCCTTCGTTGCCGCTTTCGGTAACCCCCAGGCTTTTCTTCGATTCTTCCAGCTTCTCAATGGTCTTCTTGTCGCCGTCGTCTGCGGCGTAAGCATGGATGGTTCCCCCTGGTAGTAGTGTGGATGCCAAGAGGAGTGCAAGAAGTATTGAGGCAATGAAGCGGACTACACCCCTAGCCCCTACCTGCTTTTGGGTAGGGGCGTAGGGGGCATCTGTGAGTAGTGCACTAGTTTTGGTCATTATGCTTTGCCTTGTTTGGTATTCCTGGGGTTCTAGTGCTTATAGCAAGGCGGGCTAGTATCCAAGTCGTTCTTTCCGTTCTTCTTGTTTTTGTTTGGCTAGTTTTGGTAGTGGTACCGGTGTGCCTGCTTTGAGGTCTGCTAGGGCTTCTTCGTATGTGCGGTATCCTTCTTTGCGGTAGCCGCCTTCGAGGTTTTGGTCTTTCTGTTTGTATTCTTTGCCGGGTGTTTTGCGGATGTGGGAGCCGTGCTCGAATAGTAGTTCGTACCAGTTCCAGGGGGCGAACATGAGGTCTACTCGTTCTTCGGATAGCCTCATGTAGCCGGATAGCCAGGGTTCCACTTCGGTACTGATACGCTTACGGGAGGTGTCTAGTTCTTCGCTGGAGGCTTTGTTGGGGTCTACTAGGGATTTGACTTTAATCATTCCTAGTAGGTCTACGTCTACACCTAGTCCAAGCAGTGCTATTGCCACGTTCCTGTAGGCGGCAACGGCGTTGATTACGTCTTCTTCGTGTAGGCCTGTGACGCGGGCGGCTTCTTTTGCGGCGGCTTTAAGGATTGTTTTGTGGTTTGCGGTGTAAAACTCGCCGCGCTGTTTGGTGTTGCGTTTTCGTATTCCGTTTGGTAGTTCCCATTCTGGGTCTTCAGGCTTCCAGCTGGAACGGTTTTGCTTGTAGGCGTTTTCTACGATTGTGTACCCGTAGGGGTTGCGTAGTCGTGGCATTGGTGTTGTTCCTTATAGGCTGGGGTTGTTGTCGATGTTGCGGTATGAGAGTATGCCGTATTTTACGGATGTTTCAATGGTTTCTTTGATGCGTGTTTCGATGAATTTCGGTAGCTCGTTTGCGGGGGTTACGAACTTCTTGCCACGCTCGGGCTTGTCCTTGGTTAGGATGAGGGTTCCGTGGTTCCAATGAATCCACATGCCGCTGGTGGCTTCTTCCCATTCTTGGATAGTTGCTTCGTAGTGTTCGGCGGACTGCGCGGGGGTTACGTCGTCAATTCCGGGAATGAAGAAGGGGGACACATCTTGCTTTGCGGTTCCGATACCGAAGGGGGTTTCAAAGTTTACGGTTAGGTAGTTTACGTCTAGGTTTGGAATGTCTGAGTTTGTGAAGGTGGAAATCATGCACTTCAACTGTTCTTCAGTCCTAGCCTTCAGTTCTTCTAGTCGTTCTTGTCGTGTTTCTGCCGGTAGCCTGTAGTGTCGTCGTTGTGCCTTGCTGGTTTCTGCTTCGTAGGTTGCGTTGAATGTTTCGCGGGGTGCTACTGCGGGTAGGGTTACGGTTACGGTGGGCATTGTGTGTTTGCCTTTCTAGGGGTTAATCATTGTATATGCACTAGTTTACCTGTTGTTTTGTTTACCTCTCAAATGCAGGTAGAGCCGCAACATTTCCTGTTGCGGCTCTACACATGCATACCTTGCATTATTTGGGTTCCTATGGCAGGTGTACCGGTTGTTGTCGCTGGTTCTATCGTGATTTGTCCCCGGTTCCCTGTAGTTAGGGTATCTGTCGGGCTGTTTGGCTAGACGGTTGGTACTTGCTCTTGTAGGACTTTTCGGTATTTATTTCTTGCTAACAGATTTTCTATAGCACTAGAGGCGGATGTGGTAATCTGACACGGCATCTACTGTATCGTTGTGGGCGATGATGATGATTTGTTGTGCACCCATTGCGCCACGAATTGTTTTAACCGTGGCTTCCAGGTTGTTTGCATCATACGCCGTGAACGCCTCATCTAGGATGAGTGCGCCTGAGCTTCCACCGAATACCTTAGACATGCTCAAGCCGATTGCTAGTGAGACTGCCGATAGTTCACCACCTGATAGTAGTGATGCTTCACGGGTTTCACCTGAGCTGAAGTGTGCGTACACGTTGAAGTCTTCGGTTACGGTTACTCCAATGATTTTGCCGTTGGTGAATCCGGCAATGAGTTCTGAGGCGTATTTCGTGAGTGAGGGTAGGGCTTCTGCTCCGATGTCTGCTCGAAACTCTTTGAGTGCTTTCTCGACGGTCAAGATAAGTTCTTTTTCTTGGAGTAGCGACTCGTATGCTTTAGCTTCTTCCAGCTCTTTTGCAACCTGTGCCTGGAGTGCAACTTGTTTGGTTTTTGTCTCCGTGTGGGTGGCACTAATCTCGTAACCCTTCGCTACGTTAGTGGCGATTCCTTCATCTAGCTTGGATAGTTTCTTTTCCTCTAGGTTAAGGGCGTGCTCACTGACGTTTGGTGTGACTTTGAGGGTTTCCTTGCATTGGGTTGCCTCATTGTTAAGGGTTTGGATTGCGTTGAGTGCTCGGGCTCGTATTGAGTTGTGGTTCTCAAGTTCGCGTGAAAGGCTCTCCACTTGCTTTGCGTCTTGGTATACGGTATTTGCCGCATCGTATGCTGTTTCGGCTTGTGTGACCCGTTTCTGGGCTTTTGAGATGCCTTTGCGGGCTTCCGTAATGGTTGCCTTTGCGTTGTTGAGTACCTGATGCTTGTTGACAAGCTCTTGCGAGTCGCTGATTTCGTTACGCAATTCAGTTGATAGAGCTGTCTTGTCTCGGAGGTTTTGTGCAAGGCTATTTTTTTCGTTTTCGAGTAGTCGGATAGACTCTCGAAGTGCCCCTACAATCTTATCTTTATCTTTGATTACCTGGTCGCAGGTTGGGCAAGTTCCGTCGATGCTTTCAATCTGCTCAAGGGTGCCGCGTGCTTCCGGTAGTTTAGCTTGGCTAATTGCCGCTAGTTCACCGTTGAGCGCTAGGATTTCTTGGTCTACTTGCTGTAGTTTATCCTGTGCCGCCTTGAGGGTTTCTTCAGCATCTTTAAGCTCAATACCACCCATAGAGTCAATATACTCTTGAGCTTCCTCTAGCCTAGCCTCAGCCGTAGCTAGAGCATTATTCCGCATCACTAGTTGGGCTCGTATCGCGTTGAGTGATTCCAGCTTATCACGGTACATTGCTTCAACGGTTCCGAAGTTGATTGCTTCACCACCTGCTTTTTGAATCCTCTGAGAGATTAGGTCTGCTTGTTCTTTGGCGTTTGCGGCGGTTTCTTTAGCGTCTTTGATGCGCTCTTCGATTGCTTCTAGTCGAGCTTCGGTGCTGGTGCGTACCGTGTAGTGTTTGCGCATCTCTTCAACTTTGAGGGTTTGCTGTTTCTTCTCATTGTTGAGGGTGCGGTAAGTAGACCTTAGCGTACTTAGTTTTTCTGCTAGGGTCTTCTCTGCTTCTGTTAGCTCTGCTAGGGTTTTCTGGTGTGCTTCGATTCCGGTGCGGTCTACTGTCTTTGAGTCTAGCTCCCTCTTGTTTGCCAGTCGGTTAATTCGACATTCTTCTAGGGCGTGCGAGTTTGCGGTGATTCCTGCCAACTCTTCAAAGATGCTCCTGCGCACTTCCGGCTTAGCGTCAATGAAAGCGTCCGTGTCTTTTTGACGGAAGAACGCTGTTGCCAGGAAGACGGTGGGGCTTACCCCAATAGTCTTTAGGATACCTTCTTGTGCTGATTTGACGGAGGGGCCTGCTAGGTGACGTTCCGTTCCGTCTTCTTCGATTTGGTAGAGGTCACATTGCACTGTGGAACGGTAGTTCATGGTGCGGGTAACCTTGTAGGTTTTACCACCGGTAATGTAGGTTACGGATACGGTGGTGGGTTCTTCTTTGGGGGTGTTTTCTCGGCGTAGTTCACCGTTTTTGCGTACACCGTTAGGGCGTGTTCCGTATAGTGCCCAGGGTACAGCGTTCACGATTGAGGATTTGCCGGAGCCGTTGCTTCCGGTAATGTTTGTGATTGCTTGGTTAGCGATTTCTACGGTGAGCTTCTTGTGTGTTCGGAAGTTCTGAAGCTCAATCTTTTTGAGGATAATGTCTGTCATTGTTGTTTAGCCTTTACGTTGTGCATGTTCGTTATACATATATTGTACATGTTGTAGAGATGGGTTTGGCGGGGCACCTTACTGTGGGTTAGATGCCCCGCCAAATTTTGTGGGTTTAGTTAGCACTGGGGGTCGCTGTAGTGGGTGCCGCCTGGCTTTGTAGCGTTCCTACGATAATCTCTTCGATGGTTAGGCTAAAGCCGTCGAGCTTCCACTGGTTGTCCTGGTATATCATGAGCACATCTACAGGAACCTTGGTTGCGGTGTAGACGTTTTGCGGAATGTGGACTACACCGTTTTCAGGTTGCGCATCACAGCTGTTGATGATTGCCTGTTCGGATACGGGCTTAATATTGTCTGCCCCGCCCATGCTTTTACTTAGTCCGTCTGCTAGGTAGATGACAGCAACCATGTTCGCTTGGCGGGTCGCTTCGTCACCACCTACGATGGTGTCTTTCAGCACGGCAGGCACATTGTCATAGTTACCTTCGGCTACTTCTTTAGCGAGCTGGTCAGCATCTTTGACGTTCTTGTTCACATTGGGCGTGTTTGCGATTGCCTGGAAGATTTCAGTCAGCTTGTTTGTGGCATCTATCTTCATGGTTTTAGCGTCTGTACCTGTTAGGGTTCGCGTGATTTGCTGTGTCACCTGCTGTGTGGCGGCGGGGGCACTGTTTTGGTTGTTCTTTACCGGGAGTACGCCGGTAAATGCGAGGGTTCCTACTAGTGCTCCACCTGCAATGGTTGCGATGAGGTGTGTTGCTACGGTTCGGGTGCGGGGCTTTTGTTCGTCTAGGTTTACTTCGGTAACGTTGCTCTTGCTTTCGGTGGTCATTGTTGTACTTTCTTGGGTCGTGTTGTGGTTAGGAGTATGCACGCGAGTATGCACCAGCTGATGATGAAGCTTGAGAGTATGATTACCCCTCGTGCTTCGTATAGGTCGTGCATTAGCGGAATGTTGTTTGTTGCATTTCCGGTTTGGGTCGTGTTTATGACTTCCAGGATTCCGCTGTTGATAACTTGTTCGTATCGTGATGCATAGTCGTTTATTGTGGCGGTAATGATGATGGGTAGGGCGAAGAACAGGGCGGAGAAGGTGAGGGCTAGGATTCCAGGGGTGCGGTAGCCCTCGACCTTCTCGCTAGGGTTGGGTTGCTTTACCTGCTTTTTCTGTGTCTGCTGGATGATTTGTTCAGCTTGATTTGCAGTTAGCTTACTTCCCATTCCGTTGTTCCTTTAGGTTACTCTTGCTTGATTTGGTTGATGCGCTTTTTGAAGGCTGTTGCTAGTTCTAGTTGGTAGCTTGCCGGTGCGTTCGATAGCTCGGTTAGTGTTGGTGTACCATCTTCGGCGGCGGCTAGAGCACTGAGACATTCTTCGGCTAGTCCCGGTGCCTTGCTGTTAATTCCTGCGTCTAGGATAGCTAGGGTTAGGGCGGTTGAGATTGCCGGGTCACGTTCTGTGTCTTGTGCCGGGTCTAGGTTGTGGGTTACACGTTCGCGACCGTTTTCTTTCCAGACCAGCTCTTCAAGGGTGCGTGTCTTAACCCAATTTTCGTTTGCTTCTTTATGGGTAAGATACTCGCTTAGGGGTAGCCCCATTTTCTCGGCAAGAACTTCATCGCTGTACCTTGTGCCAGGGTTGTCGCCGCGCTCTTCGAGGAGTTCACGAACTGCCTGTTTGCGTTGGCGTTGGAAATTGGCTAGGTCATCACCTAGTGTGTGGCTTGGTAGGTCGTTTACCCAGCTGGTGATGGTTGCGGCGATGTATCCTGCTAGGGGCGCACCGCTTGCTTCGTTGAACTTGCTGATTGCTTCGGCAACAAGTACGGCGAAGTATGAGTCTTGCTCTTCACGTCCCTTACCCAGATAAACATCAATTGTTTCCCTATGCGAAGGCTGTAGGAAGCTCTTTGCGAACATTGTGTAGAACTGGACGATGCCTGCATAGAACGCCGGGTCTAGGTCTGTTGCTTCACGCCTAAACGCGGGGTATGAGACACGGATTTTAGGCGCTAGGTTTGCTTCTTCTAGAACTTCCTTGATGATGGTCTGTGCTGGTTCAGGTGCGGCGGCTCGAACAATGATACGCCCTCCGCGTCCTGTGGTCACGATACCGATTCCTTCTAGCGCTTTACTGAGCGGGTTAATGATTGTGGGTGTAGTCTTGAAGGATAGGTTGGCTACTGTCTTGAGTGGCGCTTGACTGAAGCCTTCAGTTTCGGTTAGTCCACCGTAGAATCGGGCGGGCAGGTTCTTTTCAATGAGCTTTGTTTCTAGGGGAATGTTGTTTACTTCGTGCCATTCCCTGACGGCTTGACCTGTCATAGCGTAGGACTCGGTGTTATTCGCCTTGTATGCTTTACCCTTTTCTACGTGGCGCTTCAACCATTCTTCAGCTTCGGCATAGATTTCGGGGTTGCGTTTGATTTCTATTTTGCCTGCTGTGGTTTCTACTAGCTTTTCGGGGGTGATGAGGATTCCGTCACTGAATCGGATTGCCCACCTTTCCTTGATGGGCAGTGCTCGAAATTCACTGTTGCTGTATAGGGCTTCAATCTTGAGTAGTCGACTGTCGTATTTCTGTACCATGCGTGTTTAGTCCTGTGTGTGATTAGTGTTGATGGGTGTGTAGGTGTCGTTGGGGTTCGGGGTTACTGGTGTTGTGTAGTAGCCTGTAGTGTAGAGGTCACTGATGATTCCGCGTAGGGCTTCGAGGCGGGCTGTGTCTTCGTTGTGACCTGCAAGCGTGAATGGGGTGAAGGGCGGGTCAATCTTGATAGTGTCTTCGGTTGTGTTGATAGAGACGCACCCTAGTGTGTTGTCAATGTCCGGGTTGTTTTCTCGGAATACTTTAAGCGTGTTATTGAGGGTTTCTTGGACGGTGTATTTAGGGATGCTGTATTGGTCTATGGATGTTACATATAGGTATAGTTCATTTTGCTTCATATAGTAAATTGTATGCGTTTATGTGATACACCGCAAAGTCACCCATTACCCCTGTTTTACTTACAGTATAGAAGAAGACCGCAACTGCCGTAGTTGGCGGTTGCGGTCTTCTTTCCTGTTAGAGTGCCCAGTATGTGCTTCCAGTGATAATTAGAGCTGTTAGAGAAATACCTATGATTGTTGCCACTATCTTGTGTGTGGCAACCCAGCGGGCGGTTTGCGCCGCTTTCTTCTTGAACCATGCTTTACTGAAGGTTTGATGCTCTTCGCGTGTGTCTTCGTCCTTGTATGCGGCGAGCACAGCTTCCATTGTGACGTATAGTTCTTTGGCGACTTGTGGCGTGAGGTCGAAACCCATGCCGTAGATTTCTCCGCTTTCTGGGTTCTTGTCGATAATGTCGAAGTGTGGCGGTTTCTTGTGTAGCTTATTGCTACGGATGAGTGTGCCTTCTATGTTGTCTTCGTTTTCGTAGAGCCCTGTTAGCCTAAATGCTGGTGGTTCCGGTGGTGGGGGCGGGTCTTCTAGGATTGCTTTTTTAGCGGTGTTGATTATTTCACTCATGGTGTTTGCCTTTAGTTGTCGGTGGGGACTATGCGGCCTTCTTTAGTGAATCCGTCTACCTGTGAGTCAGCGTATGCCGCTGAGTCGAAGTTCGCCCATGTTGCGAGTAGGTACTGCTTATTTCCTGATTGGTTGTAGGCGTACCATTTGCCGTTGCTTTCGATTATTTCGATTGTTAGCGTTGCTACGTGTTCTTTGGTGAGAACAGCGAAGCCGCCGTCTGAGCCTACACCGTCTGCTTCTTGGACTCGCACCGTTTCCTTGGAGGTGAAGTCTACTTGTGCTGTTGCTTTGCGGTAGGTGGTGTCGTTACCACCAATGTAGTATTCACCTTTAGGTTCTACATAGACTTTGGGGGTTCCTTCAATTTGGAAGGTGGGTAGCCTCTCGTCCAGTAGGTACGATTCTTTGTTCCAGTGTGCTACATCATCTGCTTTGTAGTAGATGGGTGAGCCTTCCCAGATGCTTGCGCGTACCGACTTGTAAGCGTCGGTTCGTGTCCTCATGTAATTTTCGTACCCCTTGGTGCGGCTCTTCACTAGGTACCGGACGTTCCTGATGGTTGCCGGGGTTAGCTTATCGCCGTCTACTCCGAAGTTACCTGCTTGGGTTACGAAGTTGGTCAGCATGGTAGTGATTGCCTGCTTGTCCTCATCGGACAGGTCATAGGATAGTACGGGGGTTTCCTTGGTTGTTGCCGGGGTTTCCCAGGGGCGGGCTACCGCTAGGTAGGTTCCGCCTGTTACTGTCGCTACGATACCTGCGCCGATGAGGATTGCTTGACGGCGGGTAACGGGCTTGTTTTCTGCCGGTTCTGTCTTTTGGATATTGTCTGTCATACTTCTATGGTACCAGTACTTGCTTATCCGACGTGACGGTAGACTTTGTATTTCTGTCCGATGAGGTCGGTCAGGTCTTCAGACCAACGGTGCTCAACCGGGTAGATTGCGCCTACTTCATTTCGCCATGATGCTTGAGCCACAGAGGGCTTGCCGTTGTGGTCGCCAATGAAGATTGCGGTGTGACCATATGCTCCACCAGCACCACCTGAGATGAGGATGTCTCCCGGTTGCAGGTCGGAACGCTTGCCGGTGACTTCTTTCCAGTGTGAAGAGTGGGCGTAGTAGTCTGCCTGTGTGCCGGTAGCACCCCAGGGGATGTCCGGGTCTACAGTGTTCTTAACTACTGTTGCCACGAACCTGTCACAGGACGCATACAGCGATTCCGCACCTGGGGTTTCCGTGTAAGTATCCTTACCGCCCTTTTCTTCCGCCTTTTTCTTTGCGTCCCTGTATGCAGGCTTAGCGTTATGAACGCCGTCGGGGTCTGAGAACGGGTTCACTGGAATGTTTTTCGCCTCGTCTGGGTTGTTTGAGTCCCATGCAATACTCTTTGCAAGCTCGACAATACCGGACATGTCAGCTGAACCACTGTTACCCAGGAAGCATGACCCGCCGCCACTGGATAGTGAGCTGTTGCCGCCTGCTTTCATGCCTGGTTTGAAGCTTTTTGCGAAGTCTTCACCGAAGCTGATACGCCTTGGCATGTTCGGTACACCTGAACGCTCGAAGCTGTCGTGGAAGATTTTCACTAGCTCAGCAACACTCTTTGAGTCGTCAGTGAATCCGTTAGCTCGTAGGGCGGCACCTTCAGGGCCTTCTAGCTCTTGCTTCAGGTAGTCCATTTGGATTCCGAGGTCTGACCAGTGGGAATTGTTGGCTTTAGCGAACTCTGCTAGGCGGGTTCGTCGTTCACCGTCCCACTGGGCGAAGCCTACAGCTTTTCCGTACACTCCGCCTAGGGCAATGATTTCATCGTTGCTCATCTTGGAATTTAGCCCTGAGCCGCCCTGGGTTAGGGTTGAGTCGAAGCCTGATTCCTGTCCGAAGTTACCCATGAGTCCGGCTATCATTTTGGTACTGAAGGTTTTTCCGCCCCAGTCGCCTTCAAATTTTGTTGATGATAGCCAGGTTCCTACGTTTTGGACATTTTCTTCTGGGTTGTCACTGTGTTTGAGTCCTGATTTGCCTCCACTGCCGCCTTGTGAGATGCCGTAGCATCCGTCAGCGTTCTCGTTTTTTCCCCATACTTGCATGGCGGGGACACCGCCCACTAGCCCAACGAGGATAAGTAGGACTACGCCTAGTACTACCCATGTTGTCGGGCTAGTGAGCGCACCGACAGTGGTGCTGGTTGCGGCTCCGATTTTCTTTCCGGTGTCTACTACCTTTTTGGTGGTTTCTGCCGCTTGTACAGCTTTCTCTGTTACTGTCTTTTGTGGTTGCGGTGGTGTCTCTTCCATTGTTTATTTTATTCCTTATTTAGCGGGTTCCTTGGCGTTATGTCCTCTGTTTGAGGTTTTGGTGCCGGGGTGGTAGCTTCCGGTTTGGGTGCTACCGGTTTGCTGGGTGGAATGATTACTTTCTTTGGTTCAGGTTCAGCGTTGCGCTTGAACGGGTTTGTCACCTTCGGTTTGGGGAAGATATTGTTTTTTGGCTCCGGCTTAGGTTCCGGTTTCGGGGCGGGCACACTTTCTACCTTTTCAGGTTTGGGTGCTACTGGCTCCGGTTTTGGTGCCTTTGGTGCTGGTTGAGGTTCCGGTTTTTTAGGCTGTGGCGTTTCAGCCTTCGGTTTGGGTGCTTCTTCCACTTTCTGTTTCGGCTTTTCTACCTGTTCCTTTTTGGGCTCTTCGGGCTTTGCTTTAGGTGCTGGCTCGTTGAGCTTTTCAGGCTTTGGTTCTGGCGCCTTTTCAGGTTTGGGTTGTGGATTCGGCTTCTTTTCCTCTACCGGCGGGGTTGGTGCTTGGTGTGCCGGAGTGCTTTCTTTTTGCTGTGGTGCTTCCTCTGGTTTGGGTTCTGGGTTGTTTTCCTTTCGGGTTGGTGCTTGGTTTGGGGTAATTGGTGGTGTAGGTGCCTCGAAGGTTGTCTGCTTCGGGGCTGGCACCTCTTCCGGTTTCACCTCTCCGTTGGTTTGTTCAACGTTTTCTTGAGGTGAAGTATTTCCTGACGCTTCGGTGACTGGTTTAGGGTCGCCGGTAGGCTTCGGGGTTGGTGTAGCTTCAGCTGGCTCCGGCTTAGGTTCCGGTGATTGCTTAGGCTCAGGTGTGTGCGGTATAGCCCTCGGGGGTACGATTTCTATCGGTTCCGTGGGGGCTTTATCGCCACTGTCCTGGTTTCCGCTTTCAGTGTTTCCATTGTCCTTGTCCACTGTGTTTAGTGGCTTAGTTGGCGGGTTCACGTCGTCTAGCGGGTTCTTGGGCGGCTTATTTTCAGTGTTACCACTGTCAGTGTCTCCACTGTTTCCATTACCCGTGTTTCCGTCGCCTGTGTTTCCACTACCGGTACTACCGCCGCCAGCGGGAGGTGTGTTGTCACCGCCAGTGTTTCCGCCACCGCTGGGAGGTGTGTTGTCACCGCCGCCGCTGGTTTGCTCTTCTTCGTCAGATTCGCCGCCCAGTGGTCGCTGTGCCGGTGAGAAGAAGTCGAGGCGGTTAATGTTAGGTGCCTGCATGGTAGAGGGGCTAACAAACTTTTCCTTATCCTCAGCGAGGAACTTCTCAAGCGCCTTTTCCTTTGCTTCCTCAGCGGCGACACGTGCAATGTCGGGTGACAAGCCGCGTGCAACTGACTCATGTAGGGTGCGCTTGTATACAGCATCGGCTCGTTGAGCGGCTTTAAGCTCGTGAGTCTTATCTGTTTTTCCTTGCAGGTTAAGACGTGAGATGTTGTCCGCATTGTATGTTTCAGTTTCAGCTTGGATAGCTTTAAGGTCTGCATCTCGGGCGGCTTTAAGCTCGTCTTCGATTGTGCGCTTATCTTTGCTTAGCTGTGGGTCAAATTGGAACATCTCGTTCAGCTCAGCACCGTATGCTTCACGCTGTTCTGGTGTGAGCTGGTCTGTTAGGTTGCGCCTAAGAGTACGGATTGATTCGTATTCTTTAGTTGCTTCGGTTACCATCTTTTCGTCACCACTGAGTGCACCGATGTTCTTCTTGTGGGAAGCGGCACGTAGTGCTTGTTCCGCACGGTAGAGGTTTGCGAAGGTGTTACGTGCCTTTGCGTCTTCGGGGTCGATGCTTAGACCCTCGAACTCTAGAACAACTCGGTTGATGTTCTCATAGGTGCGTTTCACGTCGCTTGCTACCGCGTTTGCGTCTGCAATAGATGAAGACGCGGCGGCGGCGGCTTTACCGACCTCTTCTTGACCGTATTCTACACTGTCGTTGGCTACCTTGTAGTCGGACATGAGGTTCTTGAGCTCGCTGTTTTCAATGTCGATAAGGTGCTTGATTTCCTCTGCGTTTTTGGCGCGGAGGTTCTGCCTTGTACGAATCATTGTTGCGCGGGCGCTGTCGGGTTTGCGAGTAAGGATGTCATTTTCTACGGCTATCTTACGTCCATCGCTCATGTTCTTGCGTATAGACCTGACAAAGCCTGCCTTCTTTTCGGTTTCAGGGTCGATGACTGTCTTACGGTTGCGCCATGCTTCACGGACATTTGCTGAGCCGAGTGCGCCGAATACGTTGCTTCGGATTGCGGCGGGCATGTTGTTCTGTGAGAACACGTTGTTGAGTCGTCGGCTGATGCCGCCGTTGTCCCAGGGGTTTGCGTTGCTAATCATTGATAGGATAGCGGCGCGGTTCTTCCATAGGGCGAAGCCTAGTAGGAAGTTGAAGACTGAGACGAGTAGCATCTCGTCAATGGTGTCGATTACAGCTGATAGGATGATGACTGATACTGCTAGGGTGACGCTGTACATGATGTATGATGCGACACAGCCTAGTAGGAACCAGAAGTATTTCTTTGCGACTCGTGAACCCCAACCCTTAATGAGCCATGCGAGCATGATTAGGGGTAGGAAAATCATCATCACGGACACGATGAACATTTGTGCAATGACCATGAATGAGAAGACGATGAGGATAACACCAATCGGCACGAAGGTAATCATTGCGATGGTGGTCACGAAGAAGCGGTTGAAGCCTGAGCCCCAGCTGTATGTCCAGGTGTTCCACAGGTTGTCGTCTGCTTGTAGTACGGCGATTAGCTTGTACCAGTTTTGGTCGATTCCGTGGTCTTTGGTGCGTGCGTTATCGTCTATCTGTGCGTTGGTCTTCAGGTAGAGCTGATATGCGGCGAGGTTGCAGACCTTGTGGCTTCCGCTTTCAAGCTTGAGGGTCTTGTTGCGGTAGTCTTCGGGTTTGCCTGCTACCTTGAGGGGTACGCAGAATGTGTCGGGGTCTACTTCAGCTTTTTTGATTGCTTCAGCAATGGTGGGGTCTTTGACATCTAGCTTGGCGAAGGGTCGTCCGAACTGTGCGCGTGCGTAGGGGTCTAGGCGAACGGCACGCCAAATGGTGCATGTCATGGAGTTTACGGACAGTACTAGTTGGTCGCTTGCGCTAATGTCATTTGCTGTTGATTTGCACATTGCTGACGCTTCGGAGGTGTTTCCGGTTTGCTTGTCAGCGCCGGTGTTTTCGTCTCCTGAGCTACTGCTTAGGCTGAGTGCGTAGCCGCCAATGGTTTGCATTGCTTTCAGGGGTAGGCTTGCCATTAGGCCTGCGTTGAGCATGAGGGCGGTGCCTACTACTAGGGTGGCGATTACGTGCAGAACAGCGGTGATGCCTTCACGTACTGCATGGTTCACGAATACTTGCTTGAAAGCCCAGACGAGAGCGGCTACCGTTGTGATGAATACTAGCGGTATGTAGAAGTTGTGGTAGAGCTTACCGATAACGCCTTTATCGTGTTCGCCGTCGCCGCCAGTGATTTTGGGCAGGTTGAGGACGCAGTTAGTGTCTTTTGCGTCTGAGCAGATTGTTGAGGGGCTGTAGGCGATTAGGAGGATGTTCTGTGCAAAGTCGTAGAACATGCCGGTTAGACCGTTCATGCCGTCTGCCATGAGGTTAAGGATGCCGCCGCTTAGGATGGTGTGTACTGAGCGTAGGCCTTTGAGCTTTTCGCTATCCTTGTTGATGGTCTTGGGGGCACCGGTCATACGGTCAGGGTCAGCGCTAACTGTCCAGTCGTCGCCGTCACCTTCACCTTCGTAGTTTACGAACTCCAGGGTGCTACCTACGGCTTCTTTGAGGGTGAAGATACGGCCTTCTTTGTTGGGTAGCTGGATTACGTTGAAGCTACCTTCCCAACCGGCGGTGTTATTCATGCCGTATCCGAGGCTTTGGGCACCACCAAAGATACCCATCGCGCCTGCGTGGGCTGTTTCGGTTTTGGTGATGGTTGGCTGGTTGGTGCCGGGTGCGATTGTCACACTCTTAGCGTTGCCGCCGGTTGCGAATATGTAGGCGGCTAGTAGTGCTAGGAATCCGAGCATGATAGCTACAGCCAGGGGCGGCTTCTTATGCTTTGAAGCTTCCTTACTGGCTGGCTTGTCAGTGAGTGTGGCGTTTGGTTTAGCCATAGGTGTTTCTCTCTGCTCTTGCGGGTTTACGGTTGGGTCATCTCCCCTTAATATAGCTTTCCGCCCCTATTGTCGGTGGTGACTTTAGGGGCGGTTAGCTTGTTGGGGTTACTTGCCGCAGGTTGCGATGCCTTCGGCTAGTTTGTTTTTGTCAGCTTTGGTGATGCTGATGTCGTATTTTTTGGCGGTGTCAATCCAGATTTGAGAGTATCGGCATTGTTCGCTTTCGCGTGGCATGTACTCTGCTGGGCCTTTCGCGCCTTTACTGGTGTTGGAGGTTGCTGAGGTGGCTAGGAGCTGGGTCGTATCGTTTGCGAACGCTACTTTCTTTTCCTGGTTCCAGTCTTTACCGCCGTGTGCCGCCGCGTACTTGAGCGGGATTACGTGGTCAATCTGAATCTTGCTGATAGGGGTTGTTGCTTCGCCCTTCTTTACGTCGGTGATTGCTCCGTCGTAGGGGCTTACCCAGATGCCGCCTGCGATAGCGCATGAGTCGGGGTTGCCGTCTTTGGTTACGACGTTTACACCTTGCGCTTTGAGGACTTGCACTCGGGTGTTGCATTTTTCGCCGTCAAGCTTTGACCATACACCCCATTCAGCGCGGTTATATGCGGGGTCGTCTACAGGGTTGGCTATCTTGACATCTTCAAGCTTCTTCGTATATGTGTCTACGATTACTGCTTTATCAGCCTGTCCGTCTGCTTGCCCGTTTGCACCGTTTCCAGTTCCGCTTTGGTTGGTGTTTACCTTACACTCTTTGCTCTTGTCAAGGGTACCTGACATGATGCAGTCGCCAATGTTGTTACTTCCTGTGGTGAGGTAGTACATCATTGCGGTGTGCGGGTTGGTACTTCCAGTTTTGGATGCCGCGTACAGGTATAGTCCGCCAAAGATTAGGACGGCGAGGGCGGCGGCAAGGATGATGTTTTTGAATGAGCCGTCGCCTTGTGCATTTGGTTTGGCCATGTTCTTTTAATCCTTTCGGGTTCCGTTAGGTGCGGTTCCTCTTCTTTGCTCGCAGGTCGATGCTGTCGCCTACTTCAGATACGAAGTTGATGCCTAGTAGACCTGAGAACTGTTGTGATAGGATGTGGTTATTTGCTTTGCCGCCTACGAATAGTGATGAGCCGGGGATTGCTGATAGGTATAGGCCTAGCTGTGCGTTCCTGTCCCATAGTAGGGTAATGTTTTGCGCTTTGTACTGTTGCTTCAGCTTTGCGTATTGCTCTTTGAGCCCACTGACGGTCTTACTGTACACGCGAATGTGGAAGCTTCCCCTAACCCAGGGGGTTCCTTCGTGTGAGTTGAGGTAGAGCGCCTTTTCTAGTAGGCTTCGGGCATCTTGTAGGCTTGTGATTGCCTGGTCGCCGTAGTTTTGGGTGTTCTCGTCTGCGTATTGGATGTTTCCTGCTTCGTCATTTTGCAGTTTTTCCTGACCGGTGAAGTTTGCCGCCATTTCGGTTGCGGGGACGATTGCCATACGCGCGAAGAAGCTTGCTTCGTCTACAGCGTATTTAGCTGTTTCTGCTAGTGGCTGTACGTGGGGGAACTCTAGGATTTCTGGCAACTGCTTGATGGTGAAGGTTGCAACGTAGTTGGTTGATTCACCGTCTAGGTATTCCTGCTTGATTTTCAGGTACTTGTTTTTGCTGTTGTCGATAGAGTGTACGTACTCGTGTGCTAGTTCTGCTTCGCCTACTCGTAGTCCTTCGTCAATGTCTAGTTCGAGTGCCCCTTCGCCGGGGTTGAGGATTGCTTTTGTTACGAGCATGATTTCGTCTCGGCTTAGGGGTTCGCAGTGTAGGGCGCTTAGGCGTAGTGCTCGGCCTACTTCTCGTTCGCGTTGTGATGCGTTGAGGATTTCTAGGCGGGTAACATTGTCGGTATATGCGCCTACCAGCAGGGCGTAGTTCTTGATGATTTTTTCAGCTTCTACGCCGGTTTCGATGATGTTCTTCTTGAGCTGACTGTCCTCTTTAATGTTTACTTCTTCGGACTCATCTTCGGTGAAGCTTTTAGTGAAGTCGCGGCGGTCGCCTAGTTTCACGCCGAGGTATGCGTGGTGTTCTAGGTAGTTGTGGTTGTCGAGCCATTCTTTTTGCCTGCGCATAATTTCATCATATTTGGGGTTGTTGATGCTTTGTGCATGGTTGTAGGCGGTTGCGATAACACCTTCCGTGTCGGTTGGTGTTGGGATGGTGAATGGCATGATGTGGACGGTGCCTGCCATGCCGCCTAGTGTGGTGAGGCTTGCATATGCTTCTGAGGCTTGGGTGATGAGCCTGGTTTTTGAGTCGATAGATTCAAAGTCGTATTGTGCCGCTGACATGCGGTAGAAAGCCCATACTTCATATTCGGTAAAGATGATGTTCTTTACGATTGCTTTCTGGGGTAGGTTGAGGCGGCGGGGGTTGCGTCCACGGGTGGTTTTTGATAGGGGTGCCTCGCCTGCAAGCTTCTTTAGGGGGTTGGTGAGACGTACTTGTGCCATTGGGGTACCTTTTTAATATCCTTGTTGTGTTTCTTGTACGGTTGCGTTCTTTGGGATGCAAACCGGCGGGCTGTGACTTATTTGTATAGTCATAGCCCGCCGGTGATGTTTCTCTATCTACTTATTTAGTAGTCGTATTAGCTACCATGAGCCGTTAGCGGCACCTTGGAAGCCGCCCTCAACTGCCTTACCACCTGCCTGGGCGATAGCTGAGTTTTCACCTTCTTGAATCTGATTGACGAAGTACAGTGAAATGAAGGTAACACCTAGTAGGGCGAGGAACATAATCATCATACGCACGTTACCGTTCTTAGCTGTCCAGAACACGGCAACGAGTGCGAACAGTGCGACTGCTCCGAGGACGCTTAGTCCGAGTGCTTTAAGTGAGACTGCCGGTAGCAGTACTGGTAGTAGTGGTAGTAGTGTGCTTAGTATCATGTTTTGTAGATACCTTTCAAGTGTTTCTAGTTATTAGTTGCGATGTTTGTGGTATCCGCGTCGTACACGTAGGGTGTAAGGTTGGAAACCAGGTACTTTCCGTTGCCTTGTGGGTCTAGTGTGACTAGGTATTCCACGGGGTAGGAAATACTTTGCTTTGCGCGTTCATTAGTGTCTATATCAGTGGTGCCGCCCACTTCATCAATTAGGGTTACCTTAACCTTAGCGATGATTTGTCCGTTATCCTGCTGGTATGCGGTGTAGCTAATGTCGCTACTATTGATGGTGTAGGCACCTGATAGACCCACTGAGGCAAAGTTAGCCTTCTTAGTGTTGGCAATGAACTGGTCGAGGTCACCGTGCTTGTCAGGGCTTGCTACCATGTATGCTTTGAAGAAGCCGCTGAGGGTGTTGGTGATGTCTTGGCTGTTCTGGATTTTACTGCCAGGAATGTTCTTGGGCTGGACTAGGTTCTGTGACCTTCCCATGATGGATGACGGGACAATTGACGGGTTGGGGGTTGCAACATAGTATTTGCTGGTTGCACTGTCGTAGCCGATGGTCACCGATAGGGTGATTTGCTTGAGCTCGTCGGTTGTGTTTCCGTTTGAGTTCGCGGCTTTGGATGCGTTGGCGATACTGTTGTTGCTACCTACTGTTGCTGGCTTCACTAGGGCGGTTACCCTGTAGGTCATGAGCGCCGGGTTTGCGTGTGGGATTACTCGCACTACGCGGGGGGTGCCGATGACTTGTTGGCTTACGTTGCCTGTGCTTGTGCGCCCTGCAACTGTTCCGCTTGTGGTGTTTTCTGCTAGTGTGTCACCTGATAGGTACCAGCTGAGTTGTTTATCTGATGTTTCGTCGGTTTTTAGGGATAGGTATGATTTAACGAATCCGATAGCGATGTCTTCACCGGCTTCACGGTTGAACCCGTTGATTCCTGCTTCCTGTCGTACTACGCTTGCGATGTCTGCCCTTGTGAGCTGTTTAGGTTGCGTGAGTAGCACGATGATAGGGGTTAGGATGATGAGGATTGCTGTTACGATAGCCCCGATTGCCCAAGCCTTCGTCCACTTCTTACCGTCACGTTTTACTTTGCGTGTGCTTAGTGCGTAGGTTTTACCTGCGGTGTTGTCTGTTACGCTAGGTATTTCTGTGTCGTTGAAGGTTAGGTTTTGTTTGGCGGCGGGTATTGGTTTGACTTTTATTTTATTGTCTCCGCCGGGCTTCCTGATGTTAATCCCCATCGGTGGGCTCCTCGTTGGTTACGTTAAATCGGTCTTGAACACTTTGTGCGATTACTCCGTGTCGTGTTCGGGGTTTCGGCTTAGGGCGCTCCCTGGGCGGTAGTGCCTGCGGCTTGTTTTTGTTTGCCCTTGGGTTAGCTGGGACTTCAGGTTCAGGTTTAGTGTCACCTGCCACTTTAGTCTCCGCTACTATAGCAGGCTGTTGCACTGTAATTTTTGGTGCTTGCCTTACTGTTCCAGGCTTCTTAACAGTTTGGGGTGCTGGCACTTTTTGAGGTTTTACCGGTTCAGGTTCTACAGTTTCTTGTACCTGTTGCGGTTCTTGCCTCTTAGGTGTTGTGCCTGGTTTCTTAGGCTGTTGTGTTTCTGGTTTTGCGGGTGCTATTTTGGGCTCTTCGGCTGGCTTGGTTTCGCTTTCTTCTATAGTTGTTGGTGTTATTACCTGCTCTGCCTCATCTTCCAGGGGTGGTAGGGTGTGTGGCTTCGCTGGTGGTAGTGTCCCTTCGGGTGGTGTGGCTGGTAGTTTTGTGAGTACTTCTTTCGGGTGTACTACGTGTACTTTCTTGCCGTTGTAGATTAGCTTGTCGCACCTGTCTTTGGGGTCGTACTCGGGGGTGCGTCGGATAATCATTGCCTCGGTGTAGTACTCGTTGTTCTCCGGGTTTGGTGCTCGGAGGTTGATGAGTTCTCCCTTGGGGATTCGAGGTTCTGTTGTCCTGTATTCGCGTTTTGAGTAGCGGCGCACGTCGTCCCAGCGGATGAAGTTCTTCCACCATACGAGGTCTGTGTTTGCGTAGACTTCGTAGACGGTTTTTTCTACTTCACCGGCGATACCTGAGATGATTTCAGCGTTGGTGGTGCCTTTCATACCGGGTAGAACGATAATGGTGTTGGTGTTATCCATGAGGGATTTGAGTCCTTCGATACCGTTCTTTTCGGTAATCTGGCTTAGGCTTTGCTGGCCAAGCTGTAGACCAATTTTTGATTGGCGTGCTTTTTCTAGGATGCCGTTGAGGGCTACTAGCGGCACTGACTGTGCCTCATCAAAGAATACTTGAATGAGGTTGCTTGTCTTCTGCTTGGTGCGTCGGTGAGCTGATAGTGCGGTGATGATGCTGGTCAGCATCTTGCCGAGGTATTCACTGGTTTCTTTCTCAGAGTCCGCGTTGAAGTCGAACAGTACGATTGCTGTTGGGCTTTCGGGGTCTGTGATGAGGTCGAGGTCGATGAATGGTTCACCGTTGGTTGGGTAGCCTATCCATGCGCCGAACGATGAGTTGATGACTGTTTCGATGTTGCCTCGGGGGGTTGTCCAGGATTCTTTGATGGTTCCTGATTTTCCTTCGAGGATTCGTCGTTGAAGTTTTTCGCCGGTTTCGTTGCCTGCTGGCAGGTTGTTTGCCAGGGCTTCGGGGTGCACTAGTGCGCTGTGGAATAGTCGGAATGGGCCTCGGTTCCAGACGAGCCCGGCTTTTTCGATGTCTTCTACGAAGATTCGGTATTGTGCTGGGTCTTCTTCTTTGAGGTTTTTTGCGTACTCTTCTAGCTCTTCTACTGAGTTCACGAGGACTTGCAGGGTGTTTCGCACTTCGTTCTTGTATTTCTGTGCTTCTTGTTTGTATTCCTGGAAGTCTAGGACGAGTCCAACTTTTTCTGAGTTGGTGAGGTTGGAGAATGGGTCGATGAACGCTTGGCCGTAGGGGTTGTAGTCGTTATCGTATCGTCCTGTGTGTGGTGTTTTCTGTGTGAAGTGGTAGAAGGCGATTCCTTCGTCGCCGCTGTATTTGGCTAGTTTGCATGCTAGGTCTAGGTCGGATTTCATGTTCACGACAATGCTAGTGATGCCTAGCTTTGCATTTACCCTGATTTGGCTTTCGGTGGTGACGGTTTTACCGGAACCGGGCGCACCGATGATGAGGACGTTGCGGCATACTTCTGATGTGGTGAAGTATTCTACTACGCCTTTAAGTTCATCAATTCCTAGTGCGATACCGGCGGGTGCGTTCTTGCCTAGTTCACCGGGTAGTACGAAGTTTGCGCCTGACTCTAGTTTTTGTTCGAGCTTCTTCTTTTTGATTCGGCTTGTTAGGGTTGGGCGGTACTGGAATTTGCGTTCTGACATCCAGTGGTTGTTGATGTACTTAATTTCGGGGAATCGTTTGTAGTCTGAGTAGATTTTGCTGACTAGTAGGAATCCTAGTATTGACCCGATGAATAGACCAATGAGTGCTAGGGGGTATGACAGGGTTGCTAGTAGGTCTATGAGGTTGTGGTGTTTGAAGTAGGTACCGGGGCGGTTAATTGCCGCGTCAAGTGTGCTTGTGAAGATTGACGGTGCGCCGGTTACCCACCATAGGATAGCTGATATTAGGGCGATACCTGATAGGTAGAGCCCTGCTTCAGCTGGTCGCATCATGAGTTTGCGAGTAAGGACATAGTACGCGAGCCCTACCACTAGTAGTGCTGTGATGATGCTACTACTGAATAGGACTACTAGGGTTAGGACTACTAGGAAGTTCAGGAATTTACTTGAACCGTTTTTATTGCCACCGCTTGAATGGCCTTCCTGCTCTCCTTGGTGGGTTGTTTCCAGCCTGGCGTACTCGCTCATACTCACCTCTTCATTTGATGTTGATTTTAAATGTTAGGTGTGGTATAGCGGCTGGGGTGTTATGTGCGGGTGCGGGTTCGTTTTTGGTGTGCTCGTTTGAGTGCTCGGGCGGTGATGTTGAACTCGCGGGTGGCTTCTTCTAGGGTTAGGGGTGTGCTGTCTGCTTCGGTGGGTTCGATGATGAGTGATGCGACGGCGGGGTTGGTGAAGTTGCCGGGGTGGTATTGTTTGCCTGCCCGGTTTAGTCCTACGCACTCGTTGTAGAGGTTCGCTACGGTTACGGGTAGTAGACTCCAGGTTTCGGGTTGGATGAGTAGGTTGCTGGTTCCGTAGTAGATTGATAGGTGTAGTAGTTTTTTGGCGGCGCGTAGTTCACGGTCGCCTTGGCTGATGAGTGCTTGGGTTACCGTGTATTCTTCTTGTTGTTGGGGGGTTAGGGTTTCTAGGTCTTGTAGTTCTGTGTATTTGGGGGCGTGTTTGGGTTCGGTTCGGGTTGGTTTGGTGGTGGTTTGGGTTAGGGCTTTTTCTGCTTGGTAGGTGGTGGTTTGGGTTAGGGCGGCTACGTGGTTGATGATGAGTTTTTTGTTTGCGGGGGTGGGGGTATTGTTATAGATTGTGGCGGCTTCTTGCAGGAATAGGTGTTGGGTTGCAGGGTTTGTGGGGTTGTTGATGTTCGCCTGGGCGTTGAGCGCGGCGATGGTTAGGGGTTTGATGTTGTTGTGGATGTATTGTGCGAACTGTTCGGTGGTGTTTTCTTTGAGGTAGTCGCAGGGGTCTTGGTTATTGGGTAGGGTTGTTGCCCATGATTGGGTTTGGTGTTCGGGTGCGACGTGGTAGGCGGCGGTGAGGGCTTTTTGGCCTGCTTTGTCGCCGTCGAGTAGGTATGTGATTGTGCCCGAGTCGCTGGTGAGTCGGGTTAGGGTGTTGATGTGTTGTTTTGTGATTGCGGTTCCGCTGGTTGCGTAGGTGTTGTGGTATCCGTGTTCGTAGAGTGCGATTACGTCGAATTGGCCTTCTACGATGATTGCTTTTTTGGTTTCGCGGGTTCGCTGGTTGGCGGTGATGATGTCGGGGTTGTAGAGTAGTTTTTCTTTTTGGAAGATGGGGGTTGCTTTGCCGTTTACGTATTTGCGGGTTTCTTCGGGGTCGAGGGCGCGCCCCGTGAATGATACGGGGTTTCCTTGCATGTCTGTGATGGGGAACATGAGGCGGTTACGCCAGAAGTCGTATAGTTCGCCTGTTTCGCTGTTTTGTCCGCATACTCCGGCTAGGGTTAGTTCTTGTGCGGTGTAGTGTTCTTTGAGGTGGTTGGTTAGGCTGTTGCCGCCGGGTGCGTAACCGTAGTAGGGGTTGTTGGGGTTGAGGTTGCGGTTTGTGATTTGTTCTCGGGCGGGGTGGTCTTCGGGTAGTTCTTTGTATAGGTTGCGGTAGTGTTTCCAGGCGGCGGCGGTGATTTCTTTTAGCTTACGATTGCTGACCACAGATACGGTGTTGTCATCTGTGGGTAGGGGGATTGGGGGTGTTGCGCTTTCAGCAAGGTTTTGCACGGCTTCTACGAAGCTTACGCCGGTCTTTTCCATGATGAGGGTGATTACGTCGCCGTATGCGTGGCACCCGTAGCACTTATAGGTTCCTGTGGCAGGGTTCACAATGCAGGACGGGGTGCGTTCATCATGGAAGGGGCATAGAGTCTTGTAGGTAGAACCTGAACGTTGGAGGCGTGCGCCGGTGATTTCCTCGAAGAGTGTTTCAATCTTGTGTGCTTCTCGCACTTTCTGGATAAGCTCTTGCGGGTAGCGCATCTTTTTCTCCTTGTTTGTTCAGGTTCTACCTATAGGGGGTCAGTTTTCTTTTACGGGGTGAAGTAGATTGATTTCGCGACCACCGGCGCGACCAATGGAGTCTTGGAGTATCCCTACATGAATTTCGTATTCCTCTTCATTGGTTTCTTCGTTGCGGGTGATGTAGACGTAAGGGGCATCTCGGGGAATTAGGTTCTTGATGACAGTTACTTTTTCGCGAGGCATCGTCAGGGTACGCACTTCGTTAGTTTCCGAGTCGTGGATGGTGAATGTAATGTCCACCGCGTATCGCGTTTCCAGGTTCCCTTCTTGCACGGCAACCATTTCAGCACCATTCTTGTATGTCGAAACGCAGGCAACACCCGCCTCTGCGAAATGCACGTCCCCAAACCTTTTAAGATTATCTAGCGAGTCGCTAGGCTTGTAGGTTGCGGTGGTGTACTTACGGGTGTGCATCTGTGCGTACAGTAGGTAGTGCTTGGAGGGAATCATGTTTTGTGTGTTCCTTACGGTTGATTTTCAGGGTGTAAGCCCCGAGGGGTTAGGTTCCTCTCGGGGCTTACGTGTTGAGGTTGGTTCTACTTGTTAAGCAAGTTCGCTTACTGCCTTGTCCAGTAGTGCGGGCACGAAGCCTGTGAAGTAGACAGTATCGGTTGCTTCGTTATACTTTGCCGCGTTAGGTGCAATCTCAGTGTATCGTTCAAGGTTGCGTCCAGGTAGGAGGATGACGGGTGCCGCCGCTACCTCGTAGGTGCTGGTGATGTATTCGTAGAGTGCGGGGTCTTCTTCAATGTTCAGAATTTCCCAGGTCTTCTCGGACGGTTCACCTAGTGCCTTGGTTAGGTGTCGCTTGGTCATGTTGCACTGTACGCAGGCGTTCTTGCTTAGCACGATGATGGGGGTTTTGCTTTCAGCGATGGGGTGGCTCATGATGAGTGTTTCTCCTATAAGGGTATTTGTTTATTACGTTTTCAGTATAACACGTTGCCTGTAGTGTGGCAGGTGTAGTACTGATTCATATCTAGATTACCACAAGAAACTAAAAGCCCCGGCACATTCCGTACCGGGGCTCTTAGTCACATGTTGAATTAGAAAAACTGTAAGCAACTTTCAGACAGAATGACTACTTACATATAAGAGTGTATCACGCCGTACAACATCATTGCAACTCCACTAAATGTGGCGTTCGCAACACTTAATGCTGAGTGACCTTTAGGGCTTCCCGGTGACTAAACAGGTCACATAGGGGAGTTTTACCGGATAGTTCGGTGACCATAAGGGGTAATAGGTGGGTTATAGGGGTACCTATGGAGACTATCAGGGCTTCATGAGCGACTATAGGGGATTATCCGGGGACTATAAAGGCTCTTTGGGGGTGGTTATTTGGGAGTTTGCGGGGACTATTAGGGGGAGACTATAAGGGCTCTACCGGGGACTATTTGGGAGTTTCCGTCACCGGCAATGACCGCCGCCGCCTTGTAATACCGGGGCGCTGGGGGTGTTTTGGGGTGGTGTGACTATAGATGGGGATAAAGATTATTACGCGCGTGCGCGAGACGTGCGGTAATGTCACCTACTGGATTGTGCTGGGGATTTGGATTGATTCTTAGAAGTCGGTGTATGGGTTGATGGGGTGTGTTTGGTTTCTGGGGTGGGTTTTTTGAAGAGGAGGAATAAGAAATGCTTTATAATGGTTTACGTGCAGGTCTAGGTCGTATTTCACTTATGACACACTCTCAATGAGGTGTAAGGTAAGAACCGACTGGACTGCGGGCTAAACCCGATGCTAAACTTATAACTCAACAACACATGTTGAACCCAAGAAAGACGACCCCCCCCCTAGTCCTTAGAGAGGAGCACAGACAGAAACATGACTACCGCATCTGACCTACTACCCGCCAACACTGGTGTAATGCCCGTGTCCCCGGCGGGTAATTCTGCTGTCTTCGCAGAGGTTGCAACACCCGGCGTTACCGTTGAGTCTACCTATGAGAAGGCTCGCCGTGCCGCTGTGCTTGCTCATGCTGAGCGTAAGCGTGAAGCCGCCGCCCAGGGTTATGAGTACCACCCGTATAGTGTGGCTGATTCTGACGGTTATTTCCTGTCTGACATGGAGCCTGATTCGGCTGAGCTTGGCCCTGCATCGCGTGAGTCTTGGGCTTACCCGTTGGCTTATGTTCATGGTGGCCTGCCTACTTCGGCGCACTCTGTAGCGTCTGGTAAGGCGTTTAATGCCGCTGGTGTGTGGGAGCGTTCTTCTTTGGCTCGCGTGGTTCAGCATGTGCCGTCCGCTGTGCGTCTGCTGGACGGCTCTACCACCATTGAGATGCCTACGGGTGTTATGGCTCGTCGTTGCATGGCTTACATTGCGTCTCGTGTTGTTGAGACTGGTAGCCGTGAGTTCTTCATTCCTTCTCAGGCTAAGACCCTCGCTCGTGCGGTGGGTCTACCTTCGCTGTCTTCTAATGGTTGCCAGCGTGCCCTTGAGGTGTTCCGCATGTGCCTTGGCTTGCGTACTGTTATTCGTGAGCGTACTAAGGACGGTTCGGAGGGTGAAGTTCTTCATGCTTTCTCGGTTGCGGCTAACCCGGACGACCCGGCTATGGGGGTGCACTTCGCGTCTGAGGGTAACCCTATGCCGGTTACCCGTGTAAAGGTATCTGAGGAGTACTTCTCATATGTCACCGGCGGCAACATTGTTGCTATCCCCTCTGACATGTGGGAAGGTAAGGCTGTGCGTAGCTCGGCGGCGGCGCTCGACGTGCTGGCTTTCGTGGTTGCCCGCGCCTCTACCCAGCGTTCAGCTGAGAAGAAGACCGGTGTATGGGTTGCATGGAAGCACATGACCCGACAGTTCGCGTCTTTCGCTAACACTATCCATAAGACCTACGAAACATACCGTAAAGCGGTAGAAGCTGTACGTACCCTGTTTGTTGCTATCGGCTCCAAGGACACTGTTTCCCTGGTTGGTCACGGCAACAAGAAGGGCTTCAAAGGCTTCGTGGTGAACTTCTACCGTTTCACCCAGAACCTTATCACCCCGGTTGCCGCCCCTGCTGATAGCACCCTATCCCCCGCTATCAAGGCATCGGTGAACCGTGCAACCCTGAACGAAGCCGCCGCTGAAGGTGAGCCTATCCTGGTTCCCGTCAAGGCGGAGCGTGAAGGGTCTAATTACCGTGCCGTGAACCTTGCCCTGCTATCCACTAAGGTTGAGAACATCACCGGCCAGTTCCTACCCGCACTCAGTGACGAATGGGAACGAATCGTTGATACCGTCATGGAACGCTACATTGCATCCGCTGAGAAGGGCAACGTTAAGCCCGTCGGCAACTGGACTGCATACGTTGAAGCGGCTATCAAGAACGACCCGAAGCTCCTCGAAGAGCCCGTACCCGCACGTCAGGTGACCGCAACCTACTCGAACCTGAAGAAGGCTGACGACGGTCTACCCGTAGCTGACCCGGCATCTATTCCGACCAGCAAGAAAGCCGCCCGCAAGGACACTACCTTCGGTAACGCACCCGTAGTAGACGAACCGAACACTGAAACTGAACAGCACGTAACCACCAGCACTATGCCTGCTGTGGCACATGCTGAGTTTGACGTGCTCACCGCCCGCCGTGACGAAGACGAAATCATCACCCTCAAGCACGGCACCAACGAACACTACGCATACGTTGCCGCCCTCAATGCAGGCCAGGTAATTGTAAACACTACCGAAAACTGGAACAAGAACATTATTGTCCCGCCCGTCCGCATCAAGGACGAAGACGGCAACTACACCTACCCGCACACCGGCACCAACGGCGGCAAGAGCGACGAATGGTACTGCCGACAGTTCACCATGAACGACTACTACACCCAGGTCAATAGGACTATCCGCCAACTACTAGCAGAACGCAACGAAAACGCACAGGCGGCAACCGAAACCACCGCAACCACTGACATTGCACCCTGGGACGCTGACGACACTCTTACTGTAGACGAAAACGGCTACTACCGCCGCGCCGATGGAAGCTACGTATGGGGCGAAACTGACTACGACAACGGTATGACCGCTGAACAGCAGGCCGCCGAAGAAGAATACGCCCGCACTCAAATCGAAGCATGGATTAACAACGCGAGTAACCGCAAACCCCTTTTGGGTGCTGAAGAGCCGGAAACTATCGACGGTTACCCGATTATGTACTACTAATCCATAAAGAAGCCATATAAATAACCCCCGCCTAACTCAACCGAGAAGGCGGGGGTTAAAACCGTATTTAATTAAATACAAAATAAGCTTTACGGGATATTGAGAACCTGACCAGGGAAGATAAGGTTCACATCATAGATGACATCAACATTCGCATCCGCGATAGCCTTATAACCACCAGCAACACCAAGCTTAGCCGCAATCAAAGAAAGCGTATCGCCACTAACAACCTCATAAGTGCTAGAAGCAACCTTCGGAGCCTGAACCACAGGAACAGGCTGAGAAACAACAGCAGGCTCAACCACAGTAGCAGGAGCCGAAGTCTCAGGTGCCGAAGCTACAGGCGACTCAACAACAGGAGCCGGAGCCTCAACCGTAGCAACCGGTGCTGAAACAGCAGGCGCAACAGGCGCGGTATAAGTATTAGAGGCGACAGGGGTCTGAACATTAGACTGCGGGGCAACCACAGTAGCAGACTTGACAGTAGCGTTAGACGGGTCAGTATAAGTCGGAGTAGCCGCACCCGAAAGACCAAGCTTAGCGGTACATGCAGGCCAAGCACCCCAACCCTGAACAGCTAGAAGACGTTCACCAGCTTCAATCTGAGCTTCCTTAGAAGCAGTCTGCGGTGAACCAGACATGCCCACACCATTCCACGACTGTTGCGTGAACTGTAGACCTCCATAGAAGCCATTACCGGTATTGATAGACCAATTACCACCTGACTCACACTGAGCCAGCTTCTCCCAAGTCGCCAAATCAGCGGCTTGCGAGGCGGGCGCAACCATAGTTGCGCTAGTAGCCGCCAAAATTAGAGCGGCGGCAGAACGACGTAGTAGTTTACTTTTCTTATTCATTATAGTTAGTGCTCCTCAAAGCGTCTTTTCGTATCCGACCCAATTTTTAGGGTCTTTTGTTTCTGGTACGTCTTGACGGCTAACCGTAACACAGCATCCTGGCAAGGCGGGTCGTGACACCTAACACAGGGGAAAAACATCTGGTTTCTCCACCCCACAAAACATCGGGGGCGATAGCGCCATGAAAGATTATAACCATCGAGTAGCCACTAGAAGCGGCAACTCAAATACATAACAGGGGTCGCCCTCCGGTAGAAGAACCTCCCACCTTCGGGCGACCCGAAACTAGATTATAGCACAAGAAGTTATGAATCGTTAAGGGTTAATCTGCTTGTCGTGCTTGAACGCTTGTTCAATAAACCAAGCTACACTGGCAAACAGTGCGAATATGATAGTTGCCAACGGCACAGCAATACCTGAAAAGAAAGCTGTACCCAAAACACCCATAAACGTATTTGCTGGTGACTGGAACACAACAGTGCCGTACCCGAATGTCTTTACTTCACGGGCGCGAACAAACCATAAGCCTAGACCCCACAGGAACCTAATGCTCAAGGCGATAGCCGGGACAAGCCACAAGCCAACCTTCAAACCATAGGCTATCGGGAAGATAGCGGACGGGATAACGCCACCTTCAAAAATGGACTTCGCAATAGCCGAAACAATTGCGGGTGACGCAAAATATAGTCCAGCCACAACCAAGATGCTACCTAGTAGGTCTGCCCACCATATAGGTACAGCATGGTATTTGGAGAGCCACGGCAACGTGCTACGGTTCTCCCAAGCTAGAGCATTGAAAGCGAATTTAAACTCACCCATGCGAAGTAGCGTACTAATCTTAGGACGAGCCTCTAGACCACCCATGCCGTCGCCAACAGCCATTTTCTTCTTCACCATTAGCGGCTCTTCAGGTTCTCCTGGCTGTCGCCCAAGGTTAGCTTGCGGCTGTTGGGGTGCCGGTGTTGGTGTTGTTGGTGCTGTTGTGGAAGATGTTCCAGAGGTACCTGGGTTATGGGTTTGTGCGTACCTGTAACCGCGCGGCTTACCTTGCGAATTTGTGGCATTAGCCGGGTTAGCCGCAAGCCCCTTCTTCTTAGCCTTAGCCGTCTTCTTCTCATGCTTCTTAACAGCCTTAGCCGCTAGAGCCGCCATATCCTTATCAGACGTACCCTTACCCCAAATGTCACCACCAGGGTTTTGAGACTCAAACCGGCACATAGGGCAAACAGATTTACTGTCTCGAACGTCCCACCAGTGCAAAGGGGAAACCTTACACTGCTTCAAATACTTGTAGGACGAACCATCACGAGTAAACAACTCGTCAAGAACAGCGATAGCTTCATCAAAAGACGGGCGCTTAGCCGGGTCAGCATCCAACCCGCGCCCAATCAGCTTATGAACACGAGATGGGATAGCCGCATACTCAAGCTTCGGGTTCTTCTTGAAACCCTTCGGCAACGACGGAACAAACGTCGGGTAGATGCTACGCTGAATCAGCTTAACCACATCCAGCTTCTCCCCCTCCTGAATACAGGAAGTAGGGTGCGTTCGACCCATCAGGGCATTAAACAGCATGACAGAGAACGCGAACATGTCAGTAGCAACCGTGCGCCTATTCTCAACGTCACGGTAACTACCCTCACTGATTTCAGGTGCCGTGAACTCAGGCTTACCGACAGTACACGGGTAAACTTTATCGCCTGCCGTAATCTGCGCACTATCAGCATCAACGATACGGACAGTAGTATCTTTAGACACCAGGATATTAGACTCGTTAATATCACCCACCATATGCCCTACCGCATGTACCGCATCAACAGCGGCGGCAACATTCCTGCTCATGAGAAGGGCGTGCATGATAGACCAGTCAGGGAACAAACGCCTACGGTGCAACGTGTGGGCAACAGCCATGAACGTCTCGTAAGTGTCCATCTGCAACCGCTTCATCAGAAACCCGGCGAACTTACCATCAGAACGGTATAGGTTGCCCAAATTCCAGACAATAGAATCAGTAGCAGGGACACTAGCAAGCATGGCAACACACTTAGCTTCACGTTCAGCACGCTTACTCTCATCATCATGGTAAATCTTACCTACCAGAGAACCAGCAGAACCAAGAACAGGCGAAGCAATATGAGTTACCGGGTAGACGGCACCCTCACCACCCTTACCCAGTGGTGAATCATCTAGAGAAACAGAAAATGTAGAACCATCATGAAGCTTAACTAGATAATCTGTCACTATTACTCTTCCACCTCACGGAACCTAGACACAAGCCTGTTATTATCCTCAAACTCAGGCACAACCTGAACCTTACTATGATGAATACGCAACGCCGAATCCTGCCCCTTATTCAAACAGCCAGCAATCGCAAACGTCGTATCATCATTAAGTCGCTTACTCGACTCAAGGAACTCAAGGAAACCACCAGCCTGACCAGGTGACAAAAGCATCAACTGTAGCGGCATGTCATCACCCACGAACAGGTTGCCCTCCACCTCTTCCTGCCTATCAGCAGAAGCAGGTGACACCATCACATTCTTCAAACCATCCGAAGAAACCAGACACCAGGTAGCACCTGAACCCCACGAAACAAGAATCCGTGGCTTATCGTTAGACGTAAAAGAAGTAATGTTAGGCGAATCCCAAAACTCAACATGCGACTGGTAGAACGGTGCCGAATCGGAATGGTCACCCACAACAACAAACGCATCACCAAGAGTTACCACAGCAAACGACTCTTCACAAAAAACAGCCGCCGCAACCGTGCAACCCATCTGACGGAAATCCTCAGCACTACGAACAGAGCTAATCGAAACAGAAAGAGCTTTGAGAAGTAGTTCCTTCAACGCATACGAATCACCCTCAACTGAACCGGAGGGGGTGAACAGCTCCAACGCCGCACGAGCCTCAGAAACCATGACATCAGCGACTAGGCGTGCACCCTCACGAGAACGAGCCAAAGAACCGGCACCATCACAGGCAACAATAACACCACGACCTGCCTCATCAACCCAGAAACCGTAAGCGTCTTGGTTCGTTGAATCGTCATGAGTATAAGGGTTAGGGGTGGTAGCACCAGATGCCAGGCACCAATCGTAAGAAAGCTTAACGGTCATAGAAATATAATCCTCAATAATACAAAATAAGTGAATAGAAAAAATGGGGTGGGCGGCACATAAAACCACCCACCCCTCAAACTAATAATAGCTGACTAGCTACCGGTCATAACCCAGTTAAAATCACTATCAGCACCAGTCGGTGCCGGGAAACTCACCGTCTCATCAGTACGAGAAGCAGAACGAGTCTGAACCGAAGCGGAAAGCCACTCAAAGAACTTCAGCATCTTACCCGGTGCCAGCGGGACAGGAATCTTGCTAGGTGAAGACGGGTAAGCGTTCAACGTTTCAAAAGTCTTCATATCCCATTCCTTATCCCCTGACGGAATGTAGACAGGCATAAACATCCAGCGATGCTTGCTAATCTTCTCACCTAGACGTTCCACCACATAATCCTGAATGGTCTTACCCGGTTCAGTGGGGTGCGGGTCATCATTATCTGTAGCCCAACCATCAGTGATAAGGAAAATCATAGGCGCATAGTGCGAAACACCATCCTTGTTATAGTGCTTCAGACGCTCTTCAATCGCATCAATCGCCGCCAAGATAGCCGCGTTCGTAGAGGTTGCACCCATAGGCTCAAAGTCCAGCTGATTAAACTTCGGATTCACACCCACAGACTCAAGCTCAGCTGAAGAACCAGGCTCAGCAACCTCAGCAGGTGTAGCGAACATGGTAGGCGGCGCAACATCAGCACCGTACATGATGTACGAAATATCAGCACGAGCCGAAGCTACAAAATCCTTAACCAGCTCATCCTGCAACAGCTCATGGCCACGCTTCAGTTCATCAATCATAGGGTGTTCACCCATAAACATAGAACCGGAGCAGTCATAAATCATGACCACAGGGCAACGGTCTTCGTGGTTATCCTGGAACTGTTTCTCAGCCCAGTTAGCCTTGAAACCTTCATCTAGTAGAGCAATCTGTTCATGTGCCATAAATTAAAAACCTTAATATAGAAGTAATTTAAGGCACACATAGCAGGTGACAAACTAGCTACGACGAACCGACTTCACAGTAGAAGCAGAAGGCGAAGCTGACGGTGAAGGCGTAGGTGTTGCCGTAGCGTACCTATTCTCGCTCTTCGCCGGTTCCTTAGAAGCGACATTCTGATTCGGCTGGACAACCACCGTACCAGTCGTAGCCTCAGCCTTAACCGGGGTACGGGAAATCGGGGCAACCGTCTTAACCTCAGACGTAGCCGCAGGAGCCGGGGTAGCCTCAACCGTAGGAATAGCAGTAGGACTTGTCGCAGGTTCACTAACAGGTGCCGCAGGAGCCGGTTCAGGTGTTGCCGCAGGAGTCGGGGTTTCCGTCGGTGCGGGTGTTTGAGTTTCAGTAGAAGGAATCTCAGTTACCACAGGCTTACGTACACCCTCAGCAGTGGGCGTAGGCTTAGGGTACGCACCATCTACGGGTGTACCCTCAACCACAAGGTTATATTCATAATTGAACAGGAACGTAGAAGCCGCCGAGGTTCCATCTTCACCAATGGAAGCACCGGAACAAGTGATAAGGTAAACCTTCTTGTCACCATCCTTGCGCCAAAGCTCAGTATGGGAAGCCAAATCCTCTTGCTTCACAAGATACATTCCTGTAATTACAAGTTCATGGCGGGTACCCGTCTCATCATTCATGAACACGTGAGAACACTCAGATAGCCTATGCAGGTAACCCCAAGGCGACAAATTACCGTCATTCAGATTGATGTGACCAGCTAGAATAGATGCACCCGTATTGGAACTCAACGGCGAACCGGAAGCATACCAGACACCATTCGGTGCGGCAGGAAGCGTCACCTCATTATTACTAAAACCAGACGGGAGAACATTAGCGCCCTGAGTCACCTGAAGCCTAGACTTCAAAGAAGGTGCCCACCAGCCAGCGCTACGCCCATTCATGCCACTAGGCGGCTCATTACCTGAACCATTAGCCGCCGTAGGGTATGTAGGGCAAGACGCATTATGGAACTCGGTAGAGGGCTTAGGGGCAAAGAGTAGACCCTTATCTGTCACACCCATACTGTCACTACCGTTATAAGTGACACTGCCACCATGACCATCATCACCTTTAATCTGGGCATGTAGACCGAACAGGTCATCAAGCCCACTATACATACCATCAGCCGCCGCGCCTACAGCGCCATATGAGCGCGTAAGATAGGTTGAGTCACCCAAGTGTACACCCCAGCCGGTAAAGAAGCCCACAGAGGCCACACAGCCCGCTACAGCAGGGATAATGACCTTCTTATTAGTCCACCATGCAGGCGCATCGGACTCAGTAGCCTCAGAATCTTCACCGCCAACAACAGGGTCGGTCAGCGTATCAGAGTCCTGCCTCCGGCGCTTCAGCTGGAAATTAAACATAAAGGGGTGCTACCTTTCAATAAACATAAAAATTGGGGGTACTGTAACGGCGCTTACCCAACTATTCTAAAGCTAGATAAGCGCCGTTACAAACCGTTAAGAATTATCGCGACTTACGGGAACGCTTAATACGCGAACCAGCAATCAAGATACCAGCGGCACCAACAGAAAGACCAGCGGCAAGGAACGGGATAGCCGCCGGGGAAATACCGGCACCAATATTAGCAACACCAGCCGCACCAGTACGCAAGGTCTGACCCTTAACCGCGCTAGTATTCACAACAGGTGTTCCATCAGGTGTAGAAGTACGCACAGCAGAAACAACCGGCGTACCCGTATTAGTTACAGTACCACCCAGCGTACTCTCAACTACCTCACCCGTATCATTAGTAGTCACAGAACCACCATCAGTGAATCGGGTTACAGTAGTACCCGTAGAAGCATCAGTCTTGATAGACTCAACAGGCGCGGTACTCACAACACGACCCTGCGTATCATGGCGAGTCGCATTATCGTTAGGAATGTCAGCCTGCGCCGGGGCACGGTAAGCCGCATCCGCCTTCTTAGAAACCTCAGCCTGGATAGCCTTAGCCTCCTCTACCTTCTTCTCCTCAGTCTTAGGTGCTGGGGTAGTGTCTTCGGTAGGTACCGGGGTAGGCGAATCGTCCTTCTTCTCAGTCTCAGGCGAAGGAGTAGGGTCAGGTGTAGGTGCTGGGGTAGTGTCTTCGGTAGGTGCCGGGGTAGGCTCAGGTGCGGGCTCAGCCTTCTTGGTTAGCGTAATGCGCGCCGTACCGTGAGCCTTAACCTCACCAATGAACCAGTAGTCCTTATCTGGCTCTACCGTATCAGCTGAAGCTAGACCAGTCTCAATCAGACGGGAACCCTTAGCAACCTCACCACTAGAACCAGCAGGGTTACCAAAAGTCAGGCCTTCAGGAATCTGGACAGAATTACGCAAAGCGTCTAGAGACACAAAAGTGTAAGGGCTAACAACGTCAGAATCGTTGAAAATCACCACGTCCTGATAATCAGATGACGACTCCGAAGCCTGCAAACTAGCAGTAAAACGGGTATTCACATCCGAAGAATAAACGACACCACCATCAGTTAGGTGCCAATTGATAGCAGACGAAGTACCAGTATCAGAAGCATTAGCCTCAGCATTAGTGCCAGCAGTAGCAGTATCACCAGCGGCAACAACAGCTGTAGGCGAAGGGTCAAGCTCCTCCGCAATTACGGGCGACAAAGCGCCACCCGCCACAAGGCCGACTGCAACAGTAGCACCGGCACGTACAAGGGTCTTCCTGGAAGTAACCATGTAATCTCCTAAATGAACGAACAAAAAATCTTCTACGCGAAACTATAGCGCGGGCTTACATTGAAATGTAAGGAATGGAATCCGGCTGTGACTCGCGCGCCGCCACACCCTTACCGTTGAGAGGCTGGAACTTAGGGCACATCTTAGCCAGTGGGCACCAAGAGCACAAGAAAGAAGGCGAATAGGTGAACTCACCACTCTCAGAAAGCTCATCCAGCACCTTATCGGCAACAGCATAAGCATTGCGCACCCAAGAATCAAACTCGGCGGCAACCGGCGAAACATTATCACTAGTCACTAGCGGCGGCACTGACGCAACATTAGTGGCGCTTTCCACGGCGGGGTAAAGAAGCTCAGCACGCTCAACACCCAAACCGTTCTGCTGACCAAGAATCATGTACGAGTACTGTTGGAAAGCCTCAGCGAAACCAGGAGGCAAATTCCAAGAAACAGTACCATCCTCAGTAACGGAACGCTCAGGAAGTCGAGCAACAACCTGACCCTTCAAATCACCCGTGCGCTTCTTCAACTCAAGCTCATAAGCCTTCATCTTAGAACCAGTCTTATAATCCTGAATAACTGGCATACCGTCAGAACCTACAGCTACACGGTCAATAATTCCGAACGTCTCACGGGAAGCTTCACCAATACGACCCGAAACCGGATACTCCAGCGGCGAACGGTCACCGGGAACGTCCGCAAGCTTAACATCTGCCGGGGTTTCAATAGGCTCACCAATACGGCGGAAACTGAAACCCTTCTCGATAGTAGACTTCAACCAGTCTACCTGTTCCTCATCATCACGGATAAGGTCATACTTCTCATGGTCAAGAACAGCAGGCAAAAGCTCTAGCGCCGCCTCTACGGTACGCTCTGAAGGTTCCAGACGCATAAGCTTCTCAAACACAGCATGGAACGCGCTACCACGAACCATCTCCGGGGAATCAGTCTCAATACCAAAGTCAGCACTATAACGCTGAACCACCATACGTGCATGACACCCATACAACGCCATAACCAGAGACGGCGACAGCTTAGAACCGGACAGCTTAGCAAGCATCTCAGAATCAGAAACCTTCAGGCTATCCTCAGTAATAAACGCCTTAATGTCCTCAATCGGCACGCTAGGCGCGGTAGTAACCTCAATAGGCAACATACCAGATTCGACACCGCCAACACTTGAGACGCTACCCTGATTCTTCATCGCCTCCAAAGCCGCCTTGAGAGCCGCCACCGGACTATGTGTGGTCACCATAGGCAACGGCGCGCCACGCTCCGCAGGCGTAAGGACATACCCCTGCTGTAGAGAAGGGGGCATCTGTGCCATAAGCGGCGGGCGGTTCACAATAGCTTTCAAAGCGCGTGACTTATCAGGTGACAACATTCAGAAAATCAGCCTATCTGTAAAGAATCATTAAAAATAAAAGTGGGCAAGGCCTATATGGAACCTTACCCACCAATTATACCAGGGAAAACACTAGTTACCTAGCACACCTGAACTATAAACCTGAGATGCAAAAACCAGCAGATTAAACGTCGAGTGCATAATCAAAGACGGCACCAAAGAAGCACGCCTATACGATAGGTAACCCGAAACAGTACCAATCACAAAAAGGTAGACGAGCAAAGCGCCGCCGGTCACCGTGAAAGTAACACCATGCATCAAAGCAAACAGGAGAGCCTGCCCCGCAATAAGCACCCACGGGCGCGCCTTAAACGCTGAGAGTCCAAACTCAAGGATAATGCCACGGAAAATCAGCTCTTCAGCAAGAGGCGACAAAATCACAATTGCAAAGAACCCAGCGATAACACCCAAATTGCTGACAGTGTACATAGTGCTAGTAGACCCAGCACCACCAGACAAAGCGTTAGCGCCACTCATGACAAGTAGCGCAACTACAAAAACAGCTACACCACCTGCAAGACCGCGCCACCAGTTACCCCAATCACGCCAACCAGAAATCCACGTAAACCCGCGCGAATGGGTGACAGGGATAACCTGATTGAACCCGAAAGCCCCACCGCACGCAATGAAAGCAAGCAACGCGGCAAGAACAAGCATCTCCACACCATTAGGGGTAGCAACAAAAGCCGGTACAGCCGCGCCAACAAACAGCCAACCCACAAACAGTGCAAACAGGCAAATCGAAACGAAACACAGATAGGCTAGAACAACTTCAGGGCGCGACAAATGCCCACGCGAACGCCACGGCGCAATCGGGTAAAGCCACACCGGAAAATCATCAACAGGGCTTCCGCTATTATCGGAGGTGTTTTTCTTAGAGGTAGTAATCATGTGTAGAATTATATCGGTAAAACCAGGCATAACCACAAAAAGGTGAAGCCGCTGTACAGGTCATCACCCGAACATGTATGCTGGAAGAACACACCCAAAACACATAGTGCAAGGTGTACCCCTATAAGACACGTTGGAAGGAATAGTACGTTGGCTAAGAAGCCGGTAGGTGTAACAAAAGTAGAAGACGCAGAAGGTAAGCAGAAGGCGCTTGATGCAGTCCTGGGGCTTATCAATAAGAACTACGGTGCCGGTGCCGTACAGAAGCTTGGCGAAGCAACCGGACTTGACATTGAATCCATCAGCCTCGGTGCCCCGTCCTTGGATATGGCGCTAGGTATCGGTGGTATCCCGGCTGGTCGTGTCGTTGAGATTTACGGCCCCGAGTCGTCCGGTAAGACCACCGTGGCACTACAGGCAGTCGCATCAGTTCAGAAGTCGGGCGGAACCGCCGCGTTTATCGACGCTGAGCACGCCCTAGACCCCGTATATGCCGCGAACCTTGGTGTGGACATTGACTCACTTCTAGTGTCTCAGCCTGATACGGGCGAGCAGGCGCTAGAAATCATGGACATGCTAGTAGGCTCCGGCGCGGTGGATATTGTGGTTGTGGACTCGGTAGCCGCCCTAGTGCCCCGCGCTGAAATTGAGGGTGACATGGGCGACTCCCATGTTGGTCTACAGGCACGTATGATGAGCCAGGCGCTACGTAAGATTACCGGTCGCCTATCTGCAACAGGTACTACCGCAATTTTCATTAACCAGCTTCGAGAGAAGATTGGCGTGTTCTTCGGTAATCCTGAAACTACTACAGGTGGTAAGGCGCTGAAGTTCTACGCATCGGTACGTATCGACATTCGCCGTGTAACCACGCTCAAGGATAAGGCGGGCAACCCTATCGGTAACCACACGCGCGCGAAGATTGTTAAGAACAAGGTAGCGCCGCCCTTCAAAATGGCAGAGTTCGACATTACCTATGGTAAGGGCGTAGACACTCTCGGTAATATCCGTTCTATGGCTGTTGAGCAGGATATTGTTCGACGCTCCGGCGCTTGGTATTCCTACCCGCCGGGCAACCGCGAAAAGGAAACCTCGAACAAAATGTATGTTCAGGGTGAAGAGAACTGCAAGGCATGGTTTAGTGACCCAGCTAACTATGAAGCTATCCTAGAGATTGGCAATAAGGTTGCGGCAAAGTATATGCCTGACCGTAAGTATGTTGCATACGCCGCCGATTTTGACGACCCGGTTATCGACTACGACCCGGAAACCTACCACGAACCCGACGCTGTAGGCGGTCTAGTAGACACCGAAACAGGGGAAGTAGACGACGACTTCCTCAATGGTCTAGAATAATAAGCGCATAAGCCACAAAATATGGGGTGGGGTACCAAGGAAAGGTGCCCCACCCCATTCAACCCACAAGGAACGAAGGAAACAGCCACATGCCCGGCAGTATCGAGCAGATTGAAGTACTAACCCACAAGATGCGTAACCGCCTAACACGGTACCCCACCACAACGGCGGTCATCCGTAAGAGTCTGGAAGAGCAAGAGCTACCCGAGGAAGAGCTGGAAGTCATCATCAGCACCCTAACCACTGAGGGTTTCCTGAACGACGCGAACTATGCCGCCGAATATGTCTACAGTATGCGCCGCAAAGGAAAGTCACCTGAAATCATTAGGCAGGAACTAGCACTCAAAGGTGTAGACGAAGACACCATCACGGAAGCCTTGCAGGAATCCGAAAACGATAACCATGTAGAGGTTGAGCGCCTAGCCGAAGAACTTCTCACCAAAGAGCTTGCAAAGACACCACTGGAATGGGGAAGTACAGATAAGGCGCTACGCCGAACCTACGGTAAGCTTCAGCGGCTAGGATACGACCACGAGACGGCAGAACCGGCTATCACTAAAGCACTAGATAACTTGCTCGACAAGATGCCACCTAAGCTGTAACCGCATAACGAAGCGCGGGGTAGATACCTATCTGAATATCAGGTATCTACCCCGCGCTTCACTTTGTTACAAAGGGGGAAATATTAAATCATAGTGCGTCCACGGCTACCGTGCTCACTGATAACTTCCATATCTTCACCCCAAGTGGACATGACGGTATCATCCGCATCTTCATCAGCCTTCTGGCCGAAGGTCAAAGTACGGCGGTTACCGTTCTCGTCCAGCTCGTCAGTGTAGACGGTGGTCTGACCGTCCTCAGTCTCAATGTCGATAAGCTCTTCCTCAAGACCTGCAAGGACGGGGTTAGCGGCGCGCCACTCATCAATGTACTCAGGTGCGGCATAGAAGCCCTGGAAGTCCACAATAGAACCATTCAGGTAAGCCTTACCTCGACCCTTAATGTGAGCAGGAATGAGGATACCCTCACCAGACTCAAGAGTCATACCAGATGCGGCGGCGGTGAGCCTACCAGCGGCAATACGGCACATGAAGTTAGAACGAATCTCACCAGAAATAATCTTAGCGTCAGGCCTCTGCATAGCCAACACAAGGTGAACACCCGCCGCACGACCAAGACGCGCAATAGAACCAATCAGAGTAAGCGCCTCACCCTTCAAAAGGTCATCCGCTTTACCCTCGTCAGTCTTCACACCAGACGGCGAAAGAAGCTCCGCCGCCTCATCAACCATCACCATAAGACGCTGATAAGAACCCTCATCAGGTTCCGGCAAGTCCTTATAGTTATTGACCTGCTCATCCTCCATCAGAGAATACCTCTGCATCATAGTCTGCTGAGCAAACCTGAGAACAGTCAAAGCATCCTCAAGAGTAGTAGCAATACCAAGAACCACAGGAAGATACGGGCGGTAGACAGAAAGCTCAACCTTCTTCAAGTCCACGCCAATAAAACGCCAATGCTTCGGGCGCATAATAGCCTGGAAAACAAAGTTGCGCTGTAGCACACTATTGTGCGTAGGAATAGACACACCATCACAGCCACCAGAACGGTACATCCTCGTGCGGCCACCCACAACAAAGCAACGCGACTTAACCGGGGTAGTGCATTGAATATCCTTAACTTTAACGGGCAAAATCACTCCAAAACAAAATAGAACAGGCACGGAAATAGCGTCTCGCCGTAGAACCCAAAAAGTTCAAGCCTGGCGAGACGCTAAATCACATATTCAAAAAACTAATCAACTAGAGAACTGACCAACTCAGCCTGTTCAGAAAGCTCAGGGAACGTAATATCAAGCACCGCCTGAACATCAATACGGAAACCCTTCAAACCAAGGCCACTCTCCAAGAAACGCTTCTCACGAGATACGACACCCTGACCGAAAGCACGTAGAGCCTTCGCATACATGTCTGCCTGCTGACGGCCACCAAGGGAAGCCGCGCGAGTAGGCGGAACCTTAAACGGCTCTTCCTCATACTCACCAAGAGCACCCAAAGTGTATAGGTAATGCTTATAGTTGGTGCCACCCGCATTATCGGCGGCCTTCTTAACACTCTCATCAAGACCCGTAATGAAAAAGGCCTCACCCTGAATGTTGTTCTCACGCAGAATGTCCTGAAGCCTCAAAACAGCCTGCTTCATACGTGCAAGCTCATAGGCGGCCTGTAGGGACTCCATCAGATACTCGACAGAAACCATGTCCGCTGACTTGACCTCAAAAGCGTAGCCAACCTTATCCCACTCAACGTTGAGGAACGCGGTAGGAATCTTGTCAATCGCCAAAACAAGCGGGTCATTCGGGCGTTCCTGCATCAGCCTACGCCAGTTGTTGTAGGCGGTCATCTGCAAGAAAGCCTCGGGTGCACCATCAGTAACGGCAGGAATGTTTTCCTTCAACCACTCCTGGACAGCACCATAGTTCTGCGGGTCACGGATAGGGGTATGTAGACTCAAAATGTCTCCTAATAAGAGGTAGAATGTAAGATATTTAAAGTGTTAGATAAGGCATAGCGCCAGATACCACAAGCGCCTGGTGCTACCATATATGCGTAAAGAAGTCAAAAAAGAGTGTGGCACCCACAAAAACGTAGGTGCCACACTCCAAAAATTCTAAATAAAGCCCTTCAACGCATCACCAAAGAACTCAGCCTGACGGTCACGAACCTTCACCGGGGTTCGAGCAACAAGGGTTACTAGACCAACGTCAATATACCCTTTACGGTCATCAGGAATGTCGTCATAGAACTCATCAAGCAGTTCAATGAACTTATCACTATCCGTAGGCTTGAATGGTGCCTTATACCATTCGTCATAACGAAGAAACTTCAGTACCCCTGGTATCTTCTCTGGCTGTGTCGGGTCAAGCTTGTGTTCTGGGTTATCAATATCTCGCGGGTGAATATTGATGATGCCGCGAACAAACACTCGACCGCCGCCACCAAGATAGCTACGCCAAAGATGCAAAGCCTGCTTCATGCGGACATACCTGGGGCGGGCACTATTGGCGTGAATGATAGCAAAGTTCAGCTTCTTCTTAGCACGCGGAACCCTAAACTGGTAGTTCGCACGCGGGTCGTCCAAATCCTTACCCGAAGCCCACATCTTAGAGTCAATAATCCAGACGTTAGAACCAATCACAACAACATGGTCAGTATCCGGGGAATCGACAAGACCTGTATCTTCATCAGGGCCATTAAGTACGAGCTTTTCCTCTTTCAAGTCTTGCTCATCCTCACCATAATGCGCCTCTACCTCAATGGCTGTATCCATATAGTCACCCTCTTTACGAGGAATAGACACAGAGTGGCAGATAACAACATCGGGTTTATCGTCAGCCCACTTAGCCAAAGCCTTAGCGGTCAGCTCTTCACCCTTCAACCCAGCCTTAACGTTCTCTCGCTGACGCGCAGTGTTCTTCCAGTCCTTCGGGGGGAACTCGATAGCGTTCTGCAAGCTTGCACCTGGCACACCGAAAGTTCGGGAAACGGCACGACCGCCTGGCTTGTCCCATTCGTCAGCTGGTGGTGGTTCCTTGATGTGCTCAATCACCTTAGATACACGTTCACGGGCACGCTTAGCGCGTGTTGCCCCGATGTGGTCAAAGTAACCCTCTGTGGGCATCAGCAAATCAGCGTACTGTTCCGGGTTTTCACTGGGTATGCGTTCAGGTTCGTCATGGCGTTTGCCAGCCTGCATTGCCGCAAACGCTTCAGCAAACGATAGCTCTTTAGGCATCGGTGTTATACTTCCTCACTATGTAGTGTAGCGTCCGTGAAAGTGACACTACCTAGACCATCTGTATTAGAATCACATGTGAGGGGGGCTTTACCTTCCTCACCTGCTGGGACATCATCAATTGCAAATGTGCATGTTCCAAAATCCTTGGAACCAGACCACGGCATAGAGTACGCTTCGCTACCTGTCATATGGACGGAGCCAACGATAGAGTATGCGTTAATATCGCCGTCGTTCTTGACTACCGCATAGTATTTGCCGTCTTCACGTTTAATACCATCTAGGGAGATGTGTCCACCATCAATAATTTCAGCTTTAGTAGTTCCTGTAGCTTCAAAAAGCTTATTGCCAACAATCTGTTGGTTGATGATGCCGCCAACAGCGAATAGTAGGATAGCGATAGCTACACCGGCGGCACCACGTCCGCTAGGTGTTCCAGGGATTATACCCTTGAAGAGCCTTCCAAGAATGGGAATCTTGACGAACTTGGACAAGAATCCAGCAATACCATCAAGGACATTTAGTGCAATTTCCTTGAAGTTGAACTTAGATTCTTTAGCACCCTCTACAGATTCATCAATACCTACCTGTTCGTGGCTCAGCGGCTCTTCAGGGGCACTTTCTTCATCCGCCCCTTCATCTACCCATTCCTCACCCTCAAAGTCCTCAGAGATGCCTTCAGGGTCTTCTGAATCGGCATGTAGCCTCTCCCACCACTCGTAGTCTTCATCATCTAGTGAAAGCGCATCAATTTTAGGTAGTGACAGTAGGAAGTCCTCAGCCCACGGCTGATAGTTACCCTCTTCATCTGCAATAATGAGGGTGCCTTCCTCATCACGAGGTACGTCTTCTACATCGGGAACTTCGTACTCTTCTTCGTACTCTTCCCCGTCTTCATCTTCATCTTCTTCGTCATATTCCCCGTCTTCATCCCACTCTTCGTCGCCTTCTTCGTACTCTTCCCCGTCGTCATCTTCATATTCTTCATCGTTAAGAAGCTCTTCATCATCTTCTTCTTCATCATCGGCAGGTGAAGCTACAGTCTTAGGCTGAGGCGGCGGCTCGATACTAAAGTACTCCTCCGCCGGGTTACTCGGGCTAATAGAGTCATGTGGCTCTTCTTCGTAATAGCCATCATCATCACTATCATCTTTCAATAGAGACATGATGCTTTCACCCCAGGAGTCGTCAAACTCATCAAGGCTCTTAGCGCCACCATTAGCAATGACTTCCTCTTTTAGAGCCTCAATGTCGATAGCTTCATCTTCGCCGTACTCATCCTCGTACTCTTCGTATTCCTCATCATCCCAAGACTCAGACTGCTCAACCTCTTCAAGGTCTACTTCAACCTCATCTACAGACTCATCCACAACAGGCACAGCCACCGTAGCGTCTTCTACGGTGGTTTCACTGATAGCTTGCTTAGCTTTCTCATTGTAGGTAGGCTCACGTCGCGGAGGTGCGACAGGAACACCGTTAGCCTGCTTCAGAGACGATAGTTTGATAGCCATATGGAAATCCTGGGGTCGGGGACAAAAGAAAAGGGGTGCTTGACTCATAGCTTTTTAAGTCAAGCACCCCAAATAGTTAGCCCTGTAAAGCCGCTGGGTTCAAAGTTGCAATATGGGCACGCATCCTAAGCGTTGCCTTCAACCATGCGATAGTAAAAATGTCGTTCTCATCAGATGCGTTCCAAATGCCCTTAAACACGCGCTGGAACATTTCGATAATCTCAAGGGCAACCTGCTCCGGGACACGCTTACTCATCTCATGTAGAGCAAAGGTCTGCTTCTGCAAATCATAGAAAGGCAACTTATCCATAGGAACCTGAGCTTTACCTAGCTTAAACGTGTAGTTAGTCATAAGAACCATCGCCTCTTCGGTACCAGCACGCAGAGCACCCGAGATGTCCTTAGCACGCTCAAGACCATCATAAAGCCCGGACAGGTTACCGTAAATAGCGTACTTCAAAAGACTAGTAGCAACACCCTCGTTAGCATCATACATATTCGGGTTACGTAGATACTCTTCAAGGCACTTCAAAGCACCACGAGCCGAACCCTTAGCGTTACGTGCACACCACGAAGCACCTGTAGATGTCAGCTCAACACCCTCAACACGCGCAACCTTATACAGGTAGTCCTCAAGGGTAGAAACAGGAATATTCTTAAAGTTATACGACTGTACACGAGTAACAATGGTTTCTTTAACCTTATTCATCTCAGTAGTACAGAATATGATAGGGACAGTCTCAAGACCCTCTTTATTCTCAAGATACGCAAGAAGCGCATCCCACGCCTGGTCAGACAACGCATGACACTCATCAATAATGATAAACGGTGCCTTCATCATCTGCTTAATACTTCCACTCTGAATGATTGAACGGACTTTATCAACACCGCCCGCCTCGGAAGCAACGAAGTAAGCCATACCGCCGTGCTTCTCGTTATCAAATCGGACACACGATTCGCAGACAAGGCACGGGTCAGCTGAACCTTCAGGACGGTTCTCACAGTTCAGCGCCTTAGTGAAAACCTTCACTGTACTAGACTTGCCAGTGCCAGCCTTGCCCTGGAAAAGACGACCCTGCACGTGGCGACCCTCGATAATGTCACGCTTGAGCTGTGCAACGATTTCGTCCTGACCTATGAAGTCGTCCCAAATTTTAGGCTGGTACTTGCGGTGAAATTCTGTGTATGTTCCTGACTGTTCGGCTGTCATTAAAGTTTCTTCCTAACGTAGTAGATTGTTTGATAAGTAAATTGTATAAGAAAAAGAGTTGGAGGTTCCAATTTGGAACCCCCAACTCTCATATTCACAATCACAAGCATCTTAGGAAGGTTAGCTGATTGAAAGTTATCCAATCTGCTTAAACTAGTTTAGCATGTGTGGCACTAGTCTACGCAAATTCGTAACCTACTTCTTACGCAAGTTTTTCTTAGCCCGCTTACTCAGCGCCGGTTGGCGACTATATAGTTCCTCGGCACGTTGTACTAGCGGCGGCAACTTACTCTTAGTCTGATTAAGCTCACTACCTGAGATGATGCCAATATGCAGATACTTAGAAGGTGAACCATCTACACGGCGAGTCGTATCAGGAAGGCTTAGCTCAATCCTGTGCGGCTTACCGTTCTTGCAGATAGCGTTCGTAGTATCCATCAGAATAGGTACAACACCGGCGGGCGTATTGGCGATAACCTGCTGGTAAAGCCAGTTTTCGATGCTCTTACCCTGGTAAGTAAGGCGGCTAACACCATTCAAAGAAATCTTGCCGGTAATCTTTGACACCAACTGCATAAACAGGTTAGGTGAAGTTTCCATCACTAGGGACGAATTGAACTGTACGGGGAAAATCTTATAGGCACGCTCACCTACGATAAGTACCGTCGAAGCCTTACCCTTCTTCTTCGTATATTGCGGCTTATAGAGCCAATCAGGGTGCTTATCAGCGTCAGCGTTTACAGATTCTTTGAACCTCTCAAGAGACACAAAGGCAGGCATATCTTCTTTACTGTACCGTAGCCTACTGCTGTACCTATACCACAGCAGGCTAACAGTCAGGAAGAACCCCATCTGCGCCAAACTACCATACAGGGGACTCAAAGTAGCCGCAATAGTTACCTGACCAACCAAAGTTGATACCAGCATGAATACAGGTGCCGCCGTCCAGCGGGAAGCCCCATAAACACCGAACTGTGTTGCAACCCAGTAGAGCAACAATGCAATAAGAGGTGAAATACCAGCCGTTAGGTAGAACTGACTGTAAGGGTCTGCCATGAACGCAATATCTCGCATACCAAGAGCACAATATGCTGTAACTGTAAGCATAATCGCAACCTTGATAACAAGGGCGGCTCGCATCACCAAAAGAGTAAGCACACCACCAGCAACGAACCAGACCCAAGGAAGCCACCAAGACATACCAGGGGTATTAGCGGCGGCAACACTTAGGAAAATGGTTAGACATAGGGCAACTATGGTCACCCAACCATAAACACCAGCCAGTAGCGGCTTAACCTGTTCAAGGAGGAAACCGCTCAGGTTACGTATCTTCTCACGGAAAGTAGTGCGAACCTTCACAGTCTCTTCAGTGTCAGTGGTTACTTCGTCATCAGCATTACTTGTCGGGGTCATTCTCTACCCACTTCACCATATTAGGTGTCATGCGACCCTCAAGCAGGATGGAAAGGTTCGGGGGCGTGAAGTTTTCACCCTTCATAATCTTGCCGTCCTCACGGTAGATGGGCTTACCGTCCGCGCCGAGCTTCGACATATTCGAGGCGTGAATCTCACGCATCACCGCGTCTACAGGGATACCAAGAGCAATCATGGTACCAATATTGATATAGTTCATGTCGCCCAGCGAGTCAATAACCTCCACAGAGTTGATTCGCATATCAGAGGTAGTGTGAGAGTCTGCAATTGAATTTACTGTAGTCAGGATAAGTGACTTAATATCTTCACCGTATAGGGCACCAGCAAACTCTGCAAACTCTTCACCGATAAGCTTGAACCTCAAAGCAAGTAGCGCCTTAACAGCTGAAGTGTTCATGTGTACGATATTCACCGCTTTGCTGTTCTCGGGTACCGCACGGTTGGGGTGCCCGAAAGCGTCATGAAACTGCCTAAGCGCGCGAGACTCGAAGCCTTCACCAGGCCAGTACTTGACAGGAAGCGGCGGCGGGGTGGGTACGTTCGTCATGGGTAGTGTTTCCGTTCTATAGAGAGGTTGATTAAGATTTGAAATGCTTCTCATCACCAGGGCGAAGCTTGGAACACCGTTCACACAGGGACGCATAAGCGAACACGGACGTGCCCCAGTCATGCACCCCAATAGAGCACAGCATCTTACCAAGCTTACTAACTTTAGGTGTCGCGTTACTCAACGTTTATTGCCTTCCTACTAAATCCACAGGGCGTTACCGTAAAGCTTCTTCAGGAGCTCACGCGGCTCACAATCCCAACGGGTAGAGTCAGTGAAAATAAGGTTGTTCGCGCCGGTTTCCTGAACCAGAGAGAACGTCTCAGGAATAATAATATCACCAACAGGAACCTGTACGCTACGGTTATAAGCGTGCCAGTGACCATGCACGAGAAGCGTAGGTTCAGCCGCAACCACAGCCTCAGCTAGACGCTCACGGCTCTTATTGCAATCAGCAACAATAGATGCCGGAACCTTACTAGCCTTCTTGTTAGCAATCTCCGCAGGGTACCAGGCACCCATAGGTGCGTCATGAGTAATCATAATATCGACATTACCCCCAAGGCGCTGTACGCCCTGCTTCACCGCTTCAACATCGGCGGCAGTCACAAACTCACTCTTGCTCCAGTCGCCACGCATCTGCTGATACTCACGGTCAATACTTCCAGCACCACCACAAGCAAGCACAGAAACACCACGCTTACCACCCTCAGTACCAATGCGGATAGTCGCACCACGGGTTGCCCAGAAAATACGGGGCGTAATAGCGACAATACCATCTTCATTAGCGCGACCCTTCAGGATATCCAGACCATCACGGGTGAGGATAGTAGTATCCAGGTACTTAGCACTAGGGATAGGGGCATACTGCTCATGATTACCGTCAATGAAGATGACAATATAATCGTGAACCTGAGCATGTGCCGTAATCCGCTTCACGTAAGAGGAATACAGCTCATCATTCGGGAAATAGCCGAAGTCGCCAACCTGTAGAACCACGTCAGCGTTCTTGCGTGCAATGTTATTCAGAATCTTGTCAATAGCGTAAATATTCAGGTGCCAGTCACCTGCAATGGCGATACGGGTAGCCTTGGAAATGTGTTCGTAGAACTGAACCATTACCCTTTATCCTTCCTGTAGAAAATGTCTAGTGATTGAAAACCCCCTCGGTAGTTAGTCGCCTAACTTACTAAGGGGGCGTAGGTACCTTCAATTATATATTGAAGTATTCCATAAAATCAAATTATATCAGGCAGACAAGTTACTCTCGAACACCTTCTCAATGCCGCGCCGCAAATACTCAGCGCCCTGACTGTAGGCAATGCGCCTCATATCCTCGTCTGCAACACTATTCAAAGTCTGCGACTTATCAGCCCACGCATGGTAAGACTCTTCCAACCCGGCAGGCTTCAAGATAGCCTCAGAAACAGATAGCGTATCTTCACCCGAAGACACAGGCTTCAGCTTAGGTGCCTGCGGGGTCAGACTATACGACAAAGCGTGACTAGCCGCATGAGTAATAACACTCTGGTCACGTGAAGCGAATACTGCCGGTTCAGCACCAATAACCTTTTGCCTGAGAATAGGGGCTGTCTCAGGGTCGTAGTCGATACTCTCAGTAGGCAGGTTAGCAAGAATAGCTTCAGTGAGTGCCACAGAATCTAGACCACTAGCCTCGATGGGCGGCAAGTCTTCTTGAGGCCTCTGCCATACAGAGCGAACCTCACGCTTAACACCCGCAACAACACCGTTCTTCATAGAGAACTTCCACAGAGTATACCCACGCCCCATGTTGCCCTCAGCATCAGAGAAACCACGGCGAATAAGGCTACCGTTATAAAAGATACCCTGCTTAGGGTCACCCACATACCCACGTTCATGAATATGCCCAAGCATCATGGCATCCCAGCCAGCGTTCAAGAACGAATCGGGAATAACCACCTCACGAACAGTGTCGTGAACCTTGATACGTTCCTTCAAGAGCGGGTCAATCAGTGAACCGTGGGTAGTGAGAATATTGACAACACCTGGAAGCGGGTTCACCTCACTCATGACTTCAACGTTCTCAGTGTACATGTGGTGGGACACCATATGTAGCGCAATGTCATCTGTCAAGTGGTACAGCTTATACGGCTGTGAGTGGGAATAAATACCGGCATCCGGGCGGTGCAACAGCTCAGTGAACGCAATATCGCCACGAATATCGTTCGTGTCATGATTACCCGTGATATTGTGCACCGGGATACCCGCCTCAGCTAGGCGAAGTAGCCCCACCTGCATATGCCTCAAAGCACGTACTGAGGGGTTAGGCTCATGCCCAATATCACCCGCAATAACCACAGCATCTACACCATCACTAATGACACCATCAATAACAGCATCCCACGCCTTATACCCGTCAAGCTCACGCAACGGAATAGGTGAACCATCTAGAGGGTCGATACCTGTCTGATGGATAGATGACCTATCCCGGTACCCTAGATGCAAATCTGACAGATGGGCAACAACATATTCTGTGGTGCCTGTTTCTTCCATACCCAAAGTGGGAACCTTTCTCCTAAAGATTAATGAGCTTTCCGTGACCGTCAAGCATATCTACCATAAGGGAAACCATAAGCTCAGCATCACCCGTAGCCTTAATTTCCTGCAAACGCTGATTAAAAGAAGCCTCAAGCTCAGTGCCAGCATACAAAGGCGTAAACCTCGTAACAACAGACCAAGCCTTACGCAAAGTTTCCCGCGAAAGACCCGCTAGGTTCTGCTGAGCACCTGAAGCAACAACCTCAGTGGCGGTCTTGCTGACTGACGGCATAACACGCTCAGGAACAGCTGAAAGCTCAACCTGATTACGTACACCCAGCATCACAAAGGCGCGGTAAGCTTCCTCATAGTTACTGACACTCTCACGGAACGCCTTAGTGTCATCCCCAGCCCAAGACCTAATCGCCCGCATAATCTCAACAGACTCAGCATCCACCTTCCAAGAAGTGTCATTAGAGCCCAGAATGTACGCGGTATCCAGCTTACGAACACGAGACAACGCAACATAACCCAAGCCCTCCACAAAAGCGGACGACAAATCAAGAACAGCACCATCATAGGTCTGCCCCTGCGACTTATGGGTTGTGACCGCATATCCAGCCTTCAAAGGGAACAAACGCGCTGATGCGAAAGGCTGACTATCCCACATCTTCTCAGTAATCTGTACAGGGCGTTCAAGGATAGTAGAGACGTAAGGAATCATAAACTCTTCACCCTGAAACTCTACAATCGGGTAAACCTTCTCACCCTCTGGAATGTCGTCAGAAGAGCGGTAAATCTTATCCACTGAACGGTCATCACTATCAGGGCGGGCAAAGCCACGCACATAACCCATAGTGCCATTGGAAATCTTGACACTACCCTCTGCTGAGTTCTTGCCATAAATAAACCAGCCTTCAGTGGGCATGTCAGCAACCACCTTCGCATCAACCTTCAGGGCGGTCTGCATCTCAGAACGCGAACGTAGAGCCTTCCATTGCGCCGCCTGTGTAGGGGTCAAAGACTCTACCGGAGCCAAAGAGCTGGCGGAGCTAGTGAACTTAACCGCCTTACCGGGTAGCTCCTTGATGCGTACAGCGTTATGCTCTTCAACCTCGCGGTTACGGGCATAAATGCGGATAGTAGGCTCACCATCTGTAGACTTATCCATCTCATTAGCACGTTCCTTAGTGATAGTGCGAGATGCCAGCGCGTTAAAGTCTTCAGTAGTCAAAGAGTTGTTTGACATGTTATTGATAATGCGAGCAAGAATCGGGTCAGTCGCACGGTGAGCCGTGGTTAGGTAGCAGTAACGGAAATCAGCAGACTTCCAGGCGGGAGTACCAAACGGGAAACCCTTATAATGCTCCTGCGTACCGAAATCACGGTCAGGCACAGCCTTGAGCTGATTAAAGTCACCAGCGGCAATAATCTGCACGCCACCATAAGGTAGGCTATTGCCACGAACCGTGCGTAGACGTTCCTCTAGTTCCTGCCACAGCTGACCATACACCATTGACACCTCATCAATAATGAGTACGTCAATTTCCTTCAAGCGCTTAGCCTTATGGAACAGGTAAGAGACATGACCGGTCACGTCGTCCACATGCTTACGCTTATCAATACCGAAGAGACTGTGAACAGTACAGCCGCCAATATTTTCTGCCGCCGCACCAGTGGGGGCAGTCACCTCATACTGGACACCGTGCATATCAAACAGGCGGCACGCCAAATGAACAACGGAGCTTTTACCTGTACCAGGGCCACCAGTCATGAAGATATTCTCACCAGCAAGGATACGGACAAGTGCCTCAAACTGGCTCGTGCAATCGGCACTATTAGCCGCTTCAAGAGCTGAACTGTGACCAAGATACATGTCACCACCAATACCGTCGCCGTTCTCGCCTGCAAGACGTGAAAGGGCTGTAGCAGGTGACATGGTACTAATTTCCGCAAGTAGCGGCGCGTTATCCTTCGGTTCTACAACGTCTGACATTCAGGTTTCCTTCTAAAGATAATGAAGCCGCCAAGGTCAATAACCCTGGCGGCAAATTGTGATTAAGTGTGCGCTAGTTTCAAAACAAGCAGTTTCAAGGAATCCATACTGTAGTCACGTTCAGGGTTCTGTAGATAATTGCCCAGTATGGACTCAATAGCAATTATACGTGATAGCCCCGCCTTTTGTACAGTCTTCAAGAGTGGCTTAGCTACGAAGGCGTTGCAACCCATTTCTTTAGCCAATTTTTGTGCACTATACTCGGGGTGCTCAGACAAAATAAGTGCCGCGTGCATTGCTTCACGCGCCCTAGACTTCAGAACGGTAAGCGGTAGGGCAAAACCACCACTGGAACGTTCAATAACTCGAAGAAGCAGAGGAATGTTCCTGTCAATGATAGCATCAAACAGCACCCAAGGCGCACGTTCACCAGGTGACATAGGCAAGTAAGGTTGAACCTGTTCCATGCTGAGGAGCCTGATGTCTCGCTTGCTCATGGGGATTACATGCTCTAGCAGGGGTACCAGGTGCCCTAGCTCCTCACCAGCATATTCTGAAACCTTAGACACAATAGAAGGTGAGAAGCCCTCTTTTTCTAGAATTGTCCTGAACCTATCTTTGCCGGTTTCGGGCTTGATTATTTCGCAACCCATCCGCTTGAGTCGGTTTAGGATATTGCTAACCATCTTAGGGGTCGATGATGTCGTGATGATTAGACCACCCCAAGGCTCACCTGAAACCTTCTTCAAAGCGCGAGATACTGACTCAAACTCTTCTTTTGAATCACAATTCAACACATACAGGTGAGTACCACCAAACAGGTCACAACCGGTAGCTTCACCTAGATTACTGACGACCGTAGGGGAACCAGCATTGTACTTCATGCCATGCTTGCGGGTTAGGTAGTTCCTGAAACTTGCATGTGGTTCAACAATGACCGTTACACGCTCGAAAGGGTCACGCTTGACCGCCGCAACCTTCACCTTATGGGGCTTGATGTCGCTCAAGATTGCACCACCTGCGGCGACTTATCGTGTGCCTTCACCGAAGATACGGGAACAATGTAGCTTGCAGACTCGGGGGCTTCGACCATGCACATAGTGCTCCATGAATCAAGAGAGTTCTCATGATTATCGCCCATCAGGAACGCCTCACCAGCCGCTAGGGTGTAAGAGTAGTTACTTTCGGTCTTGCAGGTGGTATTGATGTCTGTTTTCTGCTCACCATTGACATAAAGGGCACCAGCAATAACAGATACAGTATCACCTTCAGTAGCTACTACCCTCTTAATCATTACACCGTGGGCATCAGTACCGTACTGCCAATCCTGCGGGATAGTAGCAACAACAATTTCATTCTTAGCAACAGAGGTGGTCGAACCGTTGGCAAAATGGAGAATCTGCCCATCAGTATAGGTGGGGGTCATGGAGTTGCCTGTCACCTGATAGTTAGTGTTCATGACAGATACGGAGGACGCAAGCTTCTCGAAAGTGAAGCCGTTATTGTAGGCGAAATAGCCGCCCCAGGTAATTGATGCACACGCGGCGGCGGCAATACCACCAATAACCCATTTACGCTTATTACTAACAGGTAGGACGTTATCAGGCTCTTCAACCTCAATACCGGGTTCAGCAGATGCAGTAGAGCCTTCTCGCATTTGGGATAGTAGCTCACTAGGGGTTTCAGTCTGGGTGTTCTGGTTCTCGTTATCCATTAGGTGTTTCCTTGCTTGTGTACATTGTGGGTAATTAGGGCTTCTTGGTAGCTTGGCGTGCAGACTCATTGAGTGTGGAACGTGCCTGAATTGCCGAATAGTCGGTAGTACGCAAAATATCACGCTCAATAGTGCTGACAGTGTTTAGTCCGCGCCCAATTTCTGTTGCGATATTCAAATCTGCCTTAGCCGCATTTAACCCAATCTCAGCTGTGATGAGGTCAATCTTAGTGGAATCAGCTTCAAGTTCCGCCAGGTCTTTAATCTCATTCTCTGTGAGCTTCTTACCTTCCCTGAAAGTGTGGTTACGAATTTCAACACGGGCGGTAGCTAGGGCACGCTCATGTGCATAACGTGCCGCCAAGTAGTAGCGTTGCGCCTCGTACTGTCGAGTAATCGCCGCCGGGGTATCAATCATCGCCTTCACGATACTTTCAGCTAGGACTCGAAGGTTCGTCAGGTCACGTTCATCTAGGATAGATTCTAGCTCTTCGACACTAAACTGAAGGTCGCCAATACCTTTATTATCGAGCGAATTAACAATCTCTTCAGCTGTAGGTACGGCACCATACTCGGTGCCATACCCTGGGCGGCGCTTGCCGTAGTGTGTAGCTTTTGCTTGTTCGTTTCCTGCTGGTACCATGCGGTTCCCCTTTCATTAAGTGCAACATTTTGATTGTGTGCTAAAATTGGATATGAACTCATAACATTATATAACGCCTAAGAGGAAGAAGTGTAATGCCTACCGAAAATGCAAATAGCAATAAGAAAAAAATGTCACGACGTGAGCTATTCATGTATTCAGGAATCGTTGCCGGTGCAAGTCTAGCAACCGGCGGTGCAACCTACTATTTCACTGACCAGCAGAGCAAATCAAGTGGTGAACAGTTCAACGCACCCAACGAAACCACTATCGCTAAAATTCAAGAAGAAAACGCGGCTAAAGCAACAAGCGCACCCAGCCCTGCAACACCCACCAAGGAAGCTACACAGGAACCGGAAATCTCTACCACAATGACCCCCACCCCGGAACCTGAAGGTGTAGAGAATCTACCCGAAGATACAACTCCCGGAATTGGTGAACAGCCCAAAAACATTGACTGGAACACCATTAACCCCATGACCCTACGAATCCCAGACGTAGGCTTCAATGCAGGGCTAACCTACACGGGCGACACCTACAACGCACAGACCGGATACTCAGAAATCAACGTCCCCGTAACCTACCGAATCGGCGTATATACAGACTCGGCACCCCTAACCAGTGCAACAGGTACCACCCTGCTTGTTGGTCACGTCAATTGGAGTAACGGTGCCGCCGCACCCATGAGCGCTATCACAGCCTGCAAGGTAGGTAACACTGTCTACACCACAGACCATAACGGAACACTCACCGAATGGGCGGTCACCGGCATTGAACCAAAAATCCCGCAATCTGACCTGAGTAAGCGCTGGAACGTAACAGCAAAGACAGGTAAGCGGCAACTACTCATGGCAACATGCCGTGGCACCTACCAGAACGGACGGTGGACATACCATGACAACTTTGTAGTAATCGCGGAACCAAAAAATAAATAAACTTACCGCTTAGGCGCAACTAGGGCGGGCACACTTGGAATGAAACATCAAGTGTGCCCGCCCTATCTTTCTTACCTCTCGACCCAACAATAGTTAGGTAAAACACCCCTCTGCAACCTTGCGCAAGGGTGCCACGAAATGCGGCATAGAAACCATAGCACGATACTAACAGATGATACTACCATCGGCACTAATGACCGTCGGCACATTAGGGGCATAGACCGGCTGGGCGTTCTGCTTATGCACAGCCTGAACGTAAGAGCCGTACCCCCTCTGATAGTCACCTATCTTAACAAGCGTCTTACGAGGCCCCTCAATCGCATAGAAAGACTGACCCTTCAGAGTGATACTAGTACCCCAACGGTGGTAGCGCATCTTCTCAGCATAAAACATGGGGTGAAGGTACGTACTGGAAACCTCGTGCCCCGTCAAATCACGCATAGAGATAGAGCCATGAATCTGTGGGAAAGGGCAAATCTCAGGTGTACTCATCCACGAAGAATACACCTCAGCAATAGGGTGACCCATAATAGGGTTAGCGGCGTAGTTAATGCCGTCACCAAGCCTATAACATTGCCCCTGATACAGTGTGCCCAGATACTTGATATTTAGTGCGTAGGCGGCTTCACGGGCTGTCTGAGGCCTACCAAGATTAACCCACTCGCCGTGGCTAAGCCCAGCGTGGGTCACTAGGCGACCATCGACCTCGACTGCAACATAATACCTGAAAGCCGCCTTGCTCACCTTCTCGTCGGTAAGCCACCCCTCACGAACATAGTTCACGCCATTAGGTGTGTCTTTCAGGTAATTGTCAGCGGCTTCTTTTGGTAGGTTCAGGTAGGCCACCTCGTTAGCACCAATAATATTGACGAACGGCATCACCGAATTTTGCGTATTCTCACGTATCTTATCCAACAAGGCAAAGTTTGCGCTAGTTGGCGCAATATTGACCGGCTCATCATCAGCATTAAAGCCGTACTCCTGGAAAGGTGCAAGGCGAAGCATGTTACCCAACGTAATCGTAGTATCCATACGCGGCATAAGCTTTAGGAACCTGTTCTTGTAGACATCAACCTGCCCGTGCAAGCCAGGAATAAATAGCTTACGGTCAAATGAATCATTAGCCCACGGAACATTTACAGGCTCATCCAGGAACTCTGAATCACCCAAGAAGTACGCTTCATCCGGTGTGACTACGTTATCGCCGCTAGGCGACTCTTCAGGTGGTAGCTTAGGAATCGGGAACCCTAGCTTAGCTTTCTTACGCCGGTCACCTGACGGGTAAAAGAACCTTGGCTTAGCCCATTCAGGAATCCTAGACTCGTCAATAATATCCCACCTCAGCACCGGCGGTTTACCGCTTGGAATCGTAGTGAAGCAGTCAATTTCATCTTCCGTATACAAGCCCTTTTTGTAGGTGCTCGCAACGATTTTGAACATGCGGTCAGATAGCACATCAAGCCCAAGCTCAGCACCCTTCAAGAAAACAGCATGAGTCGGTGGTAGAGGGTACTGACCTTTAGGGGGCGGAATAAGGTCACCCTCAGCAACGCTAATAGGTGCTGGAAGCGTGTTCTTCTTACGTGCCTCTTCACTCTCACGAAGCTTCTCTGAATATGTGCGCTTATCCGCCCTCTTATGGATAGATGCACGAATCTCCTCTAGGGGGTTATTCAAATCATCAACTGTGGGGTGATGTACTTCAGATGGAACCATAAACAAATATCCTTTGCAGTCTTCAAAAAGTAGTAAATACGCGGCACGACTTAAAAATACCGTACCGCGTATGCTTCACAACTAGTAACTAGTGAGTCAAATCTTCAATGTTCTTAGCCTGGCGCTTCAACCCATCCGGCGTACCGTCATCCACTACTAGAATGTCGAAGACATTACCGGCAACGTCAGGTACACCCAGCTCCATGTCATCAGTAGAAGACACGTGAACAGAAATACCGTTCCGGGAATGGATAACGCCAACTTCCTCGGGGAAACGCACATTGGAGACAATGACCTTCTTGCCCTCTTGAAGTAGAAGCCAGATACGGTAATCCAACATGCCACACCAAGCCGTCTCATCAATAAGACCACGAATCACATCAACATCTAGGCGTTCCATGAAATCACGCACATACGAGTTCTTATAGACGTTATCCCAAGAGCTATCAAAGTCCTCAACGAACGCAGACGCAAAAGGCTTCAACGACCCATCACCAAGAACAATATAAGGGTTCAAAACCAGGACGGCATCATACAGCCCGTCGTTCGCATCAAGGGCAACCCAATCATCACCAAAAGCATCCACAAGCTTAGCGACATACTCAGGGTCGCCACCAACACCAATAAGGGGCGCGTTTGTAGGCTCTCCAAGAGCAGTGGAAGAGTCGGTAGATACAGCACTGTTCTCATACTGAGAAGCCGCCAAATAATCAAGCGTGGACTTATAGAAATCCAGAACATAATCCAAAGCACCACTAGGCTTCAAATCGCCAGCCGGAGGCTCAACCTTGAACGGCGCACCACCAGGCATAGTATTCAGCACACTATCAAAAGTGGACATGTCAATAACCCGTTCACCCACAAGACGGCGAACATCAGGCAAAACACGCTGTAGAACATTCAGGATACGCGCCGTATCCCAACCAAGAAGACAGAAATCAACAGCGCCATAAGACTCACTCAAAGCCGTACACGAATCAACAATAGAGGCACCATCAATCACCTTACCCGTCAAAGAACTATGCACAGACGGTGCGCCTACCGGGTCAAGAGAACCACCAGTCACAGGCATAATAGCCAAACTAGAAGCAGAACTACCCGAAGTGGCACTAGGCACAAGATGGGCAACGAGGAAAATAACGGGGTTTGCAGTATTCATAAAAAAATTTCCTTCCAAAAATAACGATGCAAGCTGAGTGACCACTCCATTATAACATCTAGGCACAGAAAAACCCGCCCCAGTTCAAAACCTGGAACGGGTTCCTCTCACAAATCAACTAATGCTACTCTTCTTCACTATCACGCTTAGACTTGCGAACCATATAAACCGCAAATCCAGCAATAATAAGGAAACCAACAGCAACAGCGCCAATAGCAAAAATGTTGCCTTGCGTATCGTGGCCTGTCTTAGCTTCTACGCGCTTCACAGGTGACGCAGAATCATTAGTAGGTGTTGAATCTGCTGAGGGCTGAGTTGTAGCCGAGGGTGAAGCACCCTTCGGAGTAGCTACAGGTGACTCAGAAGTGCTAGGGGTAGCCTTCGGTGCGGGTGACTCTTCCGTGACGCTAGGTAGCGGCTCAGGAGTCTTAGTAGACTCAGGTGTGGGGGTTACCTCAACCTTGGGTGCCTCAGTAGTAGGTGTTGCCACAGGAGTGGGTGAAGTACTTGTTGTAGGTTCAGCACTAGGTGCCGGGTTTTCACTCTTAGGCGATTCCGTAGGAGCCGGTGTTGGTGACTCACTTACTGTAGGCTCAGGGGTAGGCGTAACCACCGGGCTAGACGGTGAAGGTGCCAGGGTAGGCTCTACAGTAGGCACAGGGGTCGTAGACTCAGACGGCGCAGGAACCGGTGCCGGGGTTACCGGAGCGGACGGCTCAGAGGTTACCACGGGGCTAGTCGGAGTCGGCTCAGGGGTAGGCTTATCTGTAGTAGGAGCCGGGGCAGGCGTTGGGTCTACCGTAGGTTCCGGTGTAGGGGTAGGCTTATCCGTAGTTGGTGCCGGGGCAGGAGTCTCGCTAGGGGTAGGCTCTACCGTAGGTGTAGGCTCAGGTGCCGGGGCATCACTCGGAGTAGGCTCCGGGGTTGGGGTTGGTTCAGGTTCAGCTGTAACTAGCGGGTAGTGGCGAATATAATCCACCGAAATACCACCCGTAGGGTTATCCTGGACACCCCAATAAACGTTAGACACGCGAGCAGTCAAAGTCATATTCAAAGGCTGACCTTCAGGGAAAGTCAAAGCATAATTCGGGTCACTAGACTTAAACTCATCCACAAGGACACCATCACGGAAAATCTTAACACCGTCACTATTCTTCAAAATACCAACAACAACAGACTCACCAGGTGCCTTATTCTTCATCCAAACAGCCTTAGTGTGCGTAGTCTTCTTACCTGACTGAGCATCAATCGCCGCCTGGCTAAAGTGAATCACAGACTGATTCTTATCCGCCTGCTGAAACTTCTCTTTCTTACCAGCCTCACTGCGGGTACTATTATCGGTCGCACCAAACGCCTCGAAACCGTCCACTTCGCCAAGCTGAGGGCCAGCAACATTACCGTTGCCATACAGGTAACCACCCACGTGACCGTAACCCGTATACGTTAGTGAGTACTCCCAGTACCCATCCTCGAACGCCACCTTATTGTTAGTGGTCATCTCAGCAGAATTACCCTTCTGCCCATTCGCACCAACCTTAGTCGTCAGATGAAGCTTACCATCCTTCACCGACACGGCATCCTTAGTGTAACGACCATACGGGTCTTGCTTAGCCTCAGAATAGCCATTATAGACATTCCAGAAAGCAGTATTAACCTCAGTGCCGTTAAACTCATCAGCCCAATCAGGGCACTTAAACTCAGGCTGGAAAGTACTAGCAACACACTCAGGCTTAGGTGTACTAGGGGTAATATTCGCGGCACCTGCAACTGTTGCACCGCTCGCCATTGAAAGGGTTGCAAGAGTTGCAAGCCCGACCTTCTTCGGGGACATCTTCACCGTTAAATTCATTCCCATCTTCAATAAAAACAAAAAACAATAAGCCCAAAACGGACTTAACCAACACATAGCACAAAAAGAGGGGGTGCAAACATCAAATGTCTACACCCCCTCACCAGCAAGGAGCACTAGGGTACCCTAGTCAGATTTAGCTTTAAGCGTCGTCGTTACGCTTACGGACGGTACGCGCGATAGTAGCACCAGCACCAGCCGCAACAACCATCAGCATACCACCAAGAGCCGCCGGATTAACAGCAGGGTCAGCAGTGTGACCAGTCTTAGCCTCAACAAGCTTACTCGGCTCGGAAGGCTTCTCAACTACCGGCTCAGAAGGCTTAGGTGCCTCCGGGGTCGGGGTGGGCTCTACAGGCTGTTCCTTAAACTCGTTAATCAGAGTAATCTTAGCCTGAGTAGTCTGACCAGACACAGTGCTGATGACATAATCAACAGAGGGTAGGTCACCCTTGTAACCAGCAGTACGGGTAAACGTAACGGTACCGTTCTCATCTACCTTATAGGTACCCTCCGGGAAGGAACGCTCAGTAACCGGGTTGCCCTTCTCATCAAGGAAACGGATAGTCTTAACATCCAGCGGGTCGTCAGCATTATTCAGCTTACCACCGATGTCGTTGGTAGCAATATCCTGAAGGATAGTCGGGTTATCGCTATCAATCTTGAAACCATCATCGTTAGCCTTCGGAGCCACAAAAGTAGCCTCCGGGTTCTCTTTCACAACAGGCGGGTTACCCGGAACCTCAGAAACAACCTCAGCCTTAGCCAGAGCCGGGTCAGTCACAGCCTGAGCGGAACCAACAGTGCCCGCAACCTTAGTACCATCCCAACGCTTAAAGACGTTAGCGGTCTGAGTAGCCTTGTACTCAACCTGGACAGTCTCACCAGACTTAACCGAAACATTACCAAGCTCAATAGTCTTAGTCTCGCCCGGTGCAAGAGTGAAACCAGCCGGAAGAGCAACCTTACCGCCGTCAATATTCGCAACAGCCAGGTTAGACTCATTCAGAGTAACAGCAGAATCCTTGGTGTTAGTCAGCTCGACAGTAACCTTACCGGTAGCAACACCATTCTCGCCAAGCTTCAGGTTCACCGGCTGACTATTAGCGTCATCACCATTAATCTTAGTGACAATACCAATCGCAGTGTTTACAGGCTGAACATGCAGAGTCACAGTAGACTCAGCCTGCTTACCATCAGCAGTCGAAACGACGTATCGAACAGTGAAGTCACCAACAATGTTCTGCGGGTGCTCGAATACAACCTTGCCGTCCACGACCTTAGCGGTCACACCAGAATCACCGAACTTGTAAGAAGTAGCACCGTCACCAGCACCAAGCTTCAAAGTAGAAGCATCAACAGTGCTACCCTCAACCTTAGCAGTAGCCAGCGGGTCAAGAGTATGCGACTTCTCGCTATTTACCAGAACAGCCTTCTCAGCCGGGGAAACAGTCAAGTTAGACTGCTTAGCCCAAGTGAAGGTCGCATTGGAAGGCACCTTGGTGGTCGCCTTACCGCTATCGTAAATGTTGTAGTTCACGGTAACAGTGCCACTGAAACCCTTCTCAGGAACAGCGGTAGCAACGCCGTTATTGTCCAGAGTAATGGTAGCCTTACCGGGGATAACAATCTTCTTCCCGTTATCAGAGATGGTTGCACCCTCAGTAGTGGAGAAGACAGTCTTAGTCTTGTCCAGAGTGTAAGGCTTAACCGTGGAAGAGTTCTCCATCAGGTCAGCAGTCAGCGGGACACCGTAAGCGCCCGACTTCTGCTCGTTACCGTCCTTCGGCAAAGCATACGCCTCAGCGGAACCGTCCTCGTAGCTGTAACCACCCCATGCAGGACTAAAACCAGTCTGCGGGCGACCCTCAACATCAGTACGGTAGGTGCGGCTCTCAAAGGTGAAAGTCGTCTCCTTGTTACGGATTGCCTCAGCAGTCAGCTGAACGTCACCGCAACGCTTACCCTCAGAGTCAATACCGGGGCCATAATCCTTAACCTTCCAGTCAGGCTCGACCTCAACAACCTTACTGACATCAGGTGAGGTGGTAGAGAACCAGAAAGACATACCGTCCCACAGTGCCTTATGCTTGAGCACAAGCTTACCGGGAGTGGACTTCTCAAAGTCAATAGTGACCAGAGGCTCAGTAACGCCACGTTCCTTCAACTCGCCACGAACAGTGTTGGCGAAGACACCAGTTGCGGCACGCACCCAGAACTTTTCAGACACACTGTCCACATCGTAAGTACCGTTAAGCCACTCATCCTGCGTCATGCCCTCTACAACAGTGATGTACTTACGCAAATCAGGGTTATCCTTACCCCACTGTGCCATCTCCTTACCCTGGAGAGGATACCAGCGACCACCAATCTCCTTAGCAGGAAGAGAGGGGATTAGCGCAAAATTGGGGTTCTTCTTGAGATAGTCATCTGCTTCACCCTGACCGATACGGAACTGTTGCTTCGCCGGGTCAATAACCAGCTCAATCTCATAGGTGCCACCCTTAACGACACCATTCGGCACAGTCTGACCCTTCAAGAACGCATCAGGAACACCACACTTTGCGACACCCTGACCACCGTACCAAACACCACCAGGAGCAATAAAGTTCGGCTGGGTGGCGGCGGGGTTCAGCTTAATCTGACCACCATCAATGGTGCCGACACCAGTTGCCTTGTACTGCAAGTTGTAGGTCTTGGCAACCTTCTCATCATTCAGGGGGTCAATATTTGCTGTGAAGTTCGCACTAATGTCACGCGGGTTCTCAGTAATCGCATCATTCCAGGTAATGCGGATGATACGGCTATTCGTCGGATGGTTAGACAAAGTACCAATCTTCTTGCCGCTTGCGTCAAGAACATCTACCATCTTCGTGGTAAACAGGAGGTTGCCAGCGTTTTCCTTACCTTCGGAGCCAGCCGCCAAGGTGGGAATGAGCTCAATCTCGGTAGTCTGCCCAGCCTTGAGCGCACCGTCCAGGTTCGGAATGGTAAGGGTTACCTGACGGGTCACGCCACCGCGACCATTGGTAAGAGTCTGGACGGGGCCTTCACCGCCTGTAACCTTCAGGCTTGAACCTGCAAGGTTCTGATTAGCGACTTGTACGGGTGCAGGCGATTCAGCGGCAAACGCCTGAGATGAACTAATGACAGGCATTGCAAGAGAAACGCCAGTCATAGTGAGAGCTACTAGGGGCTTAGAGTTACGGGGTACGTTCATAATGGTTAGAAAACTCCAATAGTTTGAGGTTTATTGATGGAAACCCTAGAAATTAGGGGGTTGATTGAAGACCTTGTTTTCTTGGCCTGCGTATACTATAGCGCTGAGTAGATACTTAGAAAGCTTTATCAGCAAGGAAACGCGCCGCGTAATCATACTTCGCAAGTCGCCACGCATCCTTATCAGTGATTTCACGTAGACGTGTCACGTCACGGTTATCTTCCACCTCAGCAGTCTTCACGATACGTGCTAGAGGATTACTAGATAGGCGCTCCATGTACTCGTAGTACTGCTCATCTGAACGCTCATGCGTCAGCAGGCTAACAGCCTCAACAATACGGGGTGGAAAAATCTTCTCCAACTCACCAGGGTTTAGGTTGCTATCCTCTAGAACATCATGCAGATACGCCACAATAACCGCATCCGTATCACCGCCACTGTTTGAGACTCGTTCAGCGACAGACTCTACGTGACCACCAAAGTAGTCATTACCACCATAGTCCGACTTGCCACGGTGAATGTGTTGTGCGACATACCGTGCGGCAGAAATAAGCCACTGTGTGTAACTCAAATCAAGAAGGAACTTATGGTCGCTACCTTCAGCTTCAAGAAGAGCTTTCGGCCCTACATTAGCAAGATAGATAATATGGTCGGTCACGCGAAGCTTCCACGTGGTAGACCCATCAGAAATAGCAGGCACCACAGCGCCGCCACTCTCAAGAATCTCAGCAAAAGCTAGTTGGGCGTTATCAGTGACAGGGTACACAAAACCCATACGGTATCACTCACCTATAGTAGTATCCAATATATGCATACAACATATCACTGCACTCACTGAAGAAAAACACGCAAAACGCCCCTCTAAAGCATCAGCACATACCTGTACCAACACCGTAGAGGGGCGATTTATCTAAAAGCGTATGAAATTATTCTAGAGGGCGGTGTAGTAACCATCAACATGCATGATGGAAACGGAGTGAATCAAGGTGCCCTCAGACGGGTTGAGCGCAGAAATCATCTTACCGTCACCCAGGTAGATACCGACGTGACTGTAACCATTCTGGAAGACAATATCACCCGGCTTAGGGGCAGAAGTAGGCTTCAGCTCACCAACCATAGAGTAGGTGTACGCGGTAAGCTTGATACCATGCTGAGCGAAAACCCACGAAACGAAACCTGAACAGTCCCAAGCACGGAAAGTCTTACCACCCCAAATGTAGGCACCACCAAGACCAGTTTCAGCAGTCTTCACAATACCGGCGCGGGTAGCGTCAAGGTTTCCAGTGTTCACATCAGCAGTCGTACCGGTTGTTGCCGGGGTTAGCTTTACATCAAAGTTGCTGGAATATACGTTACCAGCGGAATTAGCAACCGGAGCGGTGGTAGGAATAGCCGTAGGGGTGTAAGCGGTCTGAGTATTGGACTGTACGGACACAGTAGCGGAAGTCTGACCCTCATCGCCACTAGTTGCATTAGTGGCGCTTGCGACAGTTGCAGGGCTAGTCTGAGTCTCAGCAATCTTCTTAGCCGCCTCAGCCTTAGCCTTCTCCTCGTCAGCCTTCTTCTTAGCCGCTTCTTCCTCAGCCTTAGCCTTAGCCGCCTTTTCCTCTTCCGCCTTCTTCTCAGCGTCAGCCTTAGCCGCAAGCTCGTCACGGGTTTCAATAATGCTGGTCATCATCTTATTCAGGGCGTTAGAGCGCGCAATCGCCTTATCAGCGGCTTTGTTCTGTGCGTCAATAAGCTGTACCACGTCGCGGGCTTCATCAGGGAAATCAACGGGTAGAACATTCTTGAGTTGCGCCCTATCAGATGCACTCAACTCAATCTTCTCAGCGCTGTTCTCGTTAATAAGAGAAGCACTAGAAGTGCCAGGTAGGGCATTAGGGGCGGTATTCAAACCCTCTACGGGAATGGTGGAAGTCTGCTCTACTGCCGCCGGGTTACTGTGAGGGTTAATTTCAGTTGCCATTGCCGCGTTACCGAGGGCGATAGAAGCGATAGTAGGAACGGCAATGAACATCTTAGAGTAGAAGTTAAGCTTGGACATAGGTATAGGAGTAATCCTTAAAAGTAGTTTTATCTGTCAGGGGTTTGCGGGATTAGCTGTCAGGCTCGACATGCCAGAAACTTGCCGCTATTGCATCGAAATGCAAGAGTTTGCCTCAAGGTGCCATTGAATAAGCACCAGAATTGGGTTTCCCGCCCCTCCATTATATTTGTAAGAACAGTATCCATTGGAGGGCTCAACCTGAATACTTGACAAAGCTAAAGCCGACTCACTGATAGAAATCAAGGTGAAGTCGGCATTAACTTTGAAACCTTACCCAGTAATCATATCACCTAATCAGGGTGGTTTGCAACCCGAAAAGAAACACGGTTACTCAAGGGTACTACCGGCTAGTGCGGTAGTAGGTTTAGAATAAAGGTGTTGGCGCCATACAGGATAGCCATGTTATAGATAGCGTGCGCAACCCAAGAAGCGTAGATATTCTGAGTCTTCAAGGTGATAAGGCAAAGCATCACACCTGAGAGGAAGTACAGAACCAGCATCGGCATGGTTGCTGTAATTGTGGCAAAGAAGACATTGAAGTCGCCCGCTGATGCGGAAGTCTGGAAAGCGGACATGAAAGCGCCCGCGACATGGTAACCCATGAAACCGAAAGAAGAAATAGCTACCATGAGCGCCTTAACCGAGAAGGAACTGTTACGCACAAGCGATAGTAGAGCACCGCGGAACAACATTTCTTCAGCGATAGGTGCCAGAACTACCGTGAATCCCAAAGAAGCCAGCAGGGTAGGAATGTTCATCACCTGATACGGCGGCACAAACACCTTTGAAATACCAGTATTACCTTCAAATAGGGTGACCACAATATTGAACACAAGAAGAGCTACCGCGCCAATGGCACCAGCCTTCAAATAGCTAGGAATCTGCAAAGGATTAAAAATGCCGAACAACATCTCCTTGAGAGGCATATTCAGCCGGTTAGCAATAAAGAAACCAGCAATAGCCGTAAGAGCCGCCATAGCCACACTATAGAGCATGGAAAGAATATGAGACGACCCAACAGGTAGGTTCCAGCTAGACACTACACCACTTACGGCATTGACAATAATGTTTCCAAGGATAAACACGCCAACAATGAAAGCGGCACCTGAGAGCAATAGAACACCCGTAGATAGGCCAGAAGACTCGCTCTTAGGGGTAGCCGTGGCATTAGTGGTGGCGGCATCCCCTGTAGGGGTATTAGTCGCTTCAGCGGCGGGGGTGTTTACTTCTGTGGGCATGAACTTACGCCTTTCATATACGGTAATTACTGTGTGTTTAATTATATATGGAAATACCCAGGTGAGCTAAAACAAGTCATCATGTTCTAGCTCACCTGGAATCAGTCGTGCTGACTAGTCAGCAACACGCTTGTAGTAAGAGCGGGGACGTAGACCCTGGGCGATACCTAGACGGCGGGCATCTCGAATATCAGCCGCATCATTAGCACGGTAATCCTTCAGAGACATACCATACTTATAAGTCTCATACTCGTAATCGTCACCGAAACGGGTATTAGTTCCAGGACGGCGGAGCATGTCCTTAGCGGCAGTGTAAGGCAGTAGACCCTCAATGTAAATCAGGTAACCATCAGTGGTACCGAATACGAACTTGGGGTTGCCAGAGTTGCCAGTCAGTAGGACACCGAAGCTGTCACCGCTCACCTTCAGAAGCTCATTACGCAGAGGTTCCTTAGTGTCAGCGGTTCGGTATCGCTTAAAGTCACCCTTGTTTACGTGCCAGACCAGGCCACTCATAGTGTTAATAATAGTCAGGTCACCAAACTGTGAACGGATAGCGTGCCACACTTCAGAGTTGGAACGCATGTAGGTGTGCAAGATACCCATATCCTTCTCCGGGTGCTCCTCGTTCGGGATAGCCAGGTTGAAGCGGCGGGAAGCGTCACGGTGACGAATGTAACCCTGAATACCTGCAACATTGCGGTCAGCCTTAATGTTACCAGGCTCGAAGCGCCAACCATTGCCAAACTCAAAAGTATCGTTCGGGAGAGATACCGAGTCTCGCACGTCGGAAGAGTAGACACCCCAGTCATGCTTATACTGGTGCTCAACAGACACGACAGGCGCGTTCTTACGCCAATGGCGGCGGAACTCCTCATCAATGAGTGCGTAAGTCGGTGCGGTAGAAGTAGGGCCGAGGTACAGGGTAATGTCCTGCTTGCCACCCTTCTTAATAATACGGGTAGCACGAACGGTAGGCGCTTCAGAGCCGGTATCTACCTGCTGTTCAGAGGGCAGAAGGTGCACACCCTGATTCGGGGCACTCGAAATGTAGATAGGAACGAAGCCGCCCTCAAAGTCACCGGCAAGAATTACGCCGTCTTCATATCCGAAGCCGTGGATGTTATCACGCAGGGAGCTGATAGCAATGAAGAGGGTGCCGTCAGTATTCGGTGCGGAACAGATAGAAGTCACATGCTCAGCGCGGTAAGGGTTGCCCTGCGGGTCTACAATATCGCGAAGAACCCAGTTGCGGTTCTTAATGTCACTTTCCCACACGGCGGTACGGTTATGGAGGTGATTGAAACCGGCAGGCTGAGACGGGTCAAGCAACGGTAGGTAGATACGACCCTCAGCGTAGAAGCCCTTAATCTCTTCAGAACCAGCAGGCTGGGGGTTAGTGATGCTGTTACCGTCGCGGTCGAAAGCAGAGAGGCATACGCGGCTAGTACCCCAAGAGTCACCGTTGAGGTTGAGGTTGCCATAACCGGGGATAATGTTACCATCAGGCGATACTGCAATAGAGTTAATAGATGCCAGGGACTCCATAGAGCCGCCACGCTTAATTGCGTGACCAATAGCCGGGGTAGGCACCTTGGTAATAGAGGGGCTAATAGCGGGCTCAATGAAGCGTTCACGAGCATTAGCGGAGGTTGCGGTCATGGCAACAGTTGCGGCACCAGCGATAGAACCTGCAATCAGGGAACGGCGGGTAATGGGCATTAGAGTAGGTTTCCTTCCTGTTAAGGAATCAAGTTGTAGTGAATATGAATTACGACCTCAAACCGAAGCCGTGTGAAACTATCATAACACACTCTTTTGGGTTTGCAAAATCGAAAGATGCAAACCCTTAAAAACCCCGAAAAATCAACCCAAACCCCCCTGTATGCCACAAGGGTATAAAAATAGTAAGCGTGGACTTCATGCCGAATATCAACACAAAGCCCACGCTTACTAGGCGAAAATAAGAGGTGGTGACGGGAATTGCACCCGCATATCCAGTTTTGCAGACTGGCACCTAGCTACTCGGTCACACCACCAAGAATCTAATGACCCGCCCTGTAAATTGTTCTAGGATAAACAGGGCAGGTCATTAGAAAGTGACAATGCGTAAGTGTGCTAAATGGGTACCACCAGCTTCTTGTCGGTAGCATCCGGGCTCCACAGTAGGTTTCTGGTCTACTGCTCTTGCCCCTTAGTTTACATACTTACAAACGCAACCAAGAAATCTTGATTACGTAAACATAGTATCACATGTTCCAGACGTTATGCAAATCCGGTTTAGAGCGCCGTGTAGTAACCATCAACAGGCATCCAGTTCACCGGGTGAATCAGAGTGCCACTAGACGGGTTGAGGGCAGAAATCATCTTACCGTCACCCAGGTAGATACCAACGTGGCTGTAACCGTTCTGGAAGACAATATCACCCGGCTTAGGGGTAGTGGTTGGCTTCAGCTCATTCTTCATGCTGTAGGTGTATGGTGTGAGCTTGATGCCATGCTGTGCGTAAACCCATGAAACGAAACCTGAGCAGTCCCAGTTCTTGAAGGTCTTACCACCCCAAACGTAAGAGCCACCCAAGCCACTCTTCGCGCTCTTCACAATATCACTGTGCTTATCATGGTTCTGTACGGCAACAGGCTCAGCCGCCAAAGCCGAACGGAACCCTGATGAGCCGTGAGCTGTACCGGTAGCGATAGTGGAAATACGTCCAGTCTTAGAGAACGTCTGAGTGGTTGCGTTACGGTCACCAACAACGTCAGTTTGGGGGAAACCATGCTTATCCCAGTGACCCTCAGCCGCCCACTTCTTACCTACAGTCGAGTTGAACTGAATGACATGTGTACGGTTCGTTGAAGCGTCCCAGCCAACAATGTAGTAGTCATCACCGTTCTTGAAGTCTTGGGCGCGACCACCGTGGACATAATACTCTTCACTTACGGGGACACCTAGCTTATTCTTGCCAACTTCGCCGTAGCTTAGCCACTTGCGGGCAATAGCGCTAGTTGGGTCGATATTGTGGGCACCGGTCTTCTCAGTCCACACTATTTTATTGGTTCGACCATCAGTGGCGCGGAAATCCTGGGTGACAATACCGTTACCACGATTAACCTCGTTAGTGGAAGGTGCACCATAGAAGCCGGGGTTTTCAGCCCACTTGCGACCGATAGCGCCGCGAGTCCAAATCTCATGCACACCTGTCTGTTCAGTCCAGGCAAGCTTGTGACCCGATGCGTAATCCTGATAATAAATACCGTCTTGGAGCTTCTCTTCACTAGTCGGGTAACGATACGTACCAGCGGAGCCGCCGGACTGTGCCCATTTACCACCGATAGCACCGGGTAGCCAGACACTCTTTCCTTGAGCTCCATAAGAGTACACTACACGGTGACCGCTCTTAAAATCCTGCTCCCATACACCGTGTAGCCTATCGACGGTGCGCTCATTCTCGATAGCGCCACCGTAGTCCTGACCAACCCTCTTCAGGTATTCACGAATACCATTCTTGACGGCGAACCCGTTAGCACTCATGGAGTCAAAACTATTTACGGTTACACTGTTAGTTCGAGTATTCCAGGTAATGCGGGTAATCTTAGAACCATCATTAGTGCGGAAGTCTTGGTAGACAGTATCACCGTTCGTGATTTCGTCTGTGATGGGGGTGCCAACACCTTTAACATCACCAAGGTCAAACCACTTCTGGATAATAGGCTTAAAATTGGTCATGACGTGAACACCGTTCTTCTCTGACCAAATCAGCTTCTTGCCACTATCGAAGTCTTGCTGTGCGGATTCACGGAATGAATATTCATCAGTTAGCGGGTAGCCAAACTTTCCGTACTCATTACCATTCTTAACCCACAGGTCACCAATCGCGCCACGCAGGTATACGGCACCACCCTTGCCGTCCTTACGGTGAAGGATGCGGTAACCGTTAGTGAAGTCTTGTGCCCAGCCGTTAGGTAGTGCAAGCTCTCGACCGATAGGTGTACCGTAACGCTCCTGGTTCTTGTTCCAGTAGCTACCGATACCACTGTTAATGTTCAAGAAGCCACCGTTACCGAAGTTGCGGTCACCATTATCAACAACTGGTGCCGGTTTAGGTGCCACAGGTGTGGAAGCTGAACGGTCGGTTACTGGGGCGGGTGATGCCTTGCCGTTACTAGCCCACTTGGATACATAGTTAGCGTTACGAACAAAGTTGTCCAACTCAGCAGTGGTGCCATTGAATACGTTCGAGTCACCGGCGAAAGGTGCTACAGATGAGAATTGCCAGATGTCGAAGCTAGTTGAGCCGCCCGGCATGTAACCGGGGCCAGTTGAATAGTTGGCAATATGCAGGGGTGCACCCTTAAACTCACCCGTGCCACCCATGCAAGTATTCCACCAGTCGGTAGTAGAGTAAATTGTGGGGTAACGCCCCGTTTTCTCCTTGTACGTGTTCATAAAGTCCCATGTCCAAGCCTTCAGCTGACCCTGAGACATACCGAAACAGGTGTTACCCAAAGACGGGTACGGGTTATATTCAAGGTCAAGCATACCTGGCAGGGTCTTACCATCCGCTGACCAGCCGCCACCATTCTTGATGAAAATCTCAGCCTGTGTACGACCAGACGACTGAGAAGGTAGCGCGAAGTGGTAGCCACCCGTAACTAGACCAGCTTCACGTGCGCCCCTATAGTGGCCAGAGAACGTCGGGTCTACATACGTGGTACCTTCACTTGTCTTCATCCACGAGAAGCGGCTACCAGCGGCGTACTGAGCCCTCCAGTTAATATTAGGCTGATGGTTGGACACATCCTGACCGAGGACACCCCAGCCAGGCTTCCAGCCGCTCTTAGTGGTTAGCGGTACAACCGCTAGGGTTGGTGTTCCGTTAGCTAGTGTTGCATCCTGCGCACCGGTTAGGTTCTGTTTATCCTCCGCTTGGGCTTTAGCGCCCCAACCAACGGTAGCGCCACCCTTCTTGGCACCCTCTTCAGGGGTTTCTGCTAGGGCAACCTTAATATTCTTCACATCAACAGCACCTTGTAGTGTAGGTGCCGCCTCTGTGGTTGCCGTATCCCCATTGACATGAGTGTCGGCGTTGTTCTTAATTGTTTCATTCTCAGAAACGGTGATTGTTGAGCCAGCTGTAACAGTCTTTGCCTTACCATTGTCCGGTTCGCCGGTAGCAACAGCGGGTGCTAGGGTACTAGCAACAGTTGCGGCAAGCACGGTAGACGCAAAGATAGTTTTAGCGGCTTTCTTCTGAGGCGTTTTAGCTGTCAAGTTTCCTTCGTTCTCCTTCCACCCCTATATTTGGGGTGCATTGAAATTTGGCAGTAAAGAAGGCAGGGGCTTTCAGTGCATGGCACACTTTGCCCCTGCCCTCTATTCTGTAAACATATCAGGAAGGTTGATTAAAAAATATTCAGGAAACTGTAAGGTTATGCATAAGGTTTACCAAGCGTACCATCCTTCATCTACTGTCCCATCGGTAGTATCTATGCCGTGGTAAGCCGTGAAGCCTGTAGGTGTTTCAGTGCGACGGGCACCAGCCTTATATAGGGCGAGCGCCCTGTCAGCGTCCGCTAGAACCGGCAAATCATACTTACTGTATGATGGGAAACCCTGGTAAAGAACACCTTCAGGGGTCGTATCTAGAACTATCGCATAAGTGTTCCGTGAAGGGTCAGTGTTTGAAGGTCGCCTAATAATGTCACCCTGCCTAACCTTATTCAACCCCTGGTATGAACCTAGATTATGGTAGGCGGGGTTAGAGTAATGTTCGTAGAAACTATCAGCATATTTACGCCTCTGATTCTGTACTGTGATAGTCATGTACCCACAACCTACCGTGTCATTGAACCTGAAAGCTTTCAAATCCTCTTTCAGTTCCGGGTCATTTGGGCTAGTCTGCGCGGCAATAACCTCAGCAATAGTCTTCTCGGGAATCTGTGCGGGCGCAACCTTCAACAAATCCTGCGGGTTATAGACTGTGTTATCAATATTTGAAAACTTCTCATTAAAAATCAGGACATTACCCTCAGCATCCGGTGTGCCAGCACAGGCGTTCAGCATCTCTTCAAGATGCTCAGCATCACGAGCCGCACCTGGAATACCGTTATCCATCGGGTACCCCGTAGAATGTGCCCACTCCATAAACTTAGGGTTTGACCACAACGCCAACGGCACCTCTTTCAGTAGCTTCTGATAGTCTTCAGCGTCCACAGTCGTTGGTACACCGTCAGGTTTAGCTTCACCAGTCATGAGCCTCTTCATGATTAGCCCCGTCTGGCGACTAAGGATAAGGTTCTGGCTAACCTTAACCGACTCGCGCCCTGCATCAACATACTCTAGGTACCTATCCTCACCGATAGCCGCAAGCCTATCAAGATACTGCTGTTGGTGCGCCTGCATATGCTTAACAGGCGGGTACTTCTCATCCGCTGTAAGCACAGCAATATCAGTATGCGGATTCTGAACCGACTCCCTATGCTTCTTCAGTAGGGCATCAGCTTTATTCCTGTTCGCCGGGATAGTGGAACCAGAATCAGGGTCGCCTATATCCGCCCTACGGGTAGCGAACAGGCTATCAGCTCGAACCCACATATCGACAGGTGATGCGTTAGCACCTTCACGCGGGGCACTAACCTCAGCCGCCGCACCATCAGGCGCATAGTAGCGCGACAGGTTGTAGTCACTATTGAGCTGGGCATATTTCTGCCGCATCTGTGAGTCTGCAATATACCGGCGAGAATCATTAGCTGGAATGAGTAATGTTTGCTCTTTAGTCAGCTCGGCGCGCGCCTCCTGTAGATTCTCCTTATGGCGTTTGCTAATCCGTGCTTCTTTAGCCGCTACCGCCTTACTATAAGTGTCGAAATGTTCCACTTCCTTGTTCTTATACTTGCAACCTTTGGGGCCGTTATACCCTACACAGCTGTTAATATCGCCGTTTGGTGATATGTGCCATGCCATATTATTTTTCCTCCAAGGCATCTATTCATCTTCAATATTTACAATACGGTGAAAATAGGGCATAAAGAAACCCCCGGCTGGCAACATTAAATATTGCTTACTAGCCGGGGGCTTACTTTATATATCCCTAAGCATCAAAGCCCATCATGTTCTCCAATACCCACACGGTGCCTATAGCAACTAGCGGGCGTAGCTCACAGAGGGCGTAGGACGCTTAGAAGGGGTAGCAGACGGGGCAGGAGTCGCCTTTGCGGTACCCTTAGACGGGCTAGGGGTAGGCTTCGGGTTAGCGGTCGCAGTAGTGATAGGAACCAAGGAACCATCAACTGTGGTGTTAGAGCACTGTGGAGTGACCTTCATACGAATCTCGCGGTCAAAAAGTACTAGCCCTTCTTGGCGCTTAGCGTCCGTGAAGATGAGGGAGCACTTTCGGTACACCTCATTCTGAGGGTCGCCATAATCCTTGAAGACAGGGACACCGGACGGGTCAGTGTAAGAATACACCAAATCGACACCCTTCTCTTCACTGCGCCAATTACGCATCTGTACCTCATCTACCCTAGTGACGGTAGTGATTCCTTCAGATACAGATACGGAGCGGCTATTATGCTCAGACCAAAGCAGATAGACGGTGGCACTAATGAAGCAGAAAGCTAGAATAGCGAAAGTCCATAGAGACTTTTCATCCGTTCGGATTGAATCATACTTCACAGATGACTTACCCCTAAACAGGGCACCAATATTAGAAATGATACCCAGCTGAATGACCGTAAAAACAGCGCAAATCAAACCGAGGAAGCCAAAAATAACAATCCAGAAAACAGGGTTTACAAGTTCGTGGGCGGTAATATAGTTCATGATGCTGTGATTCTAGGGGCAGTCGTCGCTACAGGGGCAGGTTAGTAATGCCGAAAGCTACTAGACCCCAAATAGCGGCGCAGGGTAGCGACATCAGCATGAATCCACGCATAAAGTCCACACCATAGGCAGGCTCAACGGCGGGCTGGGGGGTGTTAGTGGTGGTGGGTTCTTCATTGAAAAGCATTAGTTTATATCCTTACTTGTGATTGAAACGTCCAGCAGAGCGTGCTAGAGCGCGTGTTGGGTTGGGTACAGTATTGGTGATTACTTCAGGTATTGCCTGATTTGCGTTCCAGGCTTTAAGACGTTCGAGAGCCGCTTCGATAGTGCGGCGAATCTTACTCTTAATCATCCGCTACCTTATTGTCGGTATTGACCAGCTCGAACGATACAGTGAAGTTCCAGGTAAGGTCACTATGCGCATCCTTGGAAACGTTTACGGTATTGAACTTCAGGTATGCGGTTTCACCATTAGCCTGGAGCGCCTTCAGGTAAGACATGTAAGCGCAAGCCTCCACGTCATACGCCTTGAGAGTGTAATAGAGGCGGTCATCTAGAGTATGCAGGTCTTCACCTACAATATCGGCGTAGGAACGGAACCACCCGCCGCTAGAAATGTCTTCCAACGCGAGGGTTAGAGTCTTGTTCTGAGAAAGAAGTTCCTCGAAGCGGGTGACAATTTCTTCGGTGGTTTCGCCGTATCCGTTGCCGCCCACTTCGAGGACGAAAAATGCGTCTAGCATGTGTCGTGTCCTTTATTGGTCGTACATCATCAAATCGTGTACAACAATCATAACACAACATATCGCTAGGGTCAAAATTTAGTTAAATGCGGGGCTTTAGAAGCTCCTGGGCGACACGCTTAGGAATCAGAGTGCTAGTCATCTGATTAAACATGTCAGCAGACTCTAGACGGTACTCAATCTTAGGGTCTTTCTGTGCGTATGCACGCAAGCCGATACCTTCCTTGAGGTAACCCAAGTCTGCAAGGTGGCCAACCCATTCCTGGTCAATAGCACCAAGAATGATTGAACGTGCCTGGGTTCGCCAAACACTATTAGCTTCCACTAGCGAATCCCAGTGAACCTTAGCCGCCGCCGCCAACTCATCCACTAGCACATCACGGGTCAGCTCCGTACTAGTAGGATACTCAGAGAGTAGGTCTTTAGGGGTAATCGAGGGAACCCATTCCAGCTCCTCACGAAGATGCTTCCAAAGGGCGGGCATGTCCCAGTCGTCAAGGTGTTCACCGTTCTCGGCAACCCACTCATCAATAGTAGTGCGGACACTAGAATCAATGAACTTAGTTACTAGGTCAGCCGCCATATCGTCATCGCCAAGCAAAATCTCTGTTCGGTCTGAATACAGCTTCTTACGCTGACCATTCAACACGTCATCATACTCTAGCGTCTGCTTCCTAGACGAACGATGCATACCATCCACGGCACCCTGTGCACGCTCAATAGCCTTAGTGAGCTGTTTACCCTTAATCGGTGAACCGTAAGCCTCAAATAGGCGTGCCAGAATCAGTGTAGAACGTGAAGCATGGAACCTGAACAGCTCATCCTCAAGCGACAGGAAGAACTTACTGCGCCCAGGGTCACCCTGACGACCAGAACGACCGATAAGCTGATTATCAATACGGCGAGAATCATGCCTAGCTGTACCCATCACATACAAGCCGCCAGCGGCACGCACCTTCTCAGCTTCAGCTGAAATTTTCTCCTCCATCTGAGGAAGAAGAACCTTATACTGTTCCTCATAGGCGGCAGGCGTATGCTCAATACTAAGACCCATGATAGCCAGCTGTTCAGCAACCATCATCTCAGCATTACCACCAAGAAGAATGTCGGTGCCACGACCCGCCATATTGGTTGAAACCGTGACCGCGCCAAGCTTACCAGCCTGAGCGATAATGTGCGCTTCCTTCTCAATATGCTTAGCATTAAGAACGTTATGGACGATACCAGCCTTAGCCAGCTTACGGGAAAGCTTCTCAGAAGCCGCGACGCTAGTTGTACCAATAAGAATGGGCTGGATTAGCGGCTCTTCACCATCTTCTACTTCATCTAGGGCGCGCTGTCGAATGTCCAAGATTTCAGCAACTACCGCATCCATCTTATCCTGCTCGGTCAGATACAGCTCGTCCTGCTCGTCAATACGCTGTTTCGGCTTATTTGGCGGGATAGTTCGCACCGCCAAACCGTAAGTGTCAGCAAGCTCAGCGGCTTCAGACGCGGCTGTACCCGTCATGCCAGACATTTTATCGTAGAGACGGAAGAAGTTCTGCAAAGTAATCGTAGCCGAAGTAGGGTTCTCAGGCTGAATCTTAACCTCCAGGTGACCGTTTCGACGTTCCTTAGCTTCAATAGCCTGGTGTAGACCGTCACTGTAGCGGCGACCCTCCATTGCACGTCCGGTATGCTCATCAACAATCATGATTTCGCCACCCTGAATAATGTACTCCTTACGGTTATGGTAAAGAGTTTCAGCTTGCAGAGCAGAACGTAGGAACGTCAAGATTTCACTATGCGAACCGAACAGAATCTTATCTGTGGTGCCGAAGTAGTCGATAATCATATCCAGACCTTCGTCCGTAAAATCTACGACCTTCTTCTTCTCATCCACCGTATAGTGCTCATCTCGCTTCAGTAGCGGCATAAGAGCGGCGGCATTAGTGAACCACTTCTCAGCTTCCTCAACGTTCTGTGCCGGGGCAGAAATAATCAGAGGGGTAGTAGCCTCATCAAGAAGAATTGAATCCAGCTCATCAATAATGACGAAGTTCAACTCACGCTGGACACGCTCTTCAGGGGTGAGAGCCAGATTATCTCGCAGGTAGTCAAAGCCAAACTGGTTATTCGTACCGTAGACAATATCCCTACTGTAGATGTCACGCCTTTCCTCGGGGCTCATAGACTCCTGAAGGGCACCATGAGTTAGACCAAGGAAAGAGTAGATAAGACCCATCTGTTGCTCCTGCTCACGCGCCAAATAGTCATTAGTGGTGACCAGGTGCGCACCCTTACCAGTAAGTGCGTTCAGGTACATGGGTGCCACAGCGGTTAGCGTGTTATGGGTAACAACATGGTCACCTGCAAGGAACAAGTGTGAAGGGTGAGTGACCGTGAAGCACACCTGCTCTTCCTGAACACCAAGCTCAAGGACGGCGGTAACCTCAACATTTCCGGTAGGTGCCGTATCAATCTGTACCGTGTAGGGGAAGAATCCTAGACCCTCAACATCCTTAACTGTTGCAGAATAACCCAAAGCGCGGGCATACCAGGCAATCGTTTCAGCATTGCCACGAGTGAGTGCATACCCGATACGTAGACCTGTAGCACCAACAGGCTTAGAAGTCATCTGAATAAAGTTCTCAGCCTGATACTTTGCGGGAGCTACAGTGTTTGCGGGGTCACCAAAAGAAGGTGCGGCGGTAGCGGCAATAACATCAGCCAGGTTGCCTGCTTCAAGCTTAGCCGCCGGTGCCTTATCCAGGTTCACAAAGAAATGCTTCACCGCATGGTTCCGCTTATCACGGTAAGCAACAATACCACCGGAACGCTGTAGAGGCTCCAAGGGTGAACGGTTATCTCGAACATACGTAGAAGAGCCGAGATACATATAGTTACTAGAATCATTCACAACCCTAGTAGTACCCTCAAAATCAGTGACAGACAGAAGGCTATCCTCGGTTACCTTGACGGTTTCCGTAGGGTGGGTTGCCAGAGCCATATCATTATTTAGGGTGCAACCATTACGGGGAATAAACACCTGCTGTCCAGACTTCAGCATACGCTGAATATCCACAGTTTCCACCGTCTCATATACGGTGCTAGACATCCGAGGGGCAATATCCCAACGGTGCTGTAGGTTGCACCTAACGGTACGCAAATCATCTAGAACTAGAGCGTAAACATCCTGCTTACCCTGCGGGAAAACACCGGCAATAACAGTAAGGTCACCATTACCGGCATAAACAGTATCACCAACACGAATATCTCCTGCAAGCTTAGCGCCCGTAGGGGTAGGAATAGGTGTACTGACCGTAACAGCCTTACCTTCACCAGTCTTCATCTCAGCAACCTGGCCATAATGCAGGGCAATACCACCCTCTAGCTGTACATCATAATGCCTCTTGCCAAGAACACGGCGAGCCACTTCACGAACCACAGCAAAAGCCTCGGGAATAAGAACGTCTAGGCTTTCACCAGATTTAATACGTTCCTTAAATTCAGGGGTCTGTGCCGCCAGCTCTTCGTCAGTCATCTCTTCATAAACAAATTCAAGCGCGTTAATCTGCCCGATAAGTGTGTTAGCGCGTCGAGCTTCACGCTTCTCACCGGCACGTAGTAGATGCTCAAGGAAATTAGCCAATGTAGGGTGTCCTATGCTTTCAAAATTTCTGTGTATAACTATTTCTAACGTCTAGACCATTCTATCAGCTTGGTTCTAGGGGTGAATAATCCGCAAGGCTCAAAGTCCTCAAATATGTGGTTAAACTATTATATCACACCCACTAGCTATACCCCAATTAGGAAAAAGTCAAACGCGACACGTAAAATTAAAAGTGAAAATATTCACCAACAAGAAAACAATAACCAACACAAACAATGAACGAAGAACCAACAACAGAAAACACCATAGAACTAACCACCAAAGAAAAAGCTGTAGCAATCCTAGCAACCCTAATACACGCCGCAACAGCCACATGGTGCGCCATAGAGCTAATGAACCCCACCATACCCCTAATAGGGCTCACAGCACTAATCATAACCCTATGGGGAACCCTCAACGCTGAGGAAACATACAGGCAAATGCTACTAGGAATCTACGCAACATTCAGCGTAACAGCACTACTAGCCGCATCAGACGGCATGAGGCGCGGCGACATGCTCAGCCCAGCACTCATACTAGCCGCAGGCGCAATACTGCAATACATGGCGAACCTAGCTACAAAATCATAGACAAAACAATAAGGCGCAAGCTTGAACGTCTCCAAGCTTGCGCCTTATTGCGGGTGATACCGGTAAGTCACCCTATATAATATCGCGCGGTACCGGTGGGATTTGAACCCACGAGCGAACATAAAGCCGCTAACTCCTTAGCAGGGAGCCCCAATAAACCACTCTGGCACGGCACCAAACATGAATCACGAACTAGCGTGAACCTGTGAATATAATATATCACAAACCGAAGCGTACCGCAAATCCGCAGTACATGACTTCGTTCGAGCGACTGACGGGAATCGAACCCACATAACCTGCTTGGAAGGCAGGGGCTTTACCATTAAGCTACAATCGCAGACCTTGACATTATAGCACGTATATTGAGTGCATGTCAAGGAAATGGAGGTTACTTGCCCTTCAGCATTTTTTCGCACTCACGGATAGTCTTATTCTGTCGCCCGCAAAGCCTGAAAACTATAACACAGACGACTAGGGCGATAGTCAGTAGAAGTAGCCCAGAAACAAGTGAAATCACACCAGCAACCTGAACACTACCGGTCACAAAGACGGCTAGAGAAGAAGCAACGAAGGCACCAGGCACCACAATGGGTGCATGAAACTTTGCTAGTCCTTCAAAATCAGTATCACGAGTCAGGAACTTCAAGATGCCAAAGATAAGAACAGTTCCAAGCAGAATATGGTACCACTCTGGCATTGCGTGTGTAGAGCTAGGGATACTAGCACCCATGCTTACACCAATTAGAATCATGGTGACGTATAGGGTTAGGGTAGCGAACCGGAGGGCGTTCTTCTCTTTGATTACAGCCGTCATGCCGTCTTCACTAGTGACAGTTTCCTGCTCCTCAGCTACTTCACTGTTTTCTGTGACTTCTTCCACTTCGGGGGTATCCGGTGTGTTTTTCTGTTCCTTGTCGCCTACATGTTCAGGCATGGGTGTTTCCTTCGTCTTGGGTGTTTAGAATTTGATGGGGTCAATCAGTGTAGCACCACCCACGCCGGTGCCGCGCATTTGGGAGCGGGCAACGTCTAGGGTGTTTAGCCTGATTACGCGGGTGTCTACCTGATTTGCGCCACCTTCAACGAGGGGCACGTCTGATACAGGCTTGGGGTCTTTGCTGGTTCCGCCGGGGGCTTCAGGGGTGGTCTTAGCTTTACGGAAAGTGTTTAGAATCTTCTTGAACATTATTTACCCCTTCAGGTAATTATTAGTTGAGCTTAATAGTCCAGGTGGAAGCTTCAAGGTCAAGCTCATCAGCGATGAGGTTAAGAACCTTATCCCAGTAGTAGCGATTGACTCGTGCTTCCTTATTCCTACCCTTATGCATATCAACTACACGCTGGTATTCACGCAGGCTAGTGTCGAGGACTTCCTGGAACGTCTTCTCATTACCCGTAACGTCAAGAAGACCAATCTCAAGAAGAACAAGGTCGGGGGTGCTGATGGGGCCGAAGTTGAAGCCGCCGCCGCCTCCAAGACCACCCTCGTAGAAGTATCCGGTGATAGCCGCGCGGGTGTAGACCTGTGCGACGGTCTGGGCGTATGCTTCACGGAGGGGGTCGCCCTTACCAATCATTTCAAGGATAACGGCGGTGTTGGACTTGATAATGTCGTAGTTCTGGTTATCGCAGTACTCGTAAGCCGCCTCTTCGCTGGTGTACTTCTTCATGTCTTCACTATCCAGCTGGTGACCAATAGCGGTATCTACACGTGAGCTGAAGCCCTGTGCTAGGAAAATGTTTTCCCACATGTTTTCGGGTAGCAGTTCCCAAATGTCCTTATCGTGGACAATAGGGGTTTCAGGTAGCAGTGGCATGTTAGCCTTCCTTTCAAGCTGGAATCGCGAATATCTTTACAAGCAATTATGGCACATCATATAGGGTGTGTCAAATTAGGTACTAGGTGCACACTTAACAATAAGATTATACCTATAGTTAAAACCAAACGTATTCCCGCCGGTTGCACCATCCGAACCGACCTGCTGACCAGAACAAGTCACCAACCATAGTGACCTATCCCCCGTCTTATCCCACATGCCCTGAACCTCAGTAAGCTTATCTTGTGGAACGGTGAACATGTCTGTCACATGCCACTGAGTTACATGACCGTTACCGTCGGTAAGGAATAGTCGCTCACAGCCTGAAAGCTGATGTAGGTAGCCCCACGGCGACAAATAGTAACTACGCCTATTCACGTGCCCCGCAAGAATAGTAGAGCCCTCTGAAGCCGTAATAGGGTTAGATTTACTGTACCAAATACCTGAACCGTCTGACGTGATAGGGAGAACCATCTTACCGCTAGTCGAACCGGAAGTAGACAAAGAAGCTGAAATACCCTGAGTAGGAATAGACCAACCAAAAGCCGGAAGATTAGCCGGAACATCATTCGTCACCTTAGCGGCATCAACCTCACACACAGCGGCATGAACCTCCACCTCTGGCTTCGGTGCATAAAGAGTATTGTCATCCAGTACAGGCATCTTATCCCCTACATCATCTTTAGGGGGCTGATATACAGGCTCACCAGCGTCAGTAGTAGCAACAGGGGTAGCGCCCCTATTCTGGACAGTATAAGGGACACGAATAACCCCATCAGAACCAACCTGCGGGCGGAAAAAACCGTAAGCCGTAAGTCCAAGGGCGGCAAGACCAAGAGTGCCGCCCAGAACCGCTTGACGGCGAGTAACCAAACCCTTAGTGCCACGCACACTAGCCGCAGATTTGTCGTAATCATCTTCGTACAAGTCGTACAAGTCAGGCCGCTTATCCTTCACGATGAACTCTCCTTAAAAACATAAAACTATAAACATTACTCAAATATTAAACCATATGGCGAAATAATTTGCATATCAGAGCGGACGACTATACTATAGGTGACAGAATACACATAACCTATGGAGTAAACCTTGAAGAAACTAGCCCCCCTAACCCTTGCCGCACTAGCGCTAACCCTAACCGCCTGCGGTGGAACAGCTGAAAACGCTAACGCAACAAACACCCCCACCGCAACCACGACTGCTACTCAAAGCCCTACAGTAACCGCAACCCCTGAAGCGACACATACTGCTGAAGCGGCTAAGCCTACCGCAGAAGGTAACGACTACGCAACAGGTATGACCGGTGTAGTGAAATCCGACCCCACACCCGGCTCAGTGACCGTAGTAACCGGCGACAAGCCAGTAGTCACACCCAACCCTGAGCATACCGCAACCACTGCAACCAATGACGACAAGTCAAAGCTTGAGAATCAGCTCAAGATACTAGACGGCTCCCCCGTCATCTCTGGAAACAGTGTCGTCATTCCGAAGCGAACCTACGATATTCAGCCCGCAGAAAGCCGTGAAGCAAACGGGGTGCTCGACCAGTCCAAGTACGCCGAAATTGTTATCATTGACGACGTGCAACCCGGCAACCCAGAGTACGCTATCGTATCCGCCCAAATCAAGGGTAACGAAGCAGACATCAAGGCGCATGGCCCTCGACCCATCAGCTCAAACTCTGCATGGCAAGCACTGAATAATAACGATAGCACTCGAATCCAGGGCTTCTCCAAGTATGAGCCTAATGCTGTATATACCGGTAAGGACATTCTAGTGCTACACATCAAGCAAGCTAACCACGGTGCCTACGCAAAGGGTGGGGCAACCCCCGTACCCACACCAACCCCTAGTAACTAAATATAACTAAGAAAACCCCTGCTGTATGATGTTTAATCGCACAGCAGGGGTTTTCTAACCCAATAACAAAAACTTCACAAACCCACCCTGAACACCAAAAATGGTACCCATGAGCCAGCGCAATAAGGCAAGATAGTACCCCTTCAACATCTCACCAGGAAAAGCTGGCCCAAATACAGGTAGCATCAAATGGTGACAGTAGCAGTGAATCTGCCTAATTTTTGAGCTAAGTCACCCCACCGTAACCAACCCCAACCCAATATTTAGGTCGGGACTTACCTTAGTCAGCGGATAAAACTCAACCACAAAACACATAGCAAAAATCGCGCATACTAGAAACACCCCCTTAACAATCACGTCAAGGGGGTATTTCATCCAGCTACAGGCAAGCACCATCGGATAGCTAAGGTCATTACTCCTCACAGACACACCCGATAAGGTAAACCAACCCCTAAGACCGAACCACCAGTCAAAGGAACCAGCCCACCAAATCATACGGGTGTGAATACAACACCGACAGAAAACTCAAGCGGGGGTTGCAGACCCTACCGTAACCAATACCTCCAACAAGAAGTACTTAACATGGTCGGTAGCTAAAACAACAACCAAGAAAAGTATAGCACATGTGCAAGGCGCAGTAAAGCCCCCATGAGTCAAAAGCTCACAGGGGCTTCACTAATTAGCCTACAAGTAGGGCATTAGGTGGTGAACCTAAAAACTACTCAGCGTCGTTCTTGCGGCGGCGGCGAACAGCCACAGTAATACCACCAGCGGCGGCAAGGCCAAGAATACCGATACCACCAGCAACAGCCGGGTTCAAACCAACACCAGCGTAACCAGTCTCACCAGTCTCAGCGGTAGCCTTCTCAATGGTCTTAGGCTGTTCCGGCTTAGCAGGCTCAGACGGCTTAGGTGACTCGGGAGTCTCAGGGGTTGCCGGAGGCGGAACTAGCTTCGTAACGGTAGCGTCACAGCCGTCGGTGTCCTCGCCAACCGTGGTGTTCACCTGGCACTTCTCGGGCGGGGTGGTCGGGGTCGGGTCGGACGGTGACGGGTTGTTGGTCAGAACAATAGTGTTCAGGATACCTTCGGAGTAGACACGGTTCATGTCCAGGTCATTCTTCAGGGTGACCTCAACCTCGAACTCGACAGTCTCGCCAGCCTTCAGCTCACCAATCTCCCACACGTTACCGTTCACGGTGCCACGGTTGCTGGTGTTGAGGAACTTAACGCTCTTCACGTCGAACTGTGCACTGTCGGGGAACTCAGAGATGACTGCCTTCTTCATGTCAGCACCGGAGTTGTTCTTAGCCTGCGCCTTCCAACGGAGCGTAGCGCCCGCCTTAATGTCCTCAGCCGGGGTGACCAGTTCCTTGTTCACCTGACCGACAACTTCCTTCACGCGGTGAATAGAAGTAACAATCGGGGTGTTATTGACGGTCACGATACCAAGGTCACGCATCTCGTCTGCCTTGAAGTCGTTCAGGGACTTAGACTCAACCTTCAGGCTGTAAGACTTGTTAGCGCCAAGCTCCTGCGGGTTCTTAGCGGTAGCAGTCACCACATCGGCAACATGACCATCAAAGTCGGTGCCGGTACCAGAGATGAGCTTACCCTCTTCAACCTGAATGTCGAACTTGGAGGTAACGTCCTTACCGTCCGCGTCTACCACCTTCAGAGAATCCTTAGTGATAGACACGAGAGCACGCCAGTTACCGTCCGCGTCCTTACCGTACTCAATAAGGTCGGTGATGGAGAACTGCTCAGGTGCCTTGTTCCCGGTGTTGCCGGTAACAGTCTGAGTAGGCAGGTCATTACCGGCGGGGATAACAACATCCTCGTTAGCGACAGTCTTCTCAGGCGCAATGTTAGCAACCTTAATGGTGACCTTGTTCAGCTTAACCTCGGGCACAGGCTTCAGGTCAGGCTTCTTCACCTCGGGAACAGTGGGAACCTGCTTGAGCGGCTTCAGAGGCTTCAGAGGCTTCTCTTCCGGGACGATAGGCTTAGGCTTCACCGGGTCTTTCAAAGTCGGTGCAACAGTGTTAGCCGACAACATCAGGTGGTTGTAGGAAGCGTCAATAGTGTTCGGTGAGTAATCCGAATCAGCAACACTCTTCGGGTCACCCGAAACACCATCATCACCGGGCACGCCGGGGTTACCGGTAGTACCAACATAGATGGACGCACCGTTATTCACCAGGTAGGTGACACCCAGGTACTTCAGAGCGTCGTCCGTCTCATCGAAGACGACACCGCCCTGGTTGGAGCCCTGACGGATATAGAAACCAACATGCTCGGTACCGGGCATAGAAGCGGAGGTTCCCTGTAGCGACTGAGCCTCGGGGCTAATACGCGACTCAGTATTCAGGAACGTAGCAATCACACCATTACCGGGCGCGGTGAACTCGTAACGGTTAGCGGCGGTAGCACCCTGAGTCTGCTGTGCGTTTAGCGAGCCCGGAGTCAAATAGAACTGCTTCTCATATGCGGCACCCGTATCAGAGTAGGTCAGGGTAACCTTCAGTTCCATGTTGTAAATCTTCTGGAAGGAAATAATGTCCTTGAAGGAAGAGTGGACATCAATCATATTGCTCCACTTAGGGGAACCGTTAGCATACGGTGCACCAGTGGGGTTACTGACGAAGCGTACAACATCAACCTTCGCGGTCAGCTTCTTACCGGTAGCCTTATCAACAGCCGCATCCTTGTATACTAGCGACAGGTTAGGCTTATTGCCGTCCAGGTTCGTGAAACGGTAAGTATTCTCGGAAGACCAGTTATCGGGGAAGTCGGAACGCTCATCCAGGCTATCCTGCGGTGCGGCACCGTTAATGCTTACCAGGGTGTTGCCGTTATCCACAACATCGAAAGGCTGTTCAACAGCAAGGTTCTTAGCATCAACGATAGCCTTATTCGGGTTAGCGTTAGTGACCTGCTCAGCCTTCAGCTTATCCTGAGCCGCCTTAGCCTCTTCATAGGACTTGAGAGCGGCGGCGTTCTTAGCGTCCGCGTCCTTCTTAGCGGCTTCGTTCTCCGCCTTAATCTTCTCGTTCTCAGCAGAGATTGCCTTATTCTCTTCGGTAATCTTAGCGTTCTCAGCCTTGATTGCCTCAGCTTCCTTAGCTACCTTAGCGGCGGCATCAGCATCAGCCTTAGCCTTAGCTTCCGCCTGCTTATTCTGCTCGATAGTAGCCACAGCCTTCTTCAGAGACTCAACCTGAGAAGCGGCATCCTTCTTAGCTTCCTCAGCCTTCTTAACGCCGTCTGCATGGTCAGTAGCGGTAATAGTCTTAGTCTCACCAGTAGTGACCTTGACACCCTTCTCCTGGGCGGCCTTAGCGATAGCGTCTAGCGAAGAGTAATCAACCGGAATGTCGTAAGTACTCTTGCCATACTCCTCAGCCGAAACAGCACCCTTATACTCCTGGGGCTTAGCATCAGAGGCACTTAGTGCATTAGCGGCACCAGCGAAAGTAGAGGGAATCATCAGTGCCAGACCAGCACCAGCGATAAGGGTCTTCTTCTTTGAGCGGTTCGGGCTCTTCATTGTATACGTGTTCTCCTTGTTGGGGGAATTAAGATAATAGCGGCGGCAACCCCTAACAGACTAGGGTATTCATTGCGCCTGCATCAACTATACATAGCATGGGGGCAACAAAGCAACCCCCGCCAATCTTCCAGGGGTGAATATGTGGAATCCGGGTAGAAGGTATGCAAAAAGGGGTGGTACCATATCGGGCACCACCCCTTTTGAGGTAATAGAATTGATGAAGTGTTGAAACTGTTATAAGTCGGGATGACAGGATTTGAACCTGCGACCCCTCGCTCCCAAAGCGAGTGCTCTAAACCAAGCTGAGCTACATCCCGTTATTCATATGTGTACATTAAGTATAGCACAAGCTGGAACGGTGACGCAACTATAAGTTGTAGTGATTTGCGTCACCGCTCCGTATACTGCGGGGCTAATCCTCAGATTCTGCCTTCAGTTCTTCTTCTACGTCTTCATGCAAGACGGCTTCCATGACATCAATAATCGTGGAATCAGTCTGATACTTATACTCATCAATAGTATAACCAAGAGCATCAACCGGGACATCATAGAAGAACGAAACACAGTACATCATCAGCTTACCAACCGTTGCAAGGTCAGCACGCTCAAGAAGCTCCCTGTACTCCACATCCTCATCTTGCAACACGTTAGATAGCCAATCCAACGTCTGAGAAGCGAAATCGTCTATAAACTTCTGACGAATACGCTTCGGCGTAGGTAGACCATCTTCATTGCGGACAACAAACTTCTCAATGAAATCATAGACCGGCACAAAAATAGGCTGTGAAGAAGTTAGCCTATAAACATCAGCAGGTGCCTTCTCAGGGTCACGCGGGGCAACCATGTGACCAGGCTTAATATCGCCAGACGGGATAAGCCAAACATGCACACCCTTGACAGTCACACCAAGCGCACTACCCACATTACGGACATACGCAATAGGGATACCACACAAGTACTGTGCATCACCGACAGGCGGCTCAGGGAACAGGATAGCGTTAGCTTTCGGATTACGGGTGGGTTTCCTCAAAAGTTTACTCCTAAAACGGGGGTTCCAACAAGCCATAAACGTATGCTTCAACTTCAAGAAGAGTAGGTGGCATGTCCTCACGGTCAGCAAAAATACCCTTATGCAACTCCTGAGCCGCCAAAGCCAACGCATCATGCGGCGTAGGTACCCTATGTGGGTCTACGTTATTGTACTTACCTTTCAGCGCCTCACCAATTTCACCCACGCTGGGTGACCTTTGAATTACCTCTTTCCAGTAGGCGGGACTTAACACTTTAGGTGTTCGATACGTTACTTGAATATCCATAACATCAATTCTAGCAGTAAGAGTAGTAAGGCCGGGTGTGACGTGCGCACTCGGCGCAATCACACCCGGCCTTAAACCCGAACATCAATATATTACATGCAAGCTACCATAGGCGAAGCTCCTCACCATCAGCTGTAACATCATCCAAGGTGGCGAACTCAAGGGAATTATCCTTGACCGCGTACCTGTTCTGGATAGCTGTAAGAGCGTACTCACTGACCGGCATATCGACCTGTGAGGGGTCTTTCGTCTGGTTACGTGAAATAACGCCAGCATCCTGTGGAATCTTCACCATAAGCTTCTTATTGGCATCAACGATAACCCAAGCTTCATGCTTCATGTTGCTATCAGGGGTAGCCTTGTACACTACCTGTCCGGTAGCACCGCCTGAAGGTTTGACGGGCGGCAATCCTTCATAACCCCAGTTTGCGCGTCGGTGAGATGCAGGGTTGTGGCGGTCATTTAGGTAGGAAGACGCACGGGAAAGAGCAGTGTCACGTGTCTCGTTGCGCATAAACGCCCTAGTAGCGGCGTTCGCAATGGAAGTAGCTTCCATAACATTCTTAACACCTGTAGCGGTAGGCAAGTCTGTGTAGACTTTCATCTTCTCTAGAGGCTTCTTACCAGCTGGCACATACAGCTCTTTAGTTTCAGGGTTGTATGCCAGCTTACCATCGTTGATTTGCTTACGAACAAACGCCGTGTTATGACCCACAAGGATACTAGGGTTTAGCCCATTGTACCCTTCCGGTGCTTTCAGCCCGAACTTACTTAGCTTGTTGAAAACGTCTTCCGGGTCATCGTTGATAGTGTGCGCTGTGAAAGCTTGACGCATCTCATTACGCTTACCAACCTCAGTGTTATACTTCTCTTGCATGTAGAGGAGTTTTTTAGCCCGCTGGAACCCTTTATTGCCGCTAGTTTCATACCTGCTCAGCGTACCGGCATCTGTTGAATAAGGGGCACCCTTATCGAAAGAGGTCGCCGCCACAGACGCATACTTCTTCAGCTCATCCGCCGATTTAAAGATGCGGGCACCATTCGTGAAATCAACCTTACCAAGACCACGTTGTGCAATGTCACCATACACGTCAATCTCAGCAACAACTTGGTTACGGCTGTTTACAATCCACCTACCAGCACCGTATTCCCCTTTCTTAGCAACCCTGTACACTTCGGTGTCTGAATGTCCAAGCATAATGTAAGTGCCAGGCTTCTTGAGGGCATCTTTCCAGCGCTGATTACTTCCTTCAATGTACGCTTGGGTATCCTCATTGGATACACCTTTAGGCTCCTTAGCTTTACCTACTTCCCCCTTAATTACATTATTGAAATAGTCATATTCTGGTAGCATAGGCGGGTCAAGGGCACGCTTATTAGATGATTCGTATGCTTCCTTACCGACAATGTTCGCATATTCAGCAAATGCGTATTTAGCGCGCTCACCTTCAGGAACGTTCTTGAGCTCCGGGAAGTCCTGCATTGCCTGTTCCATCTCACGCTCACCAAAGACGGGGTACACCTTATTGAGGCAAGCACTGAAATCTTGACCACGTTCTGAAGCATCAAATGCGCGTGCAATAATCTGGTCTGTACCTTCTTGCCCACCCTGCTTATAGTTCATTACCTGCATTGTGGCAATATTCATACGTTCTTCAAAGCTCTTCGTAGAGCCACCAAAATACTCTTGAGTAACAGTTATGGCTGTGGCAACGTCTTTAATTGCACGCTTCTCCAGCTTTGACGGGGTTTTTCCTGCTTTAAGTTTCTCGATAGCCCCTTCTAGGTATTCTTCCTGCTTATGCCTGTAGATGAAATCTTCATCGTATCCGTGTGCTTTCAGGTCTTCTATAGACCTTTCGCGTGCCGTTGGTTCGCGGTATACAGTAAATTTAGGCTTCTGTGGCTCTTCTTCCTCTTTGGGCGGTTCCTTTACTGCTTGTTTTTCCTCTACCTTTGCCTTAGTAGGCTCCGATTCCTTAGCTGGTTCCGGTGTAGGCTCTGGTTCCGGTGTTGATTCGGGGGCAGGTTTTGGTTCTGGTGCAGGCTCCGGGGCGGGTTCAGGCTCAGGGGTAGGTTCCTGTGCCTTCACTTCTTCTACAGCCGGTTCTTCTACCTTCTCTTGCGGCTCCTCTTCCTTCTTCTTACGCGGCTTCCTCTTAGGCTTCTCCGATTTAGAATCTTCCTGGGGTGTTACTTCTCCTGATTCTTCGGCGGCGGCGGCTTCATCTTCGGATACGGCACCCACCTTTCCTGTGATAGGGTTAGGGTACCTTTCAGGGTCGGCTAGGTACCTACCCCAATCCGTAACACCCAGGGCTGTAAGAAGTTCAGGGGTTAGGTTTTCGGCACCAAAAACACCAGCTTGCTTATTGTAAATATTCTTTTCTTTACTCATCTGCTCAAGCCACGCTTGACCTTCACTCAGGCTATCAAAGTGAGGTGCTGAACTACCACGCGGGCAAGCCCTCTTGTCAGCGCCACAGGTAACGACTTGACCTGATAGTGACACGTGAGTTTTAGCCATTACATCACATCCTATTTATAAGGCACCAATAACACCCCACTTATTTCTGGGGTGTTATTGGTGATAAACATTTTATGCTGGGGCACCCCCAACATTTGAACTATAGCAAGAACCAGCGCTTTAGTGTCCGCCACCACGGGAGCCGGTATAGGGTGCATACCTTAGCCCAACGTCATATTGAACCCAGCCGCACACAATGTCACCACTTAGTATGTATGATTGGGTTGAATGGTCAAGGCCAGACCATGCGAAGCCGCGTTGTCCACCGCCGCCGGTAACGACATCCCACCCTTCTTTACATTCGTCAAACACTAGCATGTCGATACCTGCATCTTTCAGCTTACCCCAGTCAATACTGTAGGTGTCCTCTGATTCGTCGTAGCGTATGAAACGCTCAGCGAACGTCTTAGCTTCAACACTATTGCGGACATTGAGGACGTTAGCGTTACGGTTAAATACAGGCTCGTACACGTGCTCTGTGCGGGTGTAGTCGCCGTTCTGGTCGTTGATGCGCATCAAATCTGTGGTGATAGTGTTCTGCTCACGATTTAGGCGACCACCTGATAGTTCAAAGGCACCGGCACGGTATGCACTACCTTCAACTGTGTGGCCTGCCGCCCGGCGTTCAGTCCATACGGAGCCGTCTTCTTTGCGGGCGTTCGGTGTGGGTGCTATTGGTGCGTCCTGTAGGACGCTCGGCATATTAGGGTTAAAGTGAAACTCGCCGTCTTCACCTTTAATAACATCGCCTGGTAGTGGCGTGTAGTAGGTTCGGGCACCACTGTACGCTTGGATAGGTTCAACTTTCAGCCCACGCAAAGACTCGTGGCTAGGTTCAAACTTTGAAGCACCCAAGCGGCTAGGGTTAGTCTCATATGTGGCAATAAAAAGGTTCGACTGATTCGGGTCAAGCTGAACATCTTTGCCAGCTGATTTGAGCCTACTATCTGTTGTGAACAGGTAGCTGTTGTGGGTGCTCTCATCACGTGGCGACGTTCCAGGGATAATACCTGACCTGCTGTGCGTAAGATAGTCGAGGTTATAACGTTCCACACCATCACCATAGTTCACAGTAATCAGTTGCGGTCGGCTCTCAAGCTCAATTTTCTTCCTAACCCACTCGCTACTAGCGTGCTCATACTTCTCACGAACAACCTGCCGTTCCTCTTCCGTAGAGTAATACGGGGTCATATCAGTATTTCCAGCCCAAGGTGCCCACTCGTCATCAGTAGCGAACCCGAAACCGTCAAGCTCACGAATATCAGGGTGTGCCTTCTCCCATAGTTTCTGCTTCACCCATTCCTTAAATTCCGGGCTAGTCAGACCAGAATCTACGCCAAGCTCAATATTGCGTATCTGCTCACTCAAAGCCGCAGAAATCTCAGCATCCTTCCGGGCGGCATGTTTAATAGCGGACTCAATAAAAGCCTTATCGCCATGCACTAGAGGCATACCAGCACTAGCCGCATCTTGGTTATTCCTATATGGGCAACGCAGAGGCGAACTGCAAGGCATAAGCCTTGAGTCATGCTCATCTGTTGGCGGTGAAATATGCATAATCACAACAAATACTCCTTCACGGCGCAACCATAAAGAAGTAAAGAAAAATATACACAAACAGAACAATGAAGGAAAGGCGAACCGTATCAATTTAGATTACATAACCTACATGTGTAGGTCTTGTCACCTTGATTGATAGCCGCCTTACAGGTCTCTGGGACACCGTATGTGCCACAGTCCGCTAGTACGGTGGCACCCAAGCGGTGAGCTTGTGCCCTAGCGGGGCTAGAAGGAAGGTTCACCTCCCTCGCGACTCGTTTCTTACGTTTCGGGGTAGGTGTACACTTCGTCCTATCACGACCGGGGTACTTCAACGAGCACCTAGCGACCGGGGTTTTCAGGGGAGCCTGCGGCTGGAGCTTACTGTTCTTAGAACGCCTCTTACAAGCCTTCTCCACCTTCGACACGGCACGGGCGGCAATATTCGCGGCGGCATTAACATCCCTATCCACTATGCCACACTGAGCACATTGTGAAACCTTATGCTCAGGGTGCGTCACCTCACCATTACACTTGTGGCATAGTTGTGACGTGTTAAAGGCACTCACAGTGACCACCCAGCCGCCGTTCTGACTAACATAATGAGTGAGCCACTGTACGAACGCACCACGATTCCAACGACCATTCTGCATCGTATTCGTAATCCAGCTGAGGTCTTCGAGCGCAACCACAGCATTACCAAAGAAATACGACAAATAGGCGATTTCCTGAGCGGCAAGAATCGCCAACTCACGCTTCTTCCTAGATGCCGCGGCGCGGTGCAGGTCAGCCTCATCACGAGCCGCCATGCGACCCTGACGGTCATACAGCGACAGTGAATCAGCTTTCTTACGGAGCTGACGCACCTGCTTTTCAGACGCACGAACACTATTCCACAGCGAATGAACACGCTGAGAAAGCGTAGTTTGGTGAACGATTTTCCCTGTTTTTCTGTTACGCACCGCGACGGTAGCGTAATCATTAATACCAACGTCCACACCTATAGTGTAGTCACCCGAGAACTGAACGACAGGGTTATCCGTGACTACGGAGAAAATGAAAATAGGGTGATTATCCTCCACTTTAATGAGCGGTAGAGTAACCTTACCCTCGGTGAAGCGGGTATTATTGAAGGGGAAAAATAGGCGGTACCATGCGCCGCGAATAACCATCTTGAGGGTAATCTCACCGTCAGCAAACGGGTTGTTCTCAATCAGGGCGTAATGGTTATCGACGGCACCAAGGTTAATAGTGTCTTCGCCATACGACGGGGGTGCGGCGTTCATGGTGCGTTTCCAGCCCTGCGAAACGTACTTAGCGCTTTCACCATTTACGGCTTTGATGCGTTCCTGCCATGAACGAAAAGCTGTGACGACGTTATACCTGACCAGCCATTCTTTGCGCGACTTACCCGACTTGCCGGTTACAAGAAACTCGGGCATAGTGATACCCGCCCGACGACCAGCAACCGCAGGCTGAACAGCACCAGCCGTTGCTAGACCCGCTTCAAGCTGGGTATCATTACGAACAACATATGTAGCGTAACCAGAGATACCCTGAACCTCAGTAGTAAGCTGAGCCATGATAGGCGCGCTATCTAGTAGTTCACCGTCTAGGTTCAGGATGTGGGTAGGGCGCGCAACAAAAGCCCTATAGGTCTGGTTCCTTGCCAACGCGCCCTCCTTCCTAATATCCTTGGGTTACTTGGTAATGAATCTAATACTACCAATATTAAATCATGAGTACAATATCAACAAAAGCGGCAAAAGTCGTCTACCCCGGTAAATTAATCGAGCATAACCAAGGGGCACCCCAACACAAGAACCATAGCTGAAATATGCACCCAAATAAGCTATAATCAGTACATCAGAACCCCCAAACGTGACCAGAGGAAAAACAACATGGAACCCCTACCCAATATCGAATCAACCAGCTACGTAACAATCATTGCAGACGGCACACACAAAACCACCGTCTACTACATGGAACTAGCCGAAGTGGAACAGCGAACAGTGTTCCATGAACCACCCATCGAACACGAAAACGTACCCACAATCGAAGTAGTCACCGAACCCGGCGAAGAAAAACTACACGACGCACTAGCGCAAATGGTGGAAACCATCATCAACTACTACACGGAGCAAGGGTACAAGACTATCGACGTAATCCCAGCCGTAGACCCAAACTAGAAACCGAATAACGCAAAGGGCACCCCGCCTTACCTGTTTAGGTGGCGGGGTGCCCTTCATTATTCACTATAAAAAACTAGAAGTAGCTATCTACTTCTTACCAGCGCGCTTCTCTTCACGCTCAATCTTACGCAGAATATCCTCAAGACCAGCCCTAGTATCAATCATCTCAGGGGTAGGCTCAAGCCACTGAACAGCAACCTCAGCGATAAGGTTCTCAAACTGCTCATCCTGCTCCGGTGTAGCGTTCTCAGTATCAGGAATATACACTGAGAAGACCTTAACCGCAGACTCCAAATCAACATAGTCATCAATGACATCATACGCAGAGTCCAGAGTCGTACCGTCCTGCTCATAATCCAGTACATACTGGAAAGTATCAAGCGAAGGCGTAGAAGTCGCCCAACAAGCCAGGGCACCACTATCACTAATCGACGGGTCACCAGGAACCGAACGGAAAATCAGCGCACGAATCTCAATATCCGAACCATCATACGTCGGAACATGAGAATAAACGGTAGTGTAATCGCCACCATACTCACTAGGCGCAATAGTACCAACACCACACCTAGCCAAGTCAGACGCAATCATCTGAGCCTCAACGTTATCCATAGGCAAACCTTCACCCTCATAAGCGGACTTCAGCTCCCTATTACGAGTAACAGGCTCCGGCAAATCAGTAACCACATCAGGGAAACCATCAAACGGCACAAGCGCACTAATATCCGGCAGGTCAATCAAATCAAGCGGGCTCTCCTGCTCACCCAAATCACGGTAAACCTCAAGAATCACCTGCGGGTCATACACCTCAGTAGCCGGAGTAAGGAACGTACCCTCGGGCGTGCGAGTCATAACGTAACCATCAACTTCGACAGACTGGCCAATCTCAAGGTAATCAGGGGTGGGGTTGGTAGACAAGGTAAAATCTCCTTAATGTTTCGGGTTATATGAAAACACTATAGCGCCCCCAACCACAAGCGAAATTCACAATACGCAAGAGGTCAGGGGCACTATAACTCAATAATCACCTAACTACGAAGCGGGAGCCTCAGCCTTCGGAGCCGCCGGTGCCTTAGCTGTAGTAGCCTTGGTAGCGGCTGGCTTAGCGGCAGTCTTAGGTGCCGTAGCCTTCTTAGCCGGTGCCGCCTTCGGTGCGGCAGTCTTGGTTGCCGTTGCCTTGGGAGCCGCCGCCTTCCTTGCAGGTGCCGCCTTAGTAGCAGTAGCCTTCTTAGCCGGTGCTGGCTTAGTGGCGGTAGCCTTCGGCGCGGCAGGTGCCTTAGCCGTAGTAGCCTTGGTAGCCGCTGGCTTTGCCGTCGGTGCCTTTGCGGTAGCGGTCTTAGCGGCAGGTGCCTTGGGAGCCGCCGCCTTCCTTGCAGGTGCCGCCTTAGTAGCAGTTGCCTTCTTAGCGGCAGTTGCCGCCTTCTTACGCTCTGCGGCGGCGCGCTTCTTAGCCGCCTCAGCTTCACGCTTCTTAGCCGTAGCCGCTTTCTTACGTTCAGCGGCGGCACGCTTCTTAGCGGCTTCAGCCTCACGACGCTTCTCGGTAGCCGCCTTCTTGCGGTCAGCCTCACGTTGCTTCTTAGCGGCGGCCTGCTCAGCCTGCTTCTTCTCCTTAGCGACTAGCTTCGGGTCTTTCTTGTCAGTAATGCGAACACCATAACCAAGGCACTTATCTAGCTGTTCCTTGGTGAGCTCTTTCTTCATCTTATCGACATTGACCTTAGCCTTGCCGATACCGAAGTCCTTAACAAGCGAAGCGTAAAGCTCGGGGCCAAGAATGGTTTCCTGCGCTTCAGAACTAACCAGGTTGTTCCTAGTAGACTGAACGATGCTTGTACTAGCACCGCGACCTTCAGCACCAGCAATGAAGTTCAGGTTAGGGGTGTTGTACTCCTCAGCGATACCGTCCTTAACAGCCGCAACGCTTTCCTTAACCCACTTCTCCTCCTGGTACATGCTGTGACCTGTTTCCTTCTCGAAGGTGTCAGCCGTCTCAGCGTAGCTCTCAAGAGCACGGTTAATCTCAGAAGTCATGTGCCTAGCGTTATTGACAGACTTATCAGGGTTAGGAACCGGAACCTTCATGCTGTTCTTCTTAGCCGCCGCCTTCATGTCACGCAGACTAATAATGTTCAGCTCGTTAGTAGGGTTATTCAGCGCGTCATACTGCTCCTGAGTAATACGTCCCGACTCAAGTGCGGCACGCACACCATATGCGTTAAGGGTAGGTGATTGCGGGTCGGTAATCTTCTCCTGCAACTCAGTAGGTAGCTTCGCGATTTCCTCATCAACAGGCACAGAGTAGTTAATCTTTGCCGTAACCTGACGGTTATGTGCCGTTAGGGTAATGCTATCACCCAATGCCTCACCGTTACGGATACGCTCGTTAGCACTGAACGCCAGAAGAGTCTCAATGTGGTTCTCTGCTGACTTCTTGTTAGCCTTCTGCTGGTCTAGGAACTCTTTACGCTTCGCTAGTTCCTTGAAGCTAACGTCACGCTCCTCGACGCGCTTGTTAGAACCTGAGCCAACCTCAACCTTACCCTTGACGCTAGTATTAGGAATGAAGACAGCGCCTTCCATCTTCTTCTGCATACTCTCGCCCCACTGGTACTTCGGGGCTTTGAGAATGTCAGGAATGGGCTTACCCTGCTTGAGGAAACGTTCACTCATCCTAGCGGCACGCGCTTCACGAGTATTGGCATCAACCAAAGCTCGGTCAAGCCACCTGTCACTCTTCTCACCCTTGGAAGGCTCTTCACGGTTCTTCTTGTTGTTAATGGGGTGACTGTTGGTTTCCATGTCGAAACGACGTGCATACTCACTAAGAGCTGTCTTGTGCTCGTCAGCCTTATCAAGGAGGGTTTTGTCATTCGTAAGTTCGGTGAACTTTACAAGACCCTCAGCCATGCCGTGCTTATCAACAAGGTTCTTACTTAGGTCGCTTTCCCCAACCCTCTCGGCGGTAACCTTCTTCATCTTACGACGAATCTGGCTTAGCTTTGAAGCCTTATTCTTCTGCTTCTCGAAACTAGCACTGTAAGAGTTCAGGAGGTAGCCGTGAATCATCTTATTGTGCTGTGCCATTGCCGCCGCCGCAAGCTGAAGACGTGAACCAGGGGTTGCCTTCGCCTTCTGGATAGCGTCAAGCATCTGTGCCTTAGAAAGCGGGCGACCCTCTTCTAGAGCCTGCTTAGCCTCATCTGAGAGATATTCATTGTACAGGTGTTGCTGTGCGCCACCGACGGGGCACGCGATAGTCTTCGCGACACACTTACCTACACCAGGGTAGGGTGCGAGACGGTAGCTAGTGTGTAGACCTGCCATATTATATTCTCCATTTCTCCCCTTATTCCTATGGGACACCAAGACGGGTTCTTATATTTATTCAAAGTCTTGGTAATGTATCCACCACAGGGGGGTGTTTCATTTTATATTACAAAAAAACTATAGCAGAAAGAAAAATTAAACAAAAAACAACAAGGTCAGCACCTACCAAGAATCTAGTAGGTGCTGACCTTGTTACTTATTGTGTGGTCACTTGTTTAGGACTGTGCGATAAGCCAAGTAAACTTACTCGGGGCGTAACCCGCCTGCTTTGCAAAATCATCAAAGCCAATGTGCTTCATCTTGTCAGATGCCGCCTTAGCCAAAGTTTCAGCGTTATGCTCATCGCCTGCAAGCCAGGAAAGGTTATACGCCTTATCCCAATCAACAATGCTCAACAGCATGTCTACACCAGTATCGTCGGGTAGACCGAACATGAACGCTAGATGCTGGAACGGGTAGTAGTGGTGGGTATCTTCCTCGCTATCGAAGTGCCCCATCATAGTCTTTGCCGCTTCGATAGGCTCCAGCCCGAAGAATCGGGCGGTATCACCAAACGAAAGCTCACCCTTATGTGTCTCATAGTAGGCGACGTATCCGCAAGTCAGAATCTTACCGACAGGGACACCGGTATCGTTCGAGAAGTCTTCGATAGTGTACACCGGTTCGGCAGACTCAGGCTTAATAACCGGGGTAGGTTCAGGCTCGACATTAGCCATGTACGGCGGCTCGTCAGACGTGGGCACCTCATGGGTAGGCTCCCACACCTGTACGGTAGATTCAGGTTCATTATCGTAGTCGATAACCTGCTGTACACACTCGCTACTAGTCACAGGTGCGGCATGTTCCGCGCCACCGATAACTACCGGGTACACGTCAGGGGTGGTACCACCGGCGGTCACCTGAATCTCATCCAGTTCACTGTAGCGGAGTACACGACCGATAGACGGGTCATATACAGCCTCGAACGGAACCTCATACGGGCACTTTGAGTTAGTCTTGTAGGTGCGCATGACGCGGCTTGCATTGCCCGAGAGAAGGTCTGTGAGTCCGATTAGGTTCTTACGGGGCGTGTAGAGTGCCACATAGGTTACAATGTCGCGCTGTGAGTAATTTGCCAGCAGGTATGCCATGTACTCCATTTCAGGTGCACGGCGCTTAGAGCTGACCATGTTAATGTTCACCCACGGATAGGTGGTGTACTGTTCACCATTTACACCATTAAACACGATAACAGGGCGCTCATGACCGTACAGCTGGTAACCACAGAGGCGGTCAGAATCACCAGCGCCGGGAGTTGCGTTAGCGGCACTGTACGGGGTAAGAATCGTGTCCTGTACAGCCTCAGAACGCCACGTGCCACCCGCAAGGTAATCATCAAGTAGATTCTTAGTCACGGCGTAAATTTCATGACGCGGCGAGTGACCAATATCTACATAGTCCCTATGCGACATGTACAAGTTAGTCAAACTCTCACGAGAACCACCCTGAAGATACAGAGAACCAATAAGGTCACGGGCAGAAGCCTGAACCTTCGGGCGAACAGACCAAACACCAAACTCCTGAGTATGAGTAAACAGGCGGGAATCCGGGCGAGGCTCACAACGAGACATTCCACGCGCCACATAATCCGCGTAAGAGAACGCATAAGGGCAAGCAGGCGGGTTATTCAGAGCCTCAGCATTATTCATTAGCTCAAGAACTTTCTTACGGAAATGACCTACACGAGTTCGCGTATACATGGTGCCGTAAGGACGCGGCGTATACAAAGCATAGTAAACCGTAATATCATTCTTAACCACAAGGTCATCCAAGGCATTATACTTAGCCATAAGCCACGTAAGGTACTCATCCTCTTCAATAGACCAAGCACCAGCCCACACAATACCAGTATCAACACCAACCTCGGAATCAATACCAGCAGAAAGAAAATCCTGACGGGTAGGGTCATCAGGACGGCGCACATCCAACGTATACGGATAGGCGGGCGCAATAGAAGCCTCATAACCATTCTTACGAGTCTCCATAAGCTTACGAACAGCGCGCCTACCAGCACCATCCATACGATTACGGATAGTACCAATATTACGACTACCACACAGAGACTCACTGATAGCGTCAGCACTCAAGCCACGATAAGTGAAGAAATCAATCCAAGCCGCCTCAAGAGAAGTAAGCTTAGGGTAATCAGGGACAGTAAAGGGGTGAATAGCGCCACGTGCCGGACTCGACATGATGGGCGGCTCCTTCCAAAAGAGTTGTAAGAAAAACTGTATGAAAATAATTCTAACACGCCCCACAGGGAAAAGCCACCCCAACACAAACGCAACTAAAACCAACAAACCCCGCACCACCAAAAGGTGATACGGGGTAAGTCAGTCGCCATCCCTAGTGGCTTACGCCATTCGGGAGCGGATAGGGCGGGATTTGAACCCGCGAGTCTTTCGACTGCCAGTTTTCAAGACTGGTGCATTAGTCCACTCTGCCACCTATCCTAGAACCTAACCAACATTGCAGTAAAAAGCCAACGAATTTTTCTTGTATAAAACCTGAATTGGTTGATTAGGTCAGCTGGGGTATCAGGGCTCGAACCTGAAATACCGGAACCAAAATCCGGGGTGTTGCCGATTACACCATACCCCATAGAGTATTTATGTTACTGTTACATATTTTATTATATCAGTAATCATAGTGCAAGCCAAAATGATGACTTGACCTTCAAGCTGAAGTTTAAACCTAGCCTCCTTGGGCTAGTCGCGCTGGGACGCTAGGAATCGAACCTAGAGTAACGGATTCAGAATCCGTCGTGTTGCCAATTACACCACATCCCAATAGTAGGTAGGGCTTATAGTCGCAATAACCCTACCTACCTGTCCATTCAAAACAAATAAAGAAAGGTATTAGCCTTGGAAACCTCACGGCTTGCAAGCTCGTAATCAACTATAACAACCTGTTCACTGAATGTCAAATCCAGTATCCAGGTGCCTAACGGCTAACCGCTAGAAGTCGTTACAAGTAACAGTATAGCACCCAAAATTCTACTCTGCAAATCCGCCACCATCAGGTAACCAGACTGCCCCTTCTTCACTAGTGGGCACCTCAATAAGGTCACCATCAAAAGCTCGAATCGCCCGGACATACGCCACAAGCATACACTGTTCAGCTTCCTTAACAGAATCAGCTGACAGGATAGACGAAGCTGTTTCCAGGTCGTCGTCATCCATCAGGATAACACGCCATGATGGGGCATCCTCTAGGTCATGGGTAATATCTTCCATGTACTCGTATAGTCCGTCGAGTTCGTTAAGCCACATGCACTGAACATCTAGAGTAGCAGAACCACCGGCAGTGGCAACCGCCTTACTCAGGAGTGAAGAATCGTTCTCGACCGTGGTATCCACGTGTACGTGTGGCAATACAATGAAGCATCGCCTATCCGTCTTATCGTTACTGTACTTGATAGTGGTTACCGGGTAGGTATCTAGTGGGCTGTTCATAAACATGAGTCCAGTATATCTTTCTCAAGCGTTATTATGCCAGTTACCGTGGGTTAAGTTACTTTTAGCCAGCGGTCACGGAACCTGATACCGGTACCGCGCGGCTTGCGACCTACAGGGCTCCAGTAGGCGGTGATGATACTATCCTTATGTGGTTCGTCTAGTGAAATAACTAGATTAAGGTTGCATGGAACAGGGTCAGCACCTTTTTCGGGGGCAATCACACGCGAGTAAGTTTCAGAAGTGATACTGATAGACCTGCCAGACTGTCGGTTACTTCCAATGTGTTGAGTAACTGAGTATGTGCTCGGCTTATAGTTTTCAATTGTTGCAAAAATATCTTCCGCGTCAAGACCTGCAAGCTTACCCTCAGCAAGCTTCTCGTGAACGTGTTTACTTGGGTTGAGCTTACCAAAATTAATGTTCTTCACGTGCTCGTCAAACTTTTTCAAGCTTTCGGGACTCATCTGGTCAGCTGTAATCTACCTTTGACCTTTAGTCAGGCGAGGCCAGTGCGCTGTTGTTCCATGTTTCTTAGCTGTTTGCTTCCTAGCTTCCCATAGTGCCCTGACATGTGGCACGTCCCACGGAACACCTAGCTTTTCGGCGGCTCGACGTTCAGCTTCAATTTCTTGTTCTAGTTTCTTGCGGATACCCGCCGGGGTTTTCCTATTGGCGATACGTTCGTCCCTGTCGGTAATCCTCTTCGCCCTATCAAGGAAAATCCTCTGCTTCTCCAGCTCTAGCAGGTAGTCCTCTTCAGTAAGAAGCGGACGCTCTTTCAGGGGTGGAAGAATGTACACTTTACCGTTCGCACCAACAACTTTCTTATCGCCCGGCTTCAGCGGGGTAGAAGCAATGTTCTTCGCACTAGTTAGCGTGCTAACGCCACCGGGGGTGCGGTGCGGGTTGCGGTTATGTTTACGTTGCTGGTCACGGTGATGCCTACGTCGCGCCTTTTGCTTTTCCTTCCTCTTCCTATCCTTCTCATGGGCAATAACCTCAGCCACGGCATTAGTGTAAGACATCTTGCCGTGCGGCCTATCCTTATAAGGGCACCTGCCGCTAGTGTCGTCACATTTAAGGCTTCGCCCTTCATTATTAATATGGTAGACCTGACTCATTGAGATAAACTCACTTCCTTTGAACCCCTCCCGAGGAACACACACCCCAAGCCATGAACACTGAGTAAATGTTGCATGATAAGGCGCTTACAAATACTTCCAAAATAGGGCACATATAGCACCCCGCTCTTATATGGTCATATAGCTAACTGGCACACCGAAACAGTCACCCACGCCGGATATTGAAAACAAGCAACAGGCGGCGCACCCAATAAGCAGAGCAAACCACCATTTACCAAAAAATAATGAGCCCCACCTCTACAACCACCACACAAGGCAGATAGTAAAGATAGGGCTCACCGCATCAAAATCACTTAGCTAACTTTAGAAGCTAAGTAGAGTGTAGATGCTACTCGGAGCCTCCGTCAGACAAATCAGAACCACTATCCGAAACGGAATCAGTGGAAGACTCAACAGCAGACTCAGGCTCTACAGCATCAGGTGCCTCAGCATCCACAGCATCGGACTCGTTAGCGCCGGTAGCGTTCTTCTTAGCCGCATTAGCACGCGCCTTCTTCACCAGGAAGAAGCCACCAGCAATAAGAGCACCAAGGGCGGCAATCAGAGCAACCAGGGTACCGTCAGGCTGAGACTCATGACCGGTCTTAGCCTCAACCAGCTTACCCGGCTCAGACGGCTTCATCACAGCAGGCTCAGAAGGCTTCTCAACGGAAGGTTCAGACGGGCTTACCGAAGGTGCCGGAGTAGTAGCTTCCTGAGTAGGTGCCGGAGGAGTAGACTCAGACGGGACAGGTGCCGGGCTCTCGGAAGGAGTCGGCTCAGCAGAAGGAGTTACAACAGGCTCACTCGGTGCCGGTGCCGGGGTTACAGGAGCCGAAGGCTCAGGAGTAACCGCAGGGGTAGTCGGAGTAGGCACAGGGGTAGGCTCTACAGTAGGTGCCGGAGGAGTAGACTCAGACGGTGTAGGAGCAGGTGCCGGAGTCTCAGTAGGAGTAGGCTCAGGGGTAGGCTCAGTAACCGCCACAGGCTTAACATAGACACTGTAGTCGTAGTTATGGGTCGTCTCACTCATCCAATAGCAACGGCTAGTCTCAGATTCGCCACGCCAGTTGCCGCTAATCACGGCGCGCAATCCACTATTACTACTGTCTGAGATGTAGTCACTTGCGGAGGTCTTCGCGGGGTAAGTTTCCACGTTAGCCCCTGCCGGAAGAACAGGAGCTGAACGCTTCACGGCACTATCAAAGAAGAGCTTCGCAAAGTTTGCGGTAGAACTACCCTCATTTATGCTACCAAGGTTAATGGGGGTAGCCGCCAGGTGGTCTGACGGTGCGACACGGATAGGTTCATTGCAATCAGGAACCTTTTCAATCACCTTAAAGTCTGCGCCGGTAACTTCACCGGCGGTATCAGATGCCTTGACATTCTGAACCGAAATGGTCTTAGTCTCGCCGGGCTTAATCTCGACAGATTCCAGCTCAACATCCTTACCGTCGCGAGTCATGGACAGGCGAATCGTACCATCAGAGGTCGAACCAGGTGTGGTGGTTGCCGTAATCTGCGAGTTGTTAGTGTAGGTAAAAGTTACGTCACCGGACTCATTGACCTTAACCTCGGTCGGATTTGCATTGGTGGTACCCAGCTGACCAATAGTAGTGGTAGCGGCAACAGCACCCTGCTGGACGGTCGGTAGGGTCGGGTTAAAAGTAATGCGCTGGGTTACAGTACCGCTACCGTCAGCCTTCTCTACAGAGTAGAGGAAAGTAAGGCGCTGTGTATTATCATCATTGCGGGGAATAGTGATAGTACCATCAGTATTTGCGCGGATAGTAGTAGTATCCGCACCGGAACCAAGAGTCAGGGCACCCTGACGTGCCTCAGAGTCCTCACCATCTGCATAAAGGGGCAGGTCTAGAGTGTCTGCATCACGGTTAGTAGCACCAGCACCAACGAGTAGAGTATCAGGCTTGATAGGCACACCTGCAAGGTCAGCAACATTCACAGTGTAAGTAGTTCGTGAAGAAGTGTTGAGCTGAGGTAGGTCAGAATCATTGAAAACCCAGTGAACATAGTTGTCAATGGTCTGGTCAGGGGCACTGCCCTTGAAGTTTGCAAGGGTGGTGGTTACAGCCTTCTCGGTTCGTGTCTGGTTGGTGGTTGCCGCCGCTGTTGCAGACGTGTTATCTGCGGCGTTTGCGGTGGTGATGATTGCGCCCGCGCTTGCACCTGCTAGTACTAGCGGTACGGCGGCGGCGGCACCGAAGGTGCGGAGCTTCTGCTTCTTAGTCTTGGGGGTGTTTTCGTTCAAGGTGTATTCTCCTGAATTTTTACGTCTTTTTATTCAATGCCCGGTGAATCCAAGTTCCCATGCTGTGTTGTTGTGCGTTGGGTTTTGGTTGGGCTCATGTTTATTGTAGGGCATTATTTGTAGCATATCAACCTTGGGGTGTTTTTGCACGTGTTGAATCAGCTTCGGGTAGCACTTCATAGGGGTGCTAGTTGCCATGAAGAAGACGACGAAATGGGCACCCCTGCAAGACGCATACTTGCATGGGTGCCTATTTGGGGGGGGGCTATTTTTGATGGGTTACAGGTTGGTGAGTGCTTCAGTGGTTGCCTGACGGAACTTATATACCCATTCAGAGGTTTTCGCCTTTAGTGCCTTCTTATAGTTCTTAACCTGCTCCATGTCACTGATAATGTGGGTGAGTGCCTCGTTAGGGGTTACCATGCTGTGCCTGTGCCATTCGGTGGTGTTCAGCTTGAGGGTGTCTCCTGCTACGCGGTTGATGCTTTCAATATCAATCTGCTTAAACTTTGCCCTGACTGACTCCACGCACTGATTGAATAGAGCAAGCAACTTGTCGTTACGTTCCACATATGCCTTCGTGTCTTCAATGGTTCCAGCGCTAATAGGCATCACCTGGTAGATACGATGCTTCTTCTTCGGGTCGTTCTTGTAGAGGAGGTACAGGTTATCGGTAGCGTTCGCCGCAATGTATCCTACTTCTTCGCCGGTGTTGAGGTCGGTTACGTAGGCGCGGGTGGTGGTTGCGCGGTTCACGAAGAAGTTCAGGTATTCGTCGCCGCCCCAGCGGAGGGTGATGCCCGCATTGACGGGAATATCCTTATTCCTCCACGTACTGTAGCGGTAGCCTGCTTCCTTCCAAGTGATGTTTACCCATTCGGTCGGTACAGTAACATGCTTCACAGTTTCCATAATGTCACACATGCGGTTGGCGGTTTCCTTGAGGATTGTGTGAACTTCATTCAGCTTACCCTGCGCTTCCTGTACGCGGGTGGACATGGTACGTTCTACACGGTCAATGAGTGCGTTCAGGCGCTCGTAGGAACCCTCCATGTTATCGAGGTCTACGTAGTTTTCCCAGTTGCGGCGTGCTTCGTCCATGATGGTACGCACCTCATGAACATCAGTCGAGTACTTGCTGAAGAAGAGGCTCAGCTTCTTGATAGCGCCAAGGCGGTACAGGATATTGCCGAAGTGGGCATCTCGCTGGGTGTAGTGCCAGACGTTATCAATATTGGTAGTTAGACCGTCGGTAAGTGCGGTGAGGGTATACATACCGTCACGGGAAGACAGGATATGCCCCATATCCACGCCATACAACCTCTGAATAGTCACCGTGTCAGTACCATTGCTTCCAGTAGCAACGTATGCGACGTAGGGGCTATCTACAGTGTCATAGGTAGGGGTGTTGTACTGGTTGTTGCTGGTGACGATGATGTCACCGGGGGTAATGTCAGAGATATTAGAGAGTCGCAAGACTGCTTTCCTTTCCGGTTGAAACAAGAAGTGATAAATCTATTATGGCACACCCTTTAGCGTTTGGCAAATTACCGGAAAGAGATTTAGCCCACACCTTCAGGGGTTACCCCTAAAAGAGTGAGCTAAACATCTAGATATTACAGCTTTTTAAGCCATTGGGTAGATGCTACTTAAAGCAACTACAGTCCCCTGTACAGGTGGAACGCAATTCATTAATTTCCCTCAAAATATCGGGGTCATAATTCGGTGACAGCTCCAACTGCCCCTTTAGCACCTTTAGGTTCTCACGGATAGCTGGCAAATCCTTCTCAATAGCACCTACATCAGTAAGCAACTTATTGACTAGGTAAATCATGTCATTATGAGTAACTACAGGGTCACCTTCGTGCATAAACGCACCCAAAGCATCCACTTCATCCATGAGTTCCGAGAACCTACCCAGGTTTTGCGGCTCCAATAATTGAATACCATTAGGAATGGGCTTGCTATCCACTTCTTCCATTGACTCAAGGAACTGGTCTAGCGCCTCAATAGTCCCCTCGTCAAGGATTGTTACCCGGTCAGTGGAACCAATAAGCCCCGTGTTCATCCGGTAGTCCAAGTAAACCTTATCAAGGATTACCGGGTCTAGAAATGCGTAATACCGGGGGTTATCCGACAAGCTCCATGCGCCAAGGAAACCAGTAGCATACGCTTCAATAACCAAAAGAACCTTACCGTCCGTGACAGGCGCAAACAGTGAATCAGTAACACGTGCTTCATGATACGCCATACCACCATCACCTACAGGGGCACCAAGGTAAACAGTTGCCGCCGGGTTCTCCATGTACCCATCAATAGTGCTAGTTGCCGTCACGTGGGTAGCGAAAGTACCAGGCGGAATAGGGGCACCATGCAGAGTGCCCAAGCTTCCTGAAATCTTCAGTTGGTTACCTGAAAGCTGAGCGGGCACCCCACGCTCTATAGTTGCCGTGAAAGCGCCCGTGACCGGGTTATAGAAGTCAATGGCACCAATAACAGCAATCTTGCAATCACCAAAAGGTTCCGTTAGCTCCTTGGCTGGGGTTTCAGCTACCCCGCGTGCGTCAATAAAGACGGCGATACCATGACCGACAAGGGTCTTTGGAAGTTCATGTTTCATAAACTCTAAATCCTTACGTGTAGTAGGTGGTCTTATCGAAACTAGTTTATCATATTGCGATTATCTATGCGTCAGATGTGCCAGTGTGTATGCCACCACTTATCGGGGCACCTTTTTTCTTCTTGAGGTGTGCCCAAACGGTGAAAGCTACACCACCAAGAATGAAGGCGTTACCAATTAGATTAGTGTAAGCACCAACCATGAGGCAGTAGGTAACCCAGGCGGCAACATTAAGAACAGTAAACGTTTTGAGTGCCCAAAAGCTGTGGCTAATAGCCATGATAAGCCCTGTTACCCCGCCTAGAATCGCGAACGTTGCGGGTGACAGGAACGACTGACCCATAACGATGTACTGAACGGAACATGCGGCAAGCAGAGCCACACCCACAGAGGCAACCCTATACCGTGTAGTGGCGATAAACGGGTAACGCCCCTCAAATAGAGTAGCAACACAATAAGCGAGATTCACTAGATTCATTGCTACTAGGGCGGGCTGGTTCAGGAAGACGGACTGGGTAATAGTTAGTACATACGTGAATATGCTGATAATGCGAACCCATTTCAGGTTTGCAAACCCAAGGAAACATAAGGCGATGCTGTTGATTAGCCCGATGCTTTGGATAATGATGTCGTTTGTGCTGATAGTCGCCTCCTATATAGTGTGATACACCTTGAGTCATATATCAGAGCGGGTTGCAGTCACAGCTTTTCCTCTGCTATGCTTACTGCAAGCCCTGATTCACCGGCATTTCACGCCTTTTACGACACGAAAACCTGTGAGTTGCGGCGATGGAAACGTTCGTGATATAGTTTCCATATGGAGATAACAAGCCCTGGAAAAGCCGGGGACTCCATACATGTTTTTATTACCTAATGAAAGGTTAGACCCTCTAATGGCTAACGAAAAGACCTCCATTGTTGAAATTCGTAACAACGTTGCTGACGTGACTGGTCAGCACCCCAAGGTTGTTAAGGCTGTCCTTGACGCATACCATGCTGAGATTGTGAAGTCGCTTGCGGCTAAGAAGGACGTTTCTGTGAACGACTTCTTCACCTTTAAGGCAACTGTTATTGGTGAGCGTTCGGGTCGTAACCCGCAGACCGGTGAGGACATCACCATTCCTGCACACTGGGGTGCACGCGCTAAGGCTTCCGGTTCTGTTAAGGATAAGCTGAAGGGTGTTCGAGTCACCAAGGCTGACCTGAAGAACGCAGGCAAGTAACCTCAATAACGATTGAGGAAACGGCGGTAGGTTCAATACGTAAGTGTATTAGCCTGCCGCCGTTCTTTCACCTATAGAGCACCTTATGGAAGGAAAAGTAAGCTAGTAATGGCTGTTCACTCTCGCAAAGCTAAGGCGGCATCTGAGCCGCTAGTATTCCCTGTTGATGATTCTGTGAGCCTACAGGTATCCCCTGCTGGTGGTAGTACGCATGGTGCGTTGATTGAGGCGATTCCGTCTGCTTTGGATGCATCGTCTGCATCTGTTATTGTGTCGCCGGAGCATGTTATTGGTATGTTTACTACGGCGGTTGCCGCTACAGGTCTGTCTGTTGGCGAGTTGCAGGGTATTGCTTTTGATGCGGGTGTAGTTTCTTCCCCTGAAGCTGTTTCAGGGCGGTTGAAGGTGCGCAAGTCTAGCCGCGTGGGTCGCCCTACAGGTGATATTGTGCCTTATGTTGTAACGGATAGCTTCGGTGATTCTCTTGAGATTGCACCCATTGGCTCTAGTGGCGGTAGTGTGTTGTTCCGGTTTATGCCTGCTGATGGTTCGCCGGTAGATGTTGTTGTTGCCCCGGCTTTGCTAATTATGCTGTTCACTATGGTTCACCGTTCTATGAATTATCGTGAGGAGGAGCTTCGTGAGCTTGCTGTGAGGTCTGGTAATGTTCCTGTAGTGCCGGTTAGGGCTAGTCGTGCTCAGCGTCGCGCCACGGCTAAGGGTGCAAAGCGTGGCGGTTTGATTTCGGGCGGTATGGGCGGTATGCTTGGTACTGCTTCGACTGGTACGGCTTTTAGTGCCCAAGTAACGGCTGTGCCCTCTACTTTTGGTCGCTAGACCTATTGTTTCTGTTGCTTGAAGAGAAAGGGAAAGGTTTATGTCTGAGCTTGCTATTTTGAAGAATCCTGACTTTGAGGCTTTCGCACGTTATGTGACCACTGATTGTGCGTTTACTACTTGGGAAACTTATATGCGGCGCACTTTTCGCTTGCTAGGTTTTCCTGCTGGTTCTACTGTTATTCCCCCGGCACCTACGGTGGGTGTTGCCGCCGGTATCATGCCGCGTACCTGGCACCGTCTGGCTATTGATAATAATTCTTATGCCCCTATCTTGGAATCTTTGATTGGTCAGCCTGCCCATAGTCCGCTTGCTGATATTGAAGGTCTACAGGGTATGATGGAGCACCCTATGACTCCTGTGTTCCTGCATGGTGTACGCAAGTTCACGGGTGAACAACAGGGTATTCTGAATCTACTTGCTTCACCTCACATGGATTCTCTTGTTGGCGTTGTTGGCGTAGATGCCCTACTAGGGTTTCTGCCTGCCCGCGCGCTTATTACCCGTGAGGGTGAGATGCGTCTCGGTAAGGAAATTATGGAGCACGGCATAGCATCGGTAGTCCCTGTGAAGCCTTCACAGGTTTTTGAGTCCACACTGGGGCAAGTTCTACATGATGCACTGAGCTTGACCGAGAAGGCTCTAGCGGACGCTCAAGGTGTTTCCCTGGAAGCTACACGCGCTCACTGGTTCCTCACTCACGATTCTACCCTGTGGAGTGATGTAGACATTCCGCCGCTTGAAACTGATTCCCCTAATAAGAACTCTAAGAGCAATGCTGATGATGAGCGGCGCGCCTTTGAGGACGTACTGCTATTCTAAAGCCCCTGAAGGCACCTATAAGCCCCTAACTTACAATCATTGAGTGGTTGCAGGTTAGGGGCTTAATTGTGCCCTTAGAGTGGCATCTAGGGGTATGCTTCTAGTTCCTCTAATGGTGGTCGTGATTTGGTTTGACTGAATCCGGGTAGCGGGATAGCGAAACGGATGCGCTGATATTCCGGCTGGTAAACAGCCCACACCTGCATCTCAAGCATGGTAACGTCACCGCGTGCTAGATGCTTGCGGTATTCTGTCACGAAGTTATCAGCTATCGGGGTAGGTATGTTGTGTGTGTCAATTTCACCACGTAAGCCCTGGTGTGACGAATTAGTGAGGGCACTCTTACAATCTGCTACGAACGTGTAGCTACCTCCTGGGTGCTTCGCTTGTAGTATGTTGGTTATGGTCACCGATAGGGGCGTGTACCCGTCATGGAGTGCATGGAAGTTGCGCCTTTTCTTGTCGGGTAGATGTAATGTTGCTAGTAGATATTGGGGCTGACTCATGGGGTTGCCTTTCTGTTTGTTTCTTTATATGGCAGTAACCCCCTAATATCGTATTAGGGGGTTACTGTTGGTCTATTGGGTTAGTCCTCGGTGTTCAGTGCCGGGGTGCCCTTCCAGCCGTGCTGGGCGTGGAGTCGTCGCCATACGAGGGGGCTGATTCGTCCGTCTGGTACCAGGTATCGACCAGTGAAGCCTGCCGCCTGGAACTCCTTGAAGGACGGCTTACCCTTGGGCGGCTCGACACTCAGGATGGTCATATCCTTGTCACCAAAGCGTGCGCCGGTTACAGCGTCTACGCGGACGGAAATGCCCTGGAACGAGTGCTGTCGCTCTGCCCACTCTTCAAAGGTCATGGGGTCACCCAGCTCATCAGTGGACTCATACGAGATGACCGGGGACAGTGCTACACGGTCTTCGCTCATGCTGAGGACGATAGCCTCAATGTAGGTATCCCAGTTCTCTTCGTCTTCAAGCGGGGAGTCTTCGCTGGGGGTGACCTTTGCAATGACGCGGGAACCAACGGTGTAGACGTGACCATTGAGGCGGGTCTTCCAGAGGTAGCCAGCCAGTCGTTCCTCATAGAGTGCCTGGATACGACCTGCAACGTCGAGGGCGGTTACACAGTCGGGGAACTGCCAAGAGTCACCAAGGATTTCTTCAGGGGTGGTGCCCAGGTGATACGCCAGGTCTTCTACGGTGATGCCTGCCTCTGCCAGGGTTCCAAGTTCGGCTTCCTTGGTGAAGATTTCAGGCTGACCGCTCTTTACAATGAGCTTGCCCTGGTGCTTGGTTTCAGTCTCGTGCTTGCAGTCAAGGTTGATGAGGTTGTTGGTACGGGTTTCAGTCAAAGTTATAATTCCTTCGTTAGATATTTGCTTGTTTGTGATGGTGTAGGCACTGGCTAGGAGATGGGGTCTTATGCCCCCAGTGCCTACTGGATACGATTTTAACACACTCTAAATGTCATGTCAAACCGACTGCTGGACTACCGCATCAACAGGCGTATATGCCATACTAGATAGAACATATTACTAGCCTATAACTTGGAGGTCTTACCGTGTTTAATGAATATCTTGAGCGTGAGTGTTTTACTCTCGTAAACATTATTGATGCAACGATTATAACACACTCAGTGGGTGTAGCGCAAGCCGCCCGGTCATACAGGCTCATAGGCGTAAGTAAAGCACCCAAAGGAGTATATGATATAGGCGCAATTCTTCCCGAGCTTGGAGGTCTGCAACAAATCCAAACATACCTGCCACCCGCAAACACCGGCGGCAAAACCTATGCACTAAACGTCAGGGCACGCATGACTATCATGAGACAAGAACAAATCACACCCCTACTAGAAGAACTCTTTGACCAAGGGGCGCGATACGTCAATCTCAAAACAGCTAGTGAACTAGTCACATTAACTCACGAAGACAACACGGCACTATACCGACTGGCAACCCACCTAACAAACAACATTCCAGACGGTACCAAAGAAACCCCTGCGACCACCTGGAAGAACCTAGTGCAGAAACTACACAATACAGCACAAGAAGCAGGTAACGACTCTGTAGAGTGCCCCGGAATTAACCCCATCAAATGCACTGACACAGCTATAGACCATATACCCGAGGCAACCCGTCTCGTGAAAAAACTAACAAAGGAAAAAACCCTTGAACCTAAAGTATGAAACCCTAACCTACACCGGCAACGCAAACAAGCCTAGCGACTTCGCGGGACACAACGGCAATATCATTTGGGCTATCGACGGCGCAACCCCCCTATGGGAAAGCGTATTCACTGAAAACGATGTAGCATATGCACTAGGTATTCTGCATAACGTACTCACTAACCTAGATACCGCCACGTTTGACGAGTCCTTCAGCCTACAGGACTTCTTCTCCGCAGGTATCTACCAGGCGCGAGAGCAAATCACGGAACAGTACCCGAACTTCTTCGACGTAAACGAGAAGTACCTCGTCACCTTCTCCATTGCGGCGGCACGTGTACAGGAAGACATTGTAGAGTACCTCATCCTTGGCGATAACGCCCTAGAGTACACCATCAACATTGATTCCGCTATCGCACGTAGCGCTATCACTGATACCCGCATTGCGCCGTTTAAATCTGTGAATCGTGCCCTAATCGCCAACACTGAGAAGGTGGAAGGTAAGCGACCCGAAGCACTCGCAGAGGAACGTCTAGAGATTTACCGTGATGCCCGCGTAGTAGCTAACCAGCGTGGCGGCTACCCGATTGCCACGTTTGACCTGAAAACTCTAGAGTATTCCATTCGCGGCTCGTTCTATACCTCCGTTCATGAACACCCGTTCACTGTGGCTGTGTTCACTAATGGTTTCACGTCTGACTTCTCGCCTCTACCTGACGATTTGACTGTCCGTTATGTTGAGGGTATGAAGCGCCTAGCTGATTCAGAGTCGGCGTATGAGGCGGCTGTAGCGTATGCCGAAGCTTCCTAATGTAGTAATCTGATAACAATATAAGACGAGGGGTGCCTCATCTAGATAATACTAGGTGAGGCACCCTCATTTTATTTAGTTTCAGTATTCGGGGCGTGCCCTGGGGGGACGCTCAATAGGTACACCGTTCTGGGTTTCGTAAATCTGTCCCTTCACGATTTTACCTTCATAGATTTTGGCATCACCGGCGGTCTGGCTAAACCCACACTGTACAGCGGTTCCACCAAGGACGGAGGAGCCACGGTGTACAGCATACCCATAAAGTGCGGCATTGCCGGTAGTTAGAGCATTAACCATGCATACGGCATCATCAAATACCATACTGTTCTCAGCTACCCACGCTTCACCACATGGGGACAGGTTCTTCTCTGACTCAATCCAACCCCCAACAGTTCCGGCTGTCACTGAGTATCGGGGAATATCTACCTTGGAGACGATACGGTGCAAGGTCACGGTGCGGTCACGGATATGCGGGTGTGCAATGACTAGGGTATCGCCGGTAAAGTCATACTTCTTATTAGCCATAGGCTCCCCTTACTTCTCGTTAGTGTAGGGCTTGATGGTTACATACTCGCGGGTATTTTTCCATACATAATCTTCTACATCTTCAGGGGTGTATTCCTGGGGGTAGGGATAGACATGCATGTAAAGCTGAGAGTTGGCTAGAGTTTCAACGGCTTCAGGTTTGAGGTTGCCCTCTTCGTCTAGGTCTTCGTCAATGCTGAACGGGATAACCTCGATAGCCCCATTGAAGGAGGGGTTGGGATTAAGTTCGATGTGCATACCACAGTCATTGTCATTGAGGTACAGCTTTTCTGCTTCTTCGCCCTTGATGATGGTTCCGTCTTCTCGCTTCACGAAGAGCGCATCGGGGAACCATGACTGATGCTCTGCTACGGTGACAGTGTAGGGGTTGGATACTTCTGCGTAGTTAGAGGCTTCGGCGGCAATGTCCTGGAGGGTCATAGGCTTGCCGGTGAGCTGTGCCCAGAATCCGCTCGGGTCTGCAACGCTTTCTGCGTCTTCAAGTTCGACGATGTAAAGCTTTTCGTTGGTGGTCATTCTTTTTCCTTTGATTACTCGGGTTGTGATGAATTTATTGTATCACACCCATATGGGGTGTGAAAACCGTACCAATTTAAGATAAATCCCTGGGGTTTAACCTCAGATTGGTACGGTTTTTCACTATTTCGTTTCTAGCTGTTGAGGCGCTTCTCAATACCCTTAATTGCCTGCTCCCAATCGTCTGAGAGGAAATACTCATGGCTTTCATTGACGGCGGCAACAACTCGGTCAGATTCATACAGTCGCCACGCCATGCTTCCACCATCAAGGGAGCAATAAAGGTAGGTGGGTGCTAGACCTAGCGAGTTCAGCATAGTCTTAGTGGTAGAGTGTGCAATCTTTTCACTTGCCGTGAAGTTGCTGGTAATAAAGGACTTCCAGAGCGCGGTGTGTGCGACTAGAACCTTCGGCCTCACATTATCCCGTCCAGGAATCGGGTTCGGGTAGTGCTCAATCATTGCACGGATAGTGTTCGGTGCCCAGCAGTAGCTAGGCAAGCGCCGCTTCTTAGGTTCCGGCTCGTAGGGGCTAAGCAGAATCGCGTCCGGTGTGTATAGTTCACGAATCTTCTGAACTAGCGTCAAGGGATTGGTGGACAGTTCACGTTCTTTCTTGAGTTCAGCGGCTACTGAGCTAGTGGTGTACACCTTGAATAGGTCGCTAGTGTCTGCTGGGGTTTCAACCGCGCTTTTAGGGGTTTTACTGTTTTCTTCTAGGAAACTCATGTGTGTTGTTACTTCTTGTCTGTGGTGTTGATGTTGTCGTATGCGTCGAGGATGTGGTCGGCTTCCTTGGTGGTGTAGAGCAGGTCTGCCATGCGGATAGTAGCTGAGTCGGTGTTTGCCTGCGGTACCTTGACGAACTTTGCGGGGTTAGCCTTCAGAATATCTAGGACTGACTGTTCGCCGTGGGTGCGTGCTACCTTGAAAGTGCGGAAGCTAATTCCATGCAGTGTCTCAGATTCAGTGTTGGGGAATACTTTCTGTGCACCCTTGACCCATTCTTCGCTAGTGTCGTGCCCACCGGTTTGCCATGCCCAGTCTTTAATAAATGCGAGCTGTTCGGTGGTGTATAGGGGTAGGTTGGTTCCCTTGCGCCAGTTTAGGGTGTAGGTGTAGGTTCGTTTGGCGGCTTCTAGTAGCTTTAGAATCCTTTCACCTGCGATGGTGCTGTTCTTAATCTTGAGGTCTTCATCTGTGATGTTAGGGCGCATAATTGTCCTATGTGCCTGATAGCCAGAATATAGTACGGTGGGGTCATCTGTGATGGTGCCCTGTAGTGAGGGTACGGTCTTGATAGTGGGTGCCGAAATTGTGGCGGCTAGGGGGTTGGCGTTATTGATTGTGCCGGGGGTTGTGGTAGTCATACTTTCCTTAACTATAAATATTTAAAACTATTAGTGAAATAATTATAGCACATTGTCTTCTAGTATGCCACAACCCCCATCTATTATGGTAAAATCAGCACCCCAAAACGTGCATATACTCTCGAATCAGACCCCAATCAGGGGCACCAGTAGCATCTACAGGCAGAGAAACCGCGTCACGGGAAATATACTTAGGGTTAGGCTGGTACCCGTAATTATACTTACCCATAAACCGACGAAACGCCGTAGTCATATAAACCCCTACAGCAGGCTCAAGGTCAAACCCGATAGAAGTAAGACGAATAACACGCTCAGTAGGCGCATAAGGCGACGGCTGGAAGAACACACAATCAGCACCCACACTACCGGACTGGGCGATAGTTATCTCATTCTCACAAGCAACCACCGCTTCCTCCTTACCAACATGGGCACTAACCCCGTTGTTCAGGAGGCTGTTAGTCACATAACGCATACGACCAGGCACCTGTTCACGCTTCAAAATTTCACGACCACCCAAGTTAGCGTTAAATAGGTCGCCAACCTTAAATAGTTTACGGGGTGCCGCTTCCATCTTACTTATAACGCCTTGCGGGTCGCCGGGTGCCCCTTCAATCCTGTAGCGTTTCACGTCATTATATTCTTGTTCGTTGTCTATGAACTCGTGGTAGCGCCGCAGGTCAGACCTGAACATGTCATGTGTCAGCTCAATAACAGGCGAGTAGCGAGGCCCCTCAATGCTATCTGCCAGGTTCTGATAGGCTGTGGTTTCGTCTTCCTTGCGTCCAGCTACGACATCTAGCCAGTGTTGCCGGTATTGCGTTTCCCACAGCTTATCAGTGTCATACCGCCCCTTACGCGGTACAGTTACTAGCCCATCATTTATCATGGCGTGTACCCTAATCGGCTGGTCACCTTGCGGCGTACCGGCTGTAATGTAGAATACGCTTGTCTGGATTCGTAGCCTCCAGAAAGTTTCCAGCGGGAAAGATAGGATTTGGGTTATCTGGTTATTCTGTAGGAGCCAGTTCTTGAACTTATCAGTTGCCCTATCAAGTTTATGGGACGGCAAGATAAACGCACATACCGTACCGGCTGGCACAGACTCTAGAACATTACGGACAATGCGTAGGCACCCGTGCGTATTCTCGTAGGGCGGGTTCATGATAACTCGACTAATTCCACGTCCCTGTATCCAATGCTTGACGGCTTCACTACTTGAGTCGCCCTCAATAATCATGTAGGGGTGACCCGTGAGCATTTGTCCAGCTTTTGCGATTGCGTACACAATAGGACTATATTCCACGGCGTAAGAGCTTGTGGGTAGACCGCTAGTGTGTGGCATTGCCGCCTGTGTCAAGATTCCCGTACCGTTGCAGGCATCTAGTACCTTGTCTTTGCTGGTGATGTCGAGAGTGTCAGCGATGAAGTGGGCAATATGGGGTGGGGTGAACACTTGACCAAGTGAGCTTTTGGAACCCCTTAGTGATTCAATGAAAGCGGGGGCAATAACATCATCGCCCGACCACTCTGTGTTTTCAATATGTTCAACATACTCCACTAGGGGCGCTAGGTATTTTGATACAGAATCAGCTTCCTTATCAGGGGTAAGCTCACATGTGCCCCATGATGCCTGCATGTAGAGGCTGTAGAGCGGGTGTGCCTGTTTCAGGTCTAGCGGGTCTTTCAGGGTACTTAGTGTTTCGTTAATTTTTGCCGCTAGGTCTTTGATGCCCATTGGTTCCGTGGTATCACGGATTTCTGGGTTGCTTTTAAGGGCTAGTAGGGTTGCGGTAATAATGATTGCCCTGTCATCGCCGTGGGATACACCGAGGCGGCGGCGTAGATGCCAGATAGCTTCGTATGCTTTTTTGTGGAGGTAGTCAGTATCGGTGATTGGGCTCATTTTCCCCTCATGTGATTTGGTTACTTTATGGGCAGAGGGGAACCACCCCGGCTCCACTATCCTGTGGGTGGGGTGGCTCCTTACATATGTAACCCATATCGGGGCACTGAGCTTAGCTACTCCTTGGTGACCTTGTTCTTCCGGTCAATGATGAGGCGTGCCACATTATACTTCTTGTCTTCCTTGGCGAAGTTTTCGAGCGGGTGAATACCCTTCCTGTAGTTCAACCATGCGGTAGAAGTGATAATGCCCTCAATGTCGCGGCGCTTATGGAAAGCGATACGTACTTCATGTTCAAGCTCAGGGTTACCGTTAACGGCTTCAATGTCAGCGGCAAGCTGAGCGGAAACAGCTAGGGTTTCATTGACTAGCTCTTCAATAGCGGCGATTACCGGGGTGAGGCGGTCAGTAACACCCATAGAGGATAGTTCCGCCTGGCGACCAATCATATCGTCAATAGTATCGTCACGCATTGCTTCAATAACAGCGGCAACACTCTTGATGGAGTCCATACGAATATACGGGTGAATGTAAGCATTGGACTTTTTGAACCAATCGTCAGCCTTGAACTTAATGAGGTTACCTGCATGGTTCACGGCAACGAAGCCCTCAATATCCTTAGCTTCAGCCTGAATCTTAGCCACCTGCCGCATATTCATCTTATACACGGTAGGGGTCATGAAACCCAGCTCCTTACCAAGTTCAATAGCCACATCCGGGTGCTTAGCACCATTCTCAATATCAGTTACAGCCAAGAGCACTAGCGCTTCATAGCCATATCGGACATTGATAAGGTTATCGGGGCTAATGTACTCGAAAACAAGCGCGTGACCGGGATTTGCCTTCAACCATTCCTTAACCTGCGGCGTATCAGCCAGAAGTTTACGGACGCGCGGCGCATACGGGGGAAGCTCAAGGGCGCGAGGGGTAGCAATAATGTAGTCATCATTATAAAGACCAACTGTGATGCAGGTTCCGTCATACTTCTCCCAGAACGTCACCTTATGGTCAGCGTCCGGGACAATAAGGCGCGTGTACTCAACCTTGAAAGATTCCGGGATTTCCTCACGGGTATCATACTGTCGATGGGTGAAGAACTTATTGAAGCCACGCATAATGATATGACCTTCAGGGTCAAGGACTAGGCTACGTGCCATACGAAGGAGCGGGTCAGTAAAATCAACACCATTATGCAGATACCTGAGAATGTAAAGACCCGTAGGCTCATGGTAGTTGATGCGCACAGAGTCCTGGTACTCAGTCTGATACTTCTCAAGAAGATTCATAGGTTTTCCCTTTCAAGATGGGGTGAATAAATAGCTGTAACTAATTATGGCACACTATGGCTTGTTGTGCAAGTTGCCCAATGATACACAAAAAAGGGGGGGGTAATACCCCCCGATTTTAATTTTATTTACCTACGCGAAGCAGTAAAACTAAGAGTCAAACCAGAACTACCCAGCACAAAAACAATATACGACATGAGAATAAGATGCGAGTCCGTGTACCCGAACAACCCAAGCCACCACGGTAGATTAATGAAAGCAACAATAACGAACGCCACATGAGCAACAGAAGTAAGAATTAGCGCAAAGCACCCCAAAGCATCCGAATCTGTAATCATTGCAGGAATCGAAAATATGGCATAGGTAATCAAGGTTGCCAACACTACAGCAAGAGCAGGCACAAAACCACTCAGTAGAAGCCACAGGAACACGTCAAGTGCATTATGTACATCAATCATGAGATGTCACCTTCCAAAAGAAAATATTAGAACACCCTCATTATACCCGAAAATACCCCTACAGGTAGCCGCACATATACGGGGTACCATGTAGGGGTATCAATTTTCAGGTGACCACGCTCTAGGCGGCGGTGTCAATCTTCACATAATCTGCGTACTTGCCCTTGGGCAGGTGAACGGTAGCTTTTACGTCACCTGTCCAAGCGTTCCTATGGCTACAAGGCAGGGTGTATGAATCCTTAGTGCATAGGGGCGCGTCTTTATCTTTCCCCTGAAGCACATTGAATACGACTTCATGTGTCACGTAAGGTTCAGCACCCTCTGGCAGGTCTTCGATAATGTCCAGGTTTTTCTTAACCTTTTCGCCGGGGTTTTCGTCTTGTCGCGCATAGTTAGTCACAGTACGGACGGTACCATCAGATAGACCTTCGCTCCAAGCATAATGAGAGTAACCTTGCTTGTTAGACTTACTCAGCACGCTTACAAGCTTGAACTGTTCACCTTCAGGCGCGTAAGACCCATCCTGCTTCTCTTGCATGGTTACACTGTAGGTCGCCAACCCTGTTTTAGGGGGTGTATTTGTGTACCAGAACTGGGCACCAAACAACATAATAGTAGCAAGGATAGCGTTGAAAATGATAGCACCTGTTGCTTCAATTAGACCGTCCCCCTTGTGGGAATCTATAGAAACACCCATTGCTAGGGCAAAGATACCGTAGATGAGGGCGGCAATCCATAGACCACTGACGAGTAGGAATATGAATACGGCTAGGGTGAATAAGCCGCCAACAAAACGTAGCGCACCCGACACAGCGTTAATATGGTCAAGCTTGCGGCGAATCTCAGTGGGCAGTTCACGAGTAATAGTCTCAGTCTCATTTTCCCATGACAAGTCCTCACCCAGCTTCCAGTATTCCTCTTCCGCTTCTTTAGATGTTTCCATCTCGCGCCCTAGCGCCTCGCGCCTCTTATCGAGACGTTCCCTAGTCTTATGCCTAGCTTCCGCGATGAGCTCCGGGTCTTTGCGCGTCTTAAACGCAAAGAAAGCGGTAATAAGCAGAGCGATACCACTTGAGATAAGGAAGCGGAGCCCTATGTCCCATAGGAAAGTTTCAATATCTTTCAAAGTAGTGCCTTTCTAACACATACTGGTCGATTAGTTACTGCGAGCTACTTCCCACTATCTTTGCTGGGCTGTTCTTTAACGTACTTGTTGAGTTCACCCTTGGGTAAGTGGATAGTGGTTTCTTCGCTAACGATAGTGGCGTTTAGCTTACTGGATTTGCAGGCATCTGTTTTATGGGTAGCGCACGGGTAATCCCCAGGGTCTACACCCTTATCCAGCTTGTACTCTACTTTGGATACAACGTAAGGTGTATCGCCGGGGTTGAGGTCTTCGATGAAGGTGACAGGATTGTAAACACGACCCAGCGCATCAGATTTGTTAGCGTTTGCGGACACTACCTTACCTTCAGTGTTCCTCTCGTCCCAAAATACGGTTTCGTCATTCGCGTAATGGTTTTGGAGAATTTGACCAACGATAGGGCGCTTCAACTCTTCACGGTGTGCACCACCATTCGCATCCATATAAAGGGTTACTGATTCACCAGGTACGTCACCTGAAAACGAATACCCATGCTTGGGTGTCGGGTCTTGTGTGAGGGTTACACTCAAGGCTAGGGCACCTATCACAGCAACAAATACCGGGGTGCCGATAAGGTGAACAAGCCAAGGGTTCCACTTGTGTGCTACAGCACTCTCGCCTAGCTTAATAGATAGGAAGCACCAAATCACACTAAGACCCAGGGCAATAAAAGCAACCCATTTATTATCGTACCAATTCAGTAGAGTCATGGCTACGGCGCTCGTCACAAGCGTCGGGAACCATGAAACCTTAAAGTATTCAAAATCAAGGTTACATATAATGTCACCCGTTTCTTCATCTAGAGTAGGTTCCGGTCGTAGACCCTCTGCTTTAATCGCAACCAAGCCAAATAGGGATAGTACGAGAGTGAAGCCCAAGAAGATTAGAATAGCTACCGTTGCACCATTCATGTTTTTGCCTTTCCGGGGCGGCAACCCAAAGACTGCCGCCTCTACATTGTAATTAATAGGTCACAGATATCCCTGTGACAACTCTTGAACCTTAGCTGAAGATTGTGCCACTGGTGCCCGAGAAACCTCGGGTTGTGTGAGGGTTAAGCTACTCAAGACTAGAGTACCGACAAAGACAACAAGAATTGGCACACCGATAAGATGGACAATCCAAGGGTTCCTGCCATGCGTCAATAGTTTACTAGCTGAACAACGCGCTACTAGTCCCCAAATAACCCCTAGAGTGTACAGGGTAACCATGATAATAATAGTTAGAGTCATGGTCGTGCCGCCGCCATACCTTGCAAACAAGCCCATATTCACTACTGCTAATACAATTAACGGAAACCAGGAATGTAGGTAATGGAATAAATCATCAGGAAACACATAATTCCCGTCTTTATCTTTTGCTTTAAGTTTCACGCCGTCACTTTTGATGTAAGCAATGGCTGTTAGTGGCGCAAGAAGCATCATAGATAGGGTGGCTACAATAAGAAATGTTGCACTATTCAAGTGTTTTACCTTCCTTATCCTTCTTGGGGAATTTGTTTACGCTTTGAGAGTTTGGTTAGTTCCCTAATGATTGCCTTAGCGAAATAGTGGATGAAACGCTTCTGCACTTCGTGCTCTTGTGCGATAATGTTTGCACTGCTACGTGTGGTCGGTCGCGTTAGCACTTCCCAGAAGTTGAGGGGTTCCTCGTATGCTTGGCGAAGAATGTTTGTGTAGTTGAGATTAAGGAGGGTTTCTGTGATTTCTTCTCGTGTGACATTAAGGTCATCCGTCAGGGTGGTCTTGGCGATAGCGCCCGCAAATTCTTCAGCGTCTTTCCGGTGGGCGCGTACCGCCACTTTGATTTCACGCCCAACACTTTCTGTTGCTTCATCGAAAGATTCCTGGGTCACTAGGCGGTATTTACCCCTACCGTATTCGTTATTGGGGTCTTCATATGCGGTGCCCATGAGTGCGTAGGCTGGGTTTGCTGATTCGGGGTCTTCGTTGCCCTTTGTGATGAGGTTCTTAATCTCTGCTAGGTGAGCTTCGCGGCGGCGGGCTTCAATGCTTTTATGGCGGAACATCATCTTAATAACAGATTCAAGCATGGTGACTGTTTCCTTCCTGTGGCTAGGTGTGGGTTTAGATGTGGGTGAATACCCGCTAGGTACTAGTTGTAACTAGCGGGTATTCCTTATTTGGGCGGGTTTAAGCCCAGCCGTCCACACAGTATGTGATGGTGTAGTCTGTTGCACTGTTTAGGTATACGGTTTCTACAGGCTCACGGGTGCGTAGCACATTCAGTCCCTGGTACTTGCGGATGACGAATACGGCGTTGCTGAATAGGTGCGCGTAGTATTTCGCGTTCTCCTTGGGGAGTGCCCCTGAAGTGTGCTCTACCGCATTGTGGATTTCCTTCAGTACGTCGTGCGGTAGGCGTGCCTTGCCGGGGGCGGGGGTTGCTTCTTCAGTTTCTACACCTAGATAGTGACCTTCCGTGTCATATTTGATAGTGACCGTGAAGTATCCACCGATTCGCGACTTACCGTGGTCTAGGGTTTCGGTAGTGTTTTCGATGCTTAGGGGTTCTTCCATGAGATGTTAGTTCTCCTTGTTGGTTTCGACGTAGACGCGGCTTCCAGCACCACCGCTAGTGAAGCCCTTGAGTTCGTAGATGCCAGTAGCAAGTAGAAGAGCTTCGGTTAGGGATGCCTTGTTCGTGTATACGATACAGGGGTTCTGCTTGCCGTAGGCGGCATTGTACTCTTCAATGGTAGCACGTTTCGTGAGGAAGCGCTCCGCTACGCGAACCTGCTCGTCCGTGTAGATTCCCTTACCTTTGAGCTTATTGATGTACGCCGGGGCGAGTAGACCTTCAGCACCAAGTGCCTTGAGACGATTATTCAGTGCACCAAGGGACTTGCTACCCAATGCCGCATAGACTGCACTCGGGGCGTAGAAACGCTGTTCAGTCGGGTTAGTAATGGTCACTAGCGCTTCTTCAGCCGCCTTAGCGCCGGATGCTGTGAGTCGGATAGCACGCTTCATTCGCTGGTCGCTGGGTACTACACCGTAACCCTTCTCAATGATTACATCAAGGAGATTGCTAGGCAGGGGGTACTTACTGGTGCCCAAGTCCTTGGTGGCGATTCGGGTGTTTCGGTGGGTGCGGTTGTAGTATCGCAGGAAAGTACCCAGAGAGTACAGGTGCGGCATGAAGTTATCTACCGGTTCGGTGAATACGGTAGTGTTGGTTTCAGGGTCGTATGCGTCCAAGAAGAAGGGGGTGGTATAGGAGGGGAAGTCCGCAACCTCTAGCTCGCCTGCGGGGTTGTCGAGCGGCGGTGACATGGGGCGGATTACGACTACACCGGTTAGGGTTGCCGGGTTTTCAGGGGTAGCGTTTGCGGTCTGTTCTACTACTTCTTCCAGGGGGAAGCCGATGGAAGCTAGAACTCGGTTTGCGGTAGCTTCGTTCTTGTATCGCTCAAAGAGGTACTTCTTAGCGTTGTTGAGATTGAGGGGGGTGTACTTGTTGTTATGCATTGTTGGTTACTTCCTTTAGGTTTGCTACTGCGATTTCCCAGAACTGGTCGTCGTTAATTTCGGGGTTCTGGTACCAGCCGCGATGGTTCATGAAGGGGGTGTCGTTGAAGAGGATGACTTCATCTGCAATAGGGTCTACATTGAAGTCTTCCGCATTGCCTTCGCCCGCATTGAGGGTATCAAGGACTAGGGCGTTGGTTGCTTCCTGGATGTCCGTATAGATTTTAGGGGCTTTTTCATTACGGTTATTGTGCTTGCATACGATGCAATTATCGGGGCACGGGTTTTCAAGCATTGTGCTTACTCCTTACGGGTCACGAAAAATTCTTAACTCCATTATGGCACACCCTGAATCTGTTTGCAAATCCAAACCGTGTGATTACCCTCACAAATGCCTTGAGATATAGAAAAAACCATACCAATATCGGTATAACCCTCGGGTTTTTTCCATAATTGGTATGGTTTAACTACTATTATTGGTACCCCCACCGGGACTCGAACCCGGAACACGTGAGGTTTGAGCTCACTGTCTCTGCCAATTGGACTACAGGGGCTAGGGGTGCCCGGCTACTATGGTGGTTGTTTGGTGTGTTGGTGTCTTGTGGTATAGTAACCGGGCAAGTACGCCGTGTGGGGCTTGAACCCACGACCGTCACCTTATAAGAGTGATGCTCTAACCGACTGAGCTAACGGCGCTTGATGTAATCAACTATAGCATACTATTAGAGCCAATGCAAAGTGTGCTAAAATTGAAGTCCGCCTCGGCGGTATGATAGTATCCAGAAACTCAAACGACAGAAAGAAGAAACACTATGGCTAACCATATTTCGCTGACCTCAAACAGTCTGACGTACACGGCTAACCAGCTAGAAGTTGGCGGCAAGCCAGCCGTAACCGTTCGAGTCAATGATAATCAGCCTGCGGGTAAGCTTCATTACCCTATCAATGGTACCTTGTTCACGTTTGCGCCTCGTACCGTGACCGTAACTAACACCTTCACTGAAAGCTACACGGGTGCCGAGAAGACTTTTACTCTATTCACTACCGAGCCGGGTAAGCGTGCTGGTGGTGCCGACCAGCTTCTTGATGGTGGCTTCCATAGTGTCAAGGCGGCAACCGCCTGGCTGGAAGACCCGGAAGCTGTGGCAGTATTCGTTAAGGACTTCATAGAAGCGAACGCTTCACGTCTCTCGGCTCTGATTTCCTCTAGTCGAAACTGGGGTAACGGTGATGTTGAGCGCATGAATATTGCGGCATCTGAAGTTACCGGAATTATCAACATTAACGAGAAGGTACAGCAGTCGCTAGTAGATAAGCTCATCACTGAATATATTCAGGTTGCTTCCCGCTAGGTCAGCACTTAGCTTCTATAATTATATAGGCAACAAGAAGGGGTGAACCGCCTGATTACCAGGAAGGTTCACCCCTTCTCTATATGTACCTATTCACTTATGAGAATCAGGTACGATGCTCTTTAGTCGAAGGAACAGCTACCCGAGTCGTAGGACGATGAAGAATCGTAGGAAGAGTAGCTAGAACTGCAATCATATGACGAAGAGTAGCTACTTGAATAGTCGTTGTCGTTGTTGTAGTAGCTGTTGTCGCCAAATACGCTGGGGTAGCTGGAGTTGCTGGAGCTTTCGCGGCGGCGGCGTTCAGCTTCGCGCTTCTTGCGGCGTGCTCGGAGTCGCTGATATTCGGAGTCGTAGGACATGGTAGGGGTTTCCTATCTGTTGATTAATATTTCCAAAACTATTATAACACATTTTTTGCTGTGTTACCACCTGTTGCGATAACGTGTTTCGCTTGGATAGTGTAGGGGCGCCCCACGTTCTCTGGTGATTCTATTATACCAAATATAACAGCACTCATGCCCTTGTGCGTCACTTCGTTAATGAACGCTTTATCTTCGGGCGCTAGGAGAATGGTTAGGGTGAGGTTATTGTCGTTAAGCGCTGTGCTAATGTCATCTGATATTGTGGCTGTTACTGTGTCACTGTGAATATTTGGGGTGACTTTGAACCTGGGTGGGGTTTTCCTGGCTAGGGTTGCTTGCAGGATGTGTTCTAGGGTTGTTGCTTCCTGGAATGGTTCTAAGATAGGGGTTGTCCCGTGCTGGTCGTACTGTGATGTGTTGATGTGTACGGGTAGGGTCTGGCATGTGAGAGTGTGTACTTTTACGGGGGTGTAGTGGGTTCCTACTGTCATTGAGGTATTGTTTCTTTCTTGGGGTATGGCGGCACCCGCCGGGTGCGTGTACTGTCCCGGCGGGTGTGTTTGCGTATATAGGTGCGTTATGCGCCGTAGATTGCCTTCTCTACGACCTGTACGAGGTTCATGAGGGTAATACTCTCAGGGTTGCCAGTAGAGCCCTTGGCGAGCCTCTTCAATTCCTTCGGCATGATAGAGAACGGTACCGATAGGAACATTCCGGTACCGGTTGCCAGCTTACTAGCGGCGGTCATGGTCGGTTTGAAAGCTACACGTAGCGCCTTGTGGGGGCGCGCCGGGTTGCCAGCTAGGACAATGAAGTTGAGTGCCTGTACAATGCGGTGCATCTGTTCGTCTTGACCGTTAGTGTTCGTACCATTTTCGGTAATGATAGCGGTGAAACGGGTTGCAATGCTACCGGCAGTGTTTGCGTCGTCCTCTGGAATGGACTTCAGAGCACCGTGCGGGTCAGCGAAAATAGCTTCCGGCGTGATGCGGGCTACCGTGTTGCCAATATGTGCTTCAGCGTAATCTACAAGGGTTTCATAGAGCGCCTGAGTACCCAGCACACCAATGATGCCTTCACCAGCCATAACAGCATATTCTAGGAAAGTTGCCTTGTCATCATGCGGGATACGCGCCAAAGCTTCCATATAGTTATCCCAGCTTCGGGGTGAACGCCAAGCATAGACAGTAGCGTCATAGGCGTTCTTATCTAGGTTCTTGTCGATGAGGGAGATGCGCATAGCGTTATTCGGTTCGTAGAACACGGAGGGGTTTTCGACAATATAGTTTACGATAGCTTTACGAACATCAAGCTCATGCTTCAGGGTGGGCTTACCCCACTTGGTTCGTGCGCCCGGTGCCCAAGCGGTCACGGTCTGCTGTACAGGCAACCAGAAGACACGGTTCTGTGTTGCCAGCTGGATAGGTGACGGGTTCACGGATTCGGTGGTGCTGTTGGTTGCTAGAACGATAATCGTTTCAGCAGGCACTTCAGAGTTATCAGGGAATAGGCGCTCATTGAGAAGCTTCAGCATTGCCGCCTGTACGTCAGGGGTGGAGTTGCTGAACTCGTCAAGTAGTAGAACTACCTTACGGTGGGTGCGGATTTTCACCTGGAACGCCTCATTGAGATATACGGCGGCGGGCACCTGTGTCACCTTACCCGTTTCTAGGTCTTCAATGTCGATTGAACCTACCGAGGGGATACCACCGATTGCTTCAGGGGTCATCTGTGCGCCAATGAGCGACACGATACTATATCCGAGCTCTTCCGCAAGTGCGGCAAACTGCGCGGTCTTACCGATACCAGGTGAACCAATGAAACCTACAGGCATACCGGGGGTGAGGGTGCCGTCGTCTGCAACGGCGGGGGTTGCCTGCATCTTTACTGCATTGATAGCCTTATCTAGGGGTACGGGCTGTTTGCGGATAATATGGGTCAATGTTTTTCCTTCTTGCTCTTTATCTGTGTTGATTGTGGTCTTATTCATTATACCACCTGTAGGGAAATACGCCCCTACAGGTGGTATAGGGCTTGAGGTTTAGGTGGTTACTTCAATAATTTTGGGTTGAGCGGCAACCGGTAGGTCACTCATCACCTGGTCAAAGGCGGCACGTTTCGTTTCCTCTAGCGGCTGTGTGGTGAGGATGACTGTCCGGTAGGTGTGGTGCTCTGCAAGCTTGAGCTTGATTTGGTTCCAGTCCACCTCGCCGTCGGTTACGAGGATAGCCAGGTTTGCGGACTTACCGGCGTTCCTGTTGCCACCCTGCTCGTAGCTGTTAAGTTCGTCAAAGAACGGCGCTAGTTCTGTGCCGCCGCCACCATATAGGGTCAGGTCATTCACGGTGAAGAGCTTCTGAATAGCGTGAATGTCTGCATCAATGGAGACACTGTAAATGTCTGCTAGTCCACTGACGGTTTCTAGAATGTCTGCTAGATGCGTTACGGCACTATTCAGGTCGCCCTTTTCAAGCATGGAGCTTGACGTGTCGATACCTACATAGATTGTGGGTTTGGAGTTTAGGCGGGTGGGGTAGATAATCTTTCCACCCATGACTCCGTTTAGCCTGTTGTAGGAACGGTAGGTGCGGCGCATAGAGCCACGGCTACGCTGTGAAGCGGCTAGGCGAACAACAGCTGTTAGTTCTGACTTCCAGTTAGGCTTATCTGATTCGGTTTCTTCTAGAATCCAGTCGAGTAGCTTCCCGCCCGCCTGCTGATTTCGCCGCTCATTGATAGCTTCTAGACGTGCTAGGGCTTGCATGTTCTGCTGTGCTAGGGTCTTGTCCATGTCTGGCAGTTTTTGCACGCCTAGCTGGTCGAGTGCCGCCTCTAGGGTCTTCTCGTCTACGAAGCTTTCCTGCTCCTGGGTGCCGTTACCCGGTTCCTGTTCATCACCTTCAGGGGTTTCGGGTTCTTCCTCGGGGTCTTCGGGTGAGCCGCTGGGCTGGGTGTCGCCGCCCGTATTGCTCTGATTATCTTCAGGGGTACGCAGGGCACTGTAAAGCTCTTCAGCTGTACTATAGTCCGGCTGGTCGTAATCTTCAGGGCGCTTATCAACCTCGGGATTCAGTCGGATTACGGGCTGTAGTGCGTGAAGGTGCTCATTGATTTCAAGGTCGAAGGCTAGGTGGGTCAGCTGTTCATTAGTCATGCCGCTACGCTTAGTGCGTTCCGGTTGCAGAGTTGCCATACGCAAAATTTCACGCATAACCATACTAGGCAAATATTCACCCCGAGAGCCACTGAGAGCCGCTGTAGGGACTACAATACGCCAACCCGAGTCAATATATGCCTGCGGTAAGTTTTCAGCCACAGAGAGCCGCACCTGGCTTGCAATAGGTGCCAGATAGGGTGCCAACCCAATAATAGTACCCTGCGCATCAATATACGCTTCCTGCTCGCTGTCTGTGGGTGTACGTAGTCCCAGTTCTGATACCTGCATCATTCCTCATTCCTTATAGTTGATGTAATAACAAACCCCCGCACTGGCTTAATATGGCGGGGGTTTACCTATAGTTAGCTATTGTTAGGAACGCCACCCAGAGTCTTGATTGCCTCATAGGTGGTAATAGTAATACCCGGCAGGTAGTCGGCGGGCATAGTTCCAGGCTTCGGCATAGTCATACTAAAAGTTTCCTTTCAAAGTTTATATAATCTATTTCTTACTTATCGCGATGGGTAGGCTCATAACCCTCCCACGGCATATTAGCATCATTATGTGCGTGAGCTACGGCTTCATTGTTCGCCGCCTGATACTCAAGCGGGCAATTACCGGGTGCCATGCAACGGTGCTCCACCTTGGACTCGTAAGGGCACTTATCCTTACCTACACATACATGCTCACCCTGCTTAGGGTTAGAGCGGTTGAGTGCTTCACGGATTCGGTTAATAATATTGGAAAACATGGGTCATACTCCTTAGCTTGTAGTGCTTTCTGTGGTGAACTCATCACCTCATGTCTCTATTATGACACACCCTGTAGTGTTTTGCAAACCAAAACAGAGTGAAATGCACCACAAGTATAAAATATATTCCAGGCAACCAAAAACGGCATCCGCCCCCTCTAGAAAGAGAAAGTGGATACCGAATAAAGCATACCCCGCAGGATTTGAACCTACATCAATAGTTTTGGAGACTACCGTTCTACCAGATTGAACTAGGGGTATTTAAACTAGGGGAATCAACCCCCTGTAAGTGGTACGGGTGGGACTCGAACCCACGAAGCTAAATAGCAACAAGTTTACAGCCTGCCTCCTTTGCCGCTAGGAAACCGTACCTAGATTTAATTATAAGGCAACCCAAAAGCCACCCCAGAGCCCCCTACCGGAATCGAACCGGTGACCTCCTGTTTACGAGACAGATGCTCTACCAACTGAGCTAAAGGGGCACAAGCAACCCTAAAAGATAGGGTGTTACTTTTCGTTCCTCTCGCCGGATTTGAACCGACACCTTCCGGCTTATGAGACCGGCGCTCTACCGAATTAAGCTAGAGAGGTATACAACACTAGATGTATCTAGTATTCGAGGCGTATACGGGACTCGAACCCGTCACATCTGCTTGGAAGGCAGAGGTTTTGCCTGATGAACTAATACGCCATTGGTGCTAACATATTTCACTATATTATAGCTTCCCAATGTTAGCAAGCCGCTTTGTGATGCGGTGTAGAGCCCTGGGCTGGATTTGAACCAGCAGTCGGCGGGGTTTAAAGTCCGCTCGGGTCGAGTTCTGGGCACCTTGTGCATTAGGTTGTTGCCCAGCCCCCTACCCCCGTTTTCCATTTGCGGCACCAGGGGGTTACAGCTTGCACTTGCTTGCAACCGTGCGTCCTACTGGGGTCGAACCAGTGCCCTCCGACTCTTCAGGTCAGCGCTCTGCCAACTGAGCTAAAGACGCTTGCGCCACATGAAGATTTACCTTTATCATGCGGTCACATATTTATTATAGCACTCTCACAATAGATTGCAAGTCGAAATTAAGAAAATTTCTGTGAGGTGTGCCACTAGTCCTTGGCTAGGTTCTTGACAGCTTCCATGACTGCTTCTGCGTCTTCCTGCTTGAACAGCATGTCCTTTAGTGTTAGTTCAGTGTAGGAGTCTCGCTTGGAGCCGTAGGGTGCGACGGCACCTACAGGGCGATGCTTTTTGAGAGTGGTTCGCAGTACGGTGACGCTTGCGTTTCCTAGCATCCGCTTGATGCGGGGCGGCAACATGTAAAGCTCTTCATGGGGTGCGTTGGCTGGGAAGTGTACCTTAGCTTCTTCGATGCACGCCTGTTTGTCTTCGCCCTTCGCTGTGTTCCAGCGTCGGATTAGTTTTGCCTGCTGTTCGGTGTATAGGGTGTAGCGTTCCTCGCCTTTTAGGTCTAGGGCACGCTTAGAGGGTGATACGTTACTTTCTTCCAAGAACTGTCGGGTTAGTTCATGTGCGCCGGACGGGGTTCGTGCCCTGCCGACGAGCATGTTTCCTAGCTGAATGTTGCTCTTGTAGACTAGTGCGCCGGGTCGCAGGATACCTTCTAGACCTTTTTCTACGGTGGGCGGTTCCCAACCTTCGGGGATTTCACCGACATAGTATCGAGGGCTTAGGGCGTGTGCGATGAAATTATCCAGGTCATCCTGCGGGATTCCGTGGTGGTAGGTTGCACGGTCGGTGGCTACGTACTCGGTGTATGCGGTCTTCAGGTCTTGAGTTTTCAGCTTCTCATTGTTGAGCTTGCGAATACCTTCTACCGTGTAGTAGTGCTTACAGGTTGCCGGTTCTGTGAAGATGTGGCGGCTCGTGCGTGTGGGGTGCCCCGGTTCTAGCTTAGTGGTGTCTACTAGCCATACTGCGTCTAGTGTTCCGTAGTCGATTACACCTGTTAGGGGTACACCGGAGATGGTGACAGGGTTCTCATTGGTTGCGTTTACTGTGATTTCTTCAACGATTTCAGGGTGTAGCGGAGTATCGGACGGGTGGATACGGTAGAAGTTCTTACGTACTTCGGTGCAGTCGTATCCGGGCACCCCATCAATAAGGGAGCTAGTGAGTAGACGGTAGTCCTTGAGGCTCAGTAGGTCTGTAGGCTTAGGTGATGTCATATACTTTTCGACTTTCTCAGAGATAACTTGTCATTGTCGTGTGGTTTGTATTTGGTATTGTATCACAAGCTAGTGGACATGCAGAAACCTGTACCGGGTGCGTAAATCCGATACAGGTTTCTGTGAGGTTACTTTTATTGGATAGCGGGTGCTAGGGTCATGGCGTGGTACACGTCTTCCTTGTACTGGTTGCTGTGCTTATCAATTTCACGCAACGCACGCAGGATTGCGGCATCTACCATAGGGGTGGCATCCTGCCCCTTTATGTTCTTGGTGTACATGTCAATGACGGGAACATGTTCCTTGAGCAAGGCGTGCAAGTCGCCGCAATAGTTCAACTCTAGAGCTTTAGACTCGGTGTATTTGGGTGAGTCCTTAGTTGGAAAATCTTCCACCAATCGTTGTGCCACTACGCCTGCATTAACTACTAGCTCTCGGAGGTTCTTGAGTACATTATCGGTTGTATGGTCTGCCGCTTCTTGTATGGCGGATTCAGTCTCATACCGGCGGAGAATGAATACCCGATAAGCTAGTGGGTCAATCAGATTCATCATTAGCTTACCTTCGGGGCGTTTCTGTTCTTCCCAGATTTTCGCGAGCTTCCGCATAGAGTAGCTACCACCATATAGGGTGAGCCTGTGGTTATAGGTTTCATGGTTGTACCGTTCACGCATAAACTCTAGTGCTTCCTTAGCTTCACCACGGATAGCCCACATGATTTGCAGTGGTGCCGCCTCCGGCTTCACCCCATCAACTTCTACACCCTGGAAATGCCAGTGATAGAAGTTCCCGATTTTACGCTGGCTGAGGGTGCCTACAGTTTCACCTGTGGAACGGTTCTTAACGGTTTCACCGTCCGGGGTGTACAGCATGGTAGGTGCTTCCTGCTTACGGGGCTCATAGCAGTAACGTCCCAGGATACCCTTATAAGATTCAGGGGTATATAGTCCTAGAGTGTCTGACCACATGGTAATGTATGTGTCACGTGGCGGCTCGGTCTTGGTTGGCAGGGGCTTATATTCAGTGAACTCTACAGTCATAGGTTTCTTTCCTTAGTGTACTACCCCTCTAGTTTGGTTTCTAGAGGGGGTATTGGGTGTTGTGTGACTAGTTTACCACGTCACGGAGATTTACCTTGCCATTTACGGTCACGAGGTCATTAGGGACATGCAGGGTAACGTCACCATCCTGAAGCTGACGACTGGTTGCGGTCACGGTTGCGGTACCGTCCTTAGCATCGGCTACAACGTTCACCTTGTCGCGTTCCACGGTTCGGGTGGTAATCTTACCGTCGTTGGAGCGCATGGTGTAGGTGACGGTCACCTTGTAGGTGGTGTGCGATTCACCCTCGGTCGTGCTGTTAAGTGCTCGGATAGTGCGACCCTCTGCAACAATCTTGCCGTTGTCATTACCGCTCTGCGTGTCACCGTCACGGAATCGGTACGGTCGAGTAACAGAGTCGGTGTATGCGCGATTCTGCATGGTGGCAGATTCGAGGGTAAAGGTCTGCTCAGGGTCAATAGGCGCTTCGGGGGTAACTACCGGCTCGGGGGTGTTTTCCGTTGCGGGTGCCGTCTCGGTGGCGGTTTCAACTACGACTGTAGTAACGTTTCCGCTGTTCCGGTTTTCGGCGTTCTTGGTGGCAACGTCCTTAGAGCAACCGGTAGCGAGGGTGATGGTGATAAGTGCAAGAGATGCAATCTTAGTGGTCTTGGGGGTCATGGTTGGTGCCTTTCTTTAAGGGGCTTAGAATACGTTAATTTCGGAGTGTACCCAGTAGGGGGTGGTGAACTTGCTGTACTGCGCATACAGTTCCTTTAGGGTCGTGGTGTAGGTTCGCATCTGCTTAAGAAGTGACAAGAAGTGCTTCTTGATGAGCTCATAGGAACGGCGGGCACGTGCCAGGGGTCGTGCGGTGTTGCATACGTGATGCAGTCGATGCTGAAGGATAAGGCGTGCCTTGGTAAGCTGTATGCGCCAGTATGCGGCGCAGTCCTTAATCATGGATAGTAGCATTTCGTTGCGTGCTACGTCGTCGTTAAGGGCGGTGAGGTTCTTGTCCATTGGTTGCCTCCTTTAGGGGTATGGTCTATACGGTGGGTAACACCTCTTGGTGTATGTAACTATTATGGCACACTCTAGTATGGGTTGCAAATCTAAATAATATGAAATAGCTCACATATAAAAATACCCAGTAAGAAACCCCCTATATGTCACAAATGCAACACATAGGGGGTTTCTTACTCAACTACTAATTGAAAGAAGGTGTCTAATCTTCAGTGCGTGCGAAACGGCGACGAACACCGACAAACGCACCAGCAAGTAGAGCACCAAATCCAATACCTACATAAGGCGAAGCGCTAGGCATAGAATCGTGACCAGTCTTAGCCTCTACAGGCTTACCGGGCTCCTCTGGCTTATCCTGTTCAGGCTGTTCCGGCTTGCCAGTCACAGACTGCTCAGGCGCAATAGCCTCAGAGGGGTTAGGAGTAGAACCATTAGTACCGGCAGGCTCTACAGTGTTACCCTTCGGGGAATCAGTAGGCGCAACAGACGGTGCCGGGGCGGTAGCTTCACCCTTCGGCTCAGCAATCGCAGGCTCACCATTAGCGCCGCCCTTATACTCAGGGTCATTCTCACGGACGGCAGGCTCAGCACTATTCACACCGCCGGTAAAGTCACCCTTCTTGTTAGAGTCAGCTTCTACCGCGTTAGCGCCACCAGTGTACTCAGGAACCTCATTGGTAGCCGCCTCAACAGCGTTCACACCACCTGTAAACTCGGGGTTCTCAGTAGCAACCTCGGGTTCACCCTTCTCGGTAACTACCAAATCAGGGTTTACCGGCTGGGTTGCCGCTTCACCATTGGTAGCCGCCTTGTGAGCGTTAGTAATTGCGTCACCTGTAGTACCGCCAATAAACAGAGTCATGGCACCCTTAGCGGATACAACACCATCAGAACGAACAGCCGAGTAAGACACGGTCGGTGAGAAGCCCTGCTTCTGATAAGTCGTTACCTGAATCCCCTGTCGGTTCTTACCAGGAACATCTACCACCTTGTACTTAGCCATGCCGTCATCATACTCGGTAACTTCGTTGCCTTGCAGGTCGTACAGCTTCACCTTGGTTAGAGTGGTGCCGTTATTGTTGCCGAAGTTAGTAGAATCGTTGCGGAGTACATCTACAATCTTGGTGGTGCCAATCATCTGGCGCGGGTAGTCAGAAGCCGCCAAGGGGTTCTCTTCCTTCACGCCGCCAATGGTGTACGGGATAGCTGTGTAGGCGTAACCGTCTTTCTTGCCATCCTTCGCGAAGAACCACTTATTTGTCTTCGGGTCGAGGGCATACACGTCTTCACGTCCAGCCTGGCGGATAATCTGCTTCTTCGGGTCTGTCTCAGGAACAGCGGTGCCACCCCAGTCACTCTTATCTTCCAGAGCCGCCCAGCGCTTACCAGCATCCGTTGGCGTGGTTCCAGCTACCGGCAGGTGGTATGTAGATGATACGCCTTCACGCACAGGGGCAATGTTTATACCCAGCTCTTCACCTCCAACTATGCCGTTATCTGATGCGAGGGGAAGAATCGTGCTTGGGCTTTCCTCGAAGTGTGCCCTTAGAAGAGGCGTGATGAAGGGATTATTTACAGTGAGTGTTCGCGCATCACGCCCAGTGTGAGTGGCGTGCCCGACGTATCCGTTCTCATGTACACGGTCAGGTATGAACGTGCGTACCGTCATGTCGCTAGGTGCAATGTTGGTAGCCCAGTTTACTGTAGTGTCCTCAACACCTTTACTACCTTCAGGAAGCTCTGCGTAGTTCATGGGAAGCCATTGGACAGCTTGCCACGGGAACGCCCCGTTGCCTTGATGCTGGTCAAACATTTTCTTCAACCAGCCACCCTCAACCGTCTCATCCGTATAAATGTTCTTACCTTCACGTGCGGCAGGCGCGTAAGACCAACCGGACTCAAAGTTAAACGCGATAGTAGCTAGGTTTCGGTCGGTGACAATACCGCCGTAGTTCTTGGCGGCTTCAATCTGCATACGAAGAATCTTATCCCCGTCAAGACCGATGGAACGCAGATAACCGTCGGTATCGAAGTTGGCCGGCAAGCGCCAACGCTGACCTGCGTGCGGTGCCTCCGGGTACTTAGTGGCATCAATGTTACCGTCAGCCATTTTCGCCGGGAAAGATGCGCCACGCTGATAGTTAGGGAAGGTCACCGATAGGGCGTGCTCGATTTTGCCGCGACGTAGCTCATCAATACCAATCTGAGTATTTTCATTAGCCATACCCACCACAGACGAAGTGCCAGATGCAAGGTTCAGCCAGTAGTTGTTTTCACCCAAGCCACCAAAGTTAGGCTTGCCAGCCATGAAACCACCAGAGGAGTATTTAATGACGGGTGTCCAGTCTGCTTCAACCTGAACGTTTAGAGTGCCGCCTGCCTTCTCAACCGCCGCACGGGTAGCGGTGATAGCACCCGTGTGTGCATCAATAGTCACACCCTCAACCGGGTTTACTAGTCGGAAAGTCTGCCCACGTCCGATAGGGTATCGCATGTCACGGTCATACTTGAGGTCACGCGCATACGGCTGGACAGTAATAGTGTCACCAGCAGAGTACGGTGAGACATGGTTATTCGGGGTATAGACAGGGGTTAGACCATCCTTAGCGGTAGTCTTATCGCCCGGTACAGCCTGAAGCTGTGCGCTCTGTGCATCAACAGTCTGTGCTTTACCCTCTACAGGGGCACTAGTGAAGTAGGCGGTGTCGTAGTTCACCTTCTTACGGGCAGACTCATCCTTAGCACCCATCCACTTCTCAACATTGGGCACAGTGCCGTCTTCAGACATCTTAATAGTCGCCGTAGCACTGTAGGTCTGTGCGGGTGCGTCCTGCATGACGTGGAACATCGAAGTCCATAGACCTGTTGCCGTGTCGTAGGTTGCTAGGGACTTGTCACCAGAGGGATTGGGGTGCTTTAGGTACCACAGGGACATGGGGCGGCTACCCATAGTGATTCGGCGGGTTGCTTCGCTGGTGAGGGCGCGGTTATCGCGGGATACGACCTCTACGTATTCCTGGTTCGGGTTAGACGAATCAACAGTGAGAGTAGGAATAAGCTCCTGACCAGCGCCCTTACGGTTTACGTTTTCGGCGGTCAGCCACTTATTGATAGTGCGGTTGTATACAAGGTGCTGACTATTCATGTTCTGACTATTTTCAAGCACGGGCGTGTTGTCAGGGAGTTTCTGGTATGCGAAAGTGTCACGTGCTACCTGCTGACCGGCACCCCAAATGCCGGTGTCCTGCACCTTGTAAAGGTCATCCTGTGTCTTGGAGGTATCAATAGCGGCGTAGGGGGACAGTTTTTCGTTAGTCTCATTACTGTTATTGAAACAGAAGGCATTAACGGTAGTGCCGTCGGGGTTGAGGGGTACGTTGCGGTAGCCGGTCACGAGGCAGGGCTTACCGTTGCTGGTGCTTACCGTCTTGGTGGGCGCGGTTTCTCCGTGGTGATTATCCCACGGGTTAGAGCCTACGGTTGCGGCAGATGCAAAGGTAGAGGGGAATAGGGTTAGTGCCGCGAAAGCCACGGCGTAAAGCTTAGTGCTCTTCAAAAGAGATAGCCTTTCATTCAAGTAGTAGTTAATGCTTGTATGCAGAATATTTATGCATAGCTACAATATTACTTAACCTCAACTTTAAGGTTTATGTAAGCTTAAACCTTCCAACTAGGGTTTAAGGTTGTGGTCTATGTCATATCATGTAGTAAGCATAGCATACTTTTTGGGAAAGTATGCATCCGTAAGAAAATAGCGGCAGAAAATCTCAAATAGTGGTATAATATGCCTGTATATTCACTTTATGAAAGGAAAAGCCATGAAAACCCCAGCATGGGAAGCAATCACAGCCCATATAACTTCTAAAGGGTACAAGCCAGAGAACATAGTCGCCTACGGTTACTACGGTTCACAAGCGAATGGACTAGCTACCCAAAACAGTGACGAAGACATCTTCATCATTCTTGATGAGCCTATACCTCGAAAATGGAAGTCAAACCACAGTACTGAAAGTGACTGCAAGCTCATCTACGCGAAAGAATGGGCAACCCAAACTGACATGCTGTTTGACATTATCGCCATCGGTAATATTGTGTACCCGAAAATGGTTAGGCAACCCGGCGGCAAACCTGAATACAACCCGTGGGCGGCATATATCCGAAACCACCGCCCCAGCATATATGTTGCGGCATGGGCGGCAGTATCAGCGGCAAAGAACACGAACCAGCGGCGCGATAAGCTACTAGCTTGTGAAGTATACGACTTCGTTACTATGTTGAAGCGTGAAAAACGTGCGCGTGTAGATGATATGAAAGCCCGTAAAATAGCTGACTACATAGCAGAGATGTTCGGCAACGAAAACCCCACATATAAGCCGCTGTTCAATGTGGAAGAAAGGGCTTACGCTCTATATGGTCTGCAACACCTATAGGAAAGCGAGCACAGCAAAGCGCCCCGCATATATCATCTAATATGCGGGGCGCTTATTCTACTAAATGCCACCTATAAGGTGTCCACTATTTCGTTAGGCTTTGCTGTAGGTATTCAGCTTACGCAGGGCGTTGTGTGCCGGTGCAAGCATTGCCAGAAGCTCCTGGTGGACAGATGCCGGGACATCCTTACTAGAGGCGGCAACACAAGTAGCCGTTACCATATCAATAAGGTTCACGAGGCGGTCATGGAACTCACTAGCCGACTCGTTGGTGGGCTTACCGGAGCGGCTACCCTCAAACAGCTTCGTGAGGGTGTCACACATTGCTTCAACGTCCGCTTCCGACATGTCAGCACCAGTAGCCGTGCGCTTGCCCTTACTGGGGCAATCACCCTTAGCGCCGCAAGACTTCTTGCCACCACAGGGCTTATCGTCATTGCAAGGCTTGTTCGCGCTACTGGGCTTCTTTTCAGTCTTAGCCTTAGTTGCCTTGCCAGTCTCAGCCTTAGCTTCCTTAGTTGCCTTAGCCGGTTCGGTAGGTTCAACCTTATCAGTTGCAAGCTCTACAGGCTCACTGGTTGCGGGCTCGGCGGGCGGCTCTTCTACCTTCTTTTCCCTGTCGATGACAACACGGGGTGCAGGCTCAGGGATATGCACATGCTCAGGCTTCAAAGGCTCAGGTGCAGGCTGAATCTCATCAGGGATAAGGTAGTCCTTCTTGAAAGTCTCAAAGGCAGTATTAAGCCACTCGATAGCGTGCTTATGGCTGGTGCCGGGCGCTTCATCGTGGGTTTCCAGGAACTCTAGAATGTCACGAATTTCAATAGCATTGAGCTTGCGAGTACCACCAAGGGGGCTGATAGCTTCATCAAACCTATGGGCGGTAAGCCGCGCACGGTACTTGCCGTAACGAATCTTGTTCTGGAAGGTTGCCGGAGCGTAACCAGCAACACGCGCAATATCAGTTAGTGCCACAAACACCTTACCCTTACCGTCATGGAAGAATCGGACGAAAAGCTTAGGTGATGCACCATTAGTGCGGGTCACATAACGGGTAGGGTTATCTACACGGAACGCAACATGCTTATACTTACCTTCACGGGCTTCACGCGCCTTCTTCTCATCACCCTTCGCGGTGATAGCAACCGGGGTGTTCGGGTGGTAGCGCACCACCTCATATAGGACGGACTGGAGCCAGTTGATGATACCCTGGGCACCCTCTAGCTTTTCCTTGCGGGCGGCGATAGCGGCGATGACGTATCGGATAGGCACATACGTTTCGTGAGGTCGAAGATTCTTCGCTCGATGTTCCGGCGGGGTAGTGATAGTGAACTCCTCGTCCTTCTTCACCTTACCCCTGAGATAGTTACCGGCGATAGCATTACCGTAGAGGCGGCGGGCGATACTCTTACCCACGTAGAGGTTGCCGTCAATGATTGCAAAGTGGATAGGCACGTCCTTGACAGGGCAGGGTGCATCCTGATGTACGGCGGTATTGTCGTTGCCAGTGTTATAGGAGAAGATAAAAGGCTTCTTAGACGCCATTGTATTGTTTTCCTTAGTGTTCTTGTGGATTGCGGCGCGGGCTTGCGCCTCATGCGAAAATTATACCACATTCGCCCAGGCTTTCATGTTCCAGAGCGTAAATTTTAGTGGTCGATGCGGGATAGCTTCTTCTAGTTGCCCCAGCCTATATGTGTGCCACCGTCGAGATTCACTGATTGCAACATTAGGCGACGGGTAGGCTAGTTCCGTGCCGTTTGGCAGGTCACTAAGCCGCTTCTGGTAGCGGTTGTAGCACCTTGCGCACCCGTCTGCAAATAGCATGGTTGGTGTATCACAGATGGTTCCGTCAGCTTTTGTGCCGTTGCATAGGTAGGGCTTTTCTTTCTCGTCATGCTTGTATTGCAGGTAGAAGCTGTACAGGTGGTTTTCCCGTACTTCCACCGTAGGTAATGCCGCTGGTGGCAGGTTTTGCAGTCACCAAACATGTATGTGTCCTTGATGCCACATTCGGCGCAGTAGTAATGTTCAAGCGCTACCGGGAATAGTGGTTTATCCTTTGGTGGGTTGGGGTTACGGCGGTAATAGTCCCTTGAATTAACTAAGCATACGACTGCTGAATCGTCTTTGCTGGGTGCGTGTGGGGTGTCGGAAGCGTAGGAGGAACAGGTGTAGCATAGTACCCCGCCGGGGGTCGTGTCACCGCCGGGGTTGGATACTAGCTGGAATGTTTCGTGTCCTACCTGGATAGCTTTCTTTTTGGTTTCTGCTACCTTCGCTGACCTTTTACAGGTGTGACAACCAGGGGTGAAAACACCTGCGGGTGCGTAACACCTCTTACACGTTTTAGTAGTCCACAGTACCGGCTTCAGGTGCACAGCCAACTGGAACTGTGCCAGGTTTGTGTCCGTAAAGGTTCGCTCTACACAATTACTACAGCTGGGGGTGATAGTCCAGGCAGGGGTAGGGCATACGGTACAGGGCGGGTCGATTCGCCTCTTGTTATGGTTTTCCCATAGGTTGTAGGGGATTCCCAATACCCACCACCAGTAGTGCCGGTATTGGCATTGCTTACAGTCGTCGTTAAGTTGCAGTTCCGGTGTTCCACATTCGCAGGTCTGTTGTTCTGCTGTGGTGCGGGTGACTATTTCTAGGTATTTGTTGGGCTTGTTGTCGTATGCGCGTTGCTTGTGGTATTTGCTACACCCTACACAGTTCGTGGTGTAGGTTTCGGGTGACCGTTCAATCTTGCATTGGGGGCAGGTGGGTGTTTTTGCCATAGTGAGTTTCACCTTATTCTTCGATGGGGGTGATTTCTTCATTGGGGGTGAAGTAGGACGCTTTCACGGCGGTGATGAGGTTCTGTTTAGCCTGCTGTAGGGTGCTCAAGGATTCGTTAGAGACGTTACCCCAGGCGATAAGTTCCTTACGGCACTGCTTCACCGCTTCGCAGGCGGCTTCATATTCAGTGTCGCACTTCTTCACTTGTTCTGCTAGTTCGTGCGGGTCGATAAGGTGACTGAAAGAGTCGATAGTGATACTATTTGCCACAATGTACTGTCCTAGAACGTTTCCCTTGAGTTCATCTTCAGGGGTCATGAGGGCGCTTGTGAACTGTTGCATGAAGGTGGGTGTTGCAGTATACCCCATCTGGCTTAGGGTGATGCCTGATACGCCACTGTTGGGTGATTCTTCGCTACTGAAGGTGAAGGCGATAGGGTAGATTTCACTCGGCTTGTCTTCGCTTTCGTCTTCCCTGTCGGATTCATTGTCTGCTTCGGTGTCAATGTTGCACTCGCCACATACACACTCTACCTCTTCTTCGTCGTCATCATCATCGTCGTCACCGAGTAGAATCTCTTTCAGGGTGAAAGCAAAGCCAGCTGTGACAGTCACCGATAGGGTGAACGACACAATGATGAGTCCCACAAATACTGCTACAGCGATACCTGCTAGAGATAGTGCGTGAACTACGGTGTCTAGAACGTTTTGAATATCCATGTTTCTACTTTTACTGAAACCTTCCATAAAGATTAGTTGCAGGCTGAATCCAGCCCCAATTTTCATATGTTATAATAGTAGCACGATTTATAAGCCCAATAGCAATTAGTGTATTGAGGGCACTAAAAGTAACAACTGAAAGGAATAACCTCATGGAAATTGAAGACCTGAAGTTCACCAATGAACCCAAACCTACCCGCGCTAACCTTGCGCGCACCGTAGAGCTGGCTAAGTGTTTCATGGAAGAATACAAGGATGCTTTCGTAGAAATCATGGAAATCAGCAAGAAGAACGATACACACGTCCAGTTCCCCACGGGTGACAGTAAAGCCCCTGAGTGGAATCGTGAAATCCTGGCTGATAACCCGTCTACCTGGCCTCTAGCATTTATCTCAGTGAATGAGCGTTGTGAGCCGCACGTATACTTTGCACCTGACGGTCTTGATGGTAAGTACGTTCAGGCACGTTTTGATGGTTCTAGCTTCTGGCTTGTCGATAAGGACGGCGAACTAGTGGAACCTGGCAAGGGTGCAACCTTCACCCTGGATAAGAGTAACGGCAAGATGGGCGTAAACCCCGCGTGGTCTGATAAGTTCCCTGACGTGTTCCCGTACATCCCGCAGGCAATCTCAAATGATACTGAGATGCCGCTACGCAAGATGTTTACGGTAACTCACGGACTTAGCCCCGAAGCAGACGACTCGACACTATGGCTACTGTCTACCGAGCTTGCCCGCGTTCGTAAGGGTGACCCGTGGTTCGAGGTCGAAAACACTGTCATTCCTGAACTATTTAAGTGCACGAACCCTAACCGTGTATCCTTCATGTTCAAGGATGCAGTAGATAAGGCTATCCGTGAAACAATCGGACTAGCTGAAGATTAAATAATGCACCACATATTAAAAGGCGCTCACCTCCGGATTTAGGAGGTGAGCGCCTTTGTGTTAGTTAGGTCAGCTCTAGAACTTGAGGATACGATAACCCCACAACATAAGAGCAAGTGTGCCCATGAGCTTAATCCCAGGGCTGATGCTTTCAAGCCCAGGCACTAGATGATTTAGCGGTGTGCACCATACAAGGATAACAATAATCCAAACGACTGTTTCTATGGCGTGGCGACGTTCCCGCTTGGATTTTCCCTCTTTGTGGTTTCGGGTATCTTTGTCTACCGCTTCACTAGTCTGTAGGTTTGCTTCTACTTCTCGGTGCTGTTTAGGGGTTGCTGTCAGCTTTCGCTTATTCTTCTTCCCCTTTCCCTTCACCTGTTCCGGTTCGGGGAATACGCCGTAACCGTTCACGAGCATGAGCACTTCATCTACAGATGGGATTTCACTAAAATCACCTCGGCGTGAACGAATGTCCTTGTATAACGCTTCCAGTAGCCCCCAGGCGCGACCAACAGTGCTTTCCTGCTGTTCTTTAGTGAGTAGCGGGTACTGTTCCTTGATGCCGAACTTAATACCCTTACCGCAGGCGTAGCACGTATCACCAAGGTTACCTAGCTCTAGTTCGTTGCCAGAGTTGCTGGTGATTGCCCCGTATAGGGTGTGGTTGGCTAGATACTTTGTGCCAGAACTATCGCCCCGCACCCTAATTGTCCCACGGATACCACGAATGTAATAAGGGTCGGTGTCGATGCGAGTTGGGTTTTCAGCTAGGATTTCTGTCAGATTGAGCGGTTTGACAGAAACAGCCCGAACGAGGACACGGTATCCGCCGCTATCATGTAGTTCTGGATTTTCCATACGTGCATTATGTAGGGCGATTGCGCCTTTAGATTCTGCCACCTCACGCAGTTCCTCTTCAGCTGAATACCCTTCCCAGGAGGCGTACCCTTGTTCATTGTATTTACCTGTAGCGTATAGAAGAGCGTCCACGTCGTAGCCGTCGCATAGGTCGTAGACTGTCTCATGGTTCTCTGTATCAACACCTACCGCGTACCATGAGGGGTGGCTGGGTGGTTTAGTATTGGCGATAGCATCACGAAAAAGGCGGAGTAGGTCATACTCTTTCTGGGTTACACCGAAAAAGTCAAGCTTATGCATGGCTGTTACTTGCCTTTCTTAATCTCAGCGATTTTCTGTGCGTATGCCAGGTTGTCTAGAATCTCAATGTTCGGGTCTGATTCCAGGCTCATGTTCACCTTAGCGAGATTGGTTGCTAGTTCCTTCTCAACGTTGATAGTGTCGCCACTGGTGGTGAGGTTGTTGTAGCTTTCGAGGATTTGCTGGTTCTGACTGATTGCTTCTGCTACCTTTTCGGTGAGGGTGAGCTGTTCAATTCGACCGGACATGCCCTTAGCTTCAGTGTGTAGTTTGGTGAACATCTTACTGAGGGTGGCAAGGGTTTCTTCGTACGATTCGATAGTGGTTTTGTTTGCCTCAATTTTCATCATATAGGTAATGAGCTGTGGGCTATCATTATCTTCATTGCTGGCACGGATAGTCTCGGTCAGCTTAGCGTTTTCGTCGCGGTATGCTTTCAGGTTGTCGCGGACTACCTGTAGGCGGCCTGCTAGGTCTGCCAGGGTGTCGAGGTGTGTGAGGTAGTTTTTCTGGAGCTTGGCGATTGCGGGGTTGCTGGTTTCGGTGAACACGGTTCCTCCCTTGAGGGTTTGGTTAATGGTTTCCAGGTCGGTCTTGTACGATTCGTAGTAGAGCTCTTGGGTTGCTACGTCGAGCTTCGCTAGTTCGCCATAGGTTACGTATCCTCGTTCTTTGAGGGTCTTGCGGAAGTCGCTAATGGTGTTGAGTAGGTTGTGGTGTGTTGCACTCCGTGGGTAGAGGCTGTTCTGGATAACAGCTTCGGCGTTGATGGTTGCCGATTTTACGGGGATGCTTCCTTCCGCGTAGTCACGCACCTGCTTGACGAGTGCTTGAAAGTTGATGTTGCTCATAGGTGGTTTCCTGCCTGTTGGTTGGGGTTACCCCCCCCGGTCTAGGGGTTTGTTCCAGACCGGGGGTTTTAGTTTTGGGTGGCTAGTCGCTAACTAGTAGCACAGGTAGCCATGAGTACCCGTCTTCAGTCATGGTGGGGTGTCCGGGTAGTACACCCATTGCGGTGAAGCCTGTAGGTGCCATGTCTGCCAGGTTCTTTGCCCAGTAGTCTAGACCGAGTAGTGCCTGTAGGTCTTCCTTGTTTTCGGCGGCGTTTTCTAGGTCGCCGTCAAGCTCGTACCCTGCTTCTACTTCGAGAAGGTTCAGTGTCGAGTTTGCGGCTAGGGGTGCTCCTAGTACTACGTTTGCGGTGAGCTTACCGTCTGCTACCTTCCAAACATACCAGCCGGGGTATGCGCCCCTGTTAGCCATGTCAGCATTATCGTTGTAGGTGCTAACCAGGTTCAGGATAACGTCAGGGGCGGGGCGGTACACGTCGGTTGTCGATTCCATGCCCTCAGCGATTACCCGTGTGGGGTACTTGTCTATGGTGATGCTTTCGCCCTTGTCGTGGGTGGTTGCTTCTTCCTCGGTTGCTTCACGGTAAGGTAGGGTGGGCTTCGTTAGGTTGTGGACTACAAGGATGATGATTTCAGCACCTAGCGTGGTTCGGTAGATGAACTGCGGTTCGGTTGCTAGGTATGCGTCCATGACCTGCTCGACGGTGATAGTACTCACGGTAGCTTCGGTAGCTTCAGGGAATAGGTCACCGATGGTTTCGGGTGACCAGCTACCGGGTCGCCCGGTTGCGTACTGCGTCTTCTCTTCGTTGGTGAAGGTGCTTCGCTGTAGTACGGTGATGGGGGTGTCTAGGGTTAGCGGCTCACCTTCAGGCTTACCGATACCTAGAATAATGTCAGTGGTAGCGGTAAAGGTAGTGTCTGGGGGTGATGCTTTGGGGTTTACAGGGATAGTGTTGCCCATTGGTGGGGGTTTCCTTTCTTTGTGGTTATACGGCTAGTGTAATGGGGTACCAGGCTAGTATACCATTTTCCTTGACCGGCTGGGTGTCGTATCGTGCCCCTAGCACGGTGAATGGGGGCGCTTGGTGTCCTACTAGGGCGTGGTCAAAGTATTGGATTCCAATACTCGGGTGGATTACACCGTTCGCAACTGTCACTTCACCGTATACGAGTCTGAGATTATGGTCAGGGTCGCCAATATACACTTCCCATTCCAGGGTGTCGTAGTTCTTCATGTCCCAGTGGAACCAGCTGGGGATAAGCTTATCGTCACCGTGACTGTAACCGGGGTGGGTCATGTCACTATAGGTTGCGATGTCTACGGTCACGTCTAGAGCTGTTGGGGGTGCATATTCGATACTAGGGTCGTATCCGTCACTATTGAAGATAGTGCTCATGCTCACCCATGACGTGTCCACTTGACCGTTTCCGGCGGGGTGAATATTGGTTCCGAGCCTTACGGTATCCTTGGTGCTGTCTGACGTGATACCCATCAGTGGCACCGGGGTTTGGTTTGCGAGCTGTAGGTATGCGTCAGCGATTTCTTGAGCACTTGCGGCGTACCCGAGAGGCTTGCGCACCAGCTCACCTAACCTACTGACTGTTTCGGGGTTGGACAGGTCACGTAGGTATAGGGTTTCTTTCGGGTTGCGCGGGTCTTCGGCATGAAGAATGACAGTAACCGGCAGTGGGGTGCCGTTTTCGATAGCTTGCTTTTCGTTGCCGTAGATGAAGTACAGCTTACCGGTCGCTGTGGTGATGTCACGGCGACCGGTTGCTTTGGGTAGAGTTTTAGTGAGGGTCATTGGCTTTACCTAATTGTGGCTAGAAGGGTGCTAGTAAAACAAATCTTTACGCAAACTATTATAACACACCCCCATCCCTTGTGTAACCCGAAACCGCATGAAATGAGCCACGTTAAGTTATAGGCATGAAAATAGGGGACTTACAGCCAGTGATTACCAACTGCAAGCCCCCTACGGAATTTAGATTATTCAATTAGCTACAGAGCTAGTCGCCCAATACATAACGCAAGACCCTAAGAAGCTCAATGTAAACCCAAATAATAGATAGCATCAAGCCGAACACTAGAGTCCATGCCAGGTTTTCAGAGGCACCCGAATGTACAGCCTGGGTAATGTCGGTGAAGTCTACAAGAATGTAGTACACACCCATACCAACAGCAATGGAGCCAAGAATAGCACCAAGCGGAATACCCATCACAGAAACGCTACCAGTGTCGAATCCGGTAAACATTGCAATACCTAGCGAAACGAACAGGTAAGCAATGTAAGCCCATGCCATGAGTCCCACAATGCGGGTAATCTTAGGGTTAGCCCTAAGACCAAACATGAACGCAATCAGTACCACGAGGAACGCCACTACTGTACCTGATAGGGCGGCAATCACAATACCAGGGTACCTGGCTTGAGAAGCCGCTGATACGGCACCAAGGGCAACACCCTCAATAACCGCATAGGTCAGCACACTACCTGCCCCTAGTGGGGTGCGTTTGAACACCAGGTATAGTCCTAGTCCGAACGCGATAATTGCGGCGACGGCGGCGATACCCATTGGGACATGCCAACCAATCACAGCGCCCGCGATGAGGAACGCTAGAGCCAGCCATGACTTAGAGGCAACGTTCCCTACCGTTAGTGGGGCAGTGTTTGCACCCCATGTGCCGGGCATACTTGTTTCGGGGTCTAGTTGCCGTTGAATAACAGGGTTGCTACTGTTTTTCAAGAAATGTTTTCCTTTCCTGATTTACCTTCAAGGCGTACCCCTGAAGATGTAACCATATATCACATGGTTATAGCTAAGGATAACTGTCTTGGGTGTTGCATCTCAAATAAGCGGGCGAAGAGAAGCCCTTAACCATTCGGTAATGAGTGGCTAGGGGCTTCTTGCTTATAGAGTTACGGTTTACGCGGTAGGTGCGTCACCGAGCGGCTTGGGTACCCAGTCTCGTACACGGTCACTGTCCCCGGCGTATTCTTTACGCTGGGCAACCCATACGTGCTTGCACTGGTCATTTTCGTTTGCGTATGCCGCTTCGTGGTTGGTGTACACCATGACTGATAGGTGCCCGTGTTCGTATTCTACCTCTGATTCTAGGGGGATGAGGTTCTGGTACTGGTTCGGGTTGCCGTAGCCGCCTCGGTGACCACATACAGCAATGAGCGTATCACCCTTGATGCCTTCGGCGTTATTGTGTGCCTTGGTCGCCTTACTGTATAGGGTGTTGAGGGCGGGTGCCCATTCGGTGTAGCTACTGTACCCGTCGCGTGCCCTATAGTAGGTGCTGTACCCGGTTTCCCAGTAGGTGAGCGGGTACGCGTATACGCCGGTTACCAATTCACCCTGCGGGGTGGTTGCTGTTGAGTTGGCGTATAGGTTCGGGTGAACACCTGCGTGGGATAGGTACAGGTGGGTGGTTGCTACCGTATGGTCAGGCTGGAGGCTTTCTAGCTTCAGTTCGGCGGCGGGTACTGCTTTCTGAATTGCCGCGTGAATCTGTTCCAGTGTGTATCCTGCATTGGTGAGGGCTTCCAGGGTTTCCTTTGCGTCCTTGTTGTCGTTCACGCCTGCAATGACGTTCATGAGTAGTGACTCATGGTTGCCGTTGATGAGCTTTACATTCGGGGCACCGGACTGTAGGTAGGGGAATACGAGGTCTGCTACCTTGACGGGGTTGTTTCCACGGTCGAACAGGTCACCCATGAATACCCACAGTGTATCCAATGAGGATAGACCGTCAGGGTCGATGTCGTAGATAGCTTCCTCTAGGGTGTTGCCCATGCCCTGAATGTCGCCAATGAGTGCAACACGCTTGTAGGTGTCTGCAAGGTTCACGGGTTCACCATTTAGGTTATCCTTGGTGGTTTCGGTGAAGTTCGCACCTACGGTGAGGTTCGGTAGAACTTCGTCGGGGGTGATGAGTCCTACGACATAGGGGGTGTCCTGGAACAGGTTGTTGAAGCTCTTGCGGGTCTGAATATGGTTCTCGTAGAAGCGTTCAACAACATTTACGGGGATGCGCTTGTATCCCTTGCGGGCGCGGTTACGTTCCTTGAGTTCTTCTAGGGTGAGGTCGCCCTGTACGTCTACTACCCAGGTGCGGTACCCGTACTTTTCGGCTAGTTCAAGAAAGCCGGACATGTTCTTCTTGGTGGTGTTGGTGTTATCAACGAAGATGGTTTCACCCATCTGCATGAACATTTCGGTGTCGCTGTAGGACTGGTTGATTGCGTACTTTTCCTGACGCTTACTCATGGGCGCGATACTCCATGCGTCAATCGTGTTCAGGTCACGGGAGCCGCCGCCCCAGGGGTCACGGAACTTACTGCGGTAGGTGTCCCATGAGATGATGCGCCCGAGCTGGTTCTTTTCCACTACTTCCTGAATGAAGGTGCTTTTGCCGCTTGCGGGTGCGCCTGCTAGGAGGTACAGGTGTCGCATAGGGGTGCCTTTCTTAGTTGTTGCTGGTTTGCGGGCGGGTTACGCCCATGTTGAGTGCCGCCTGCTTAGCGGATTCCAGGTTCTTCTTGAGCTTATCCGTTGCCTGGGCAATGGCGGTAACGTCTAGGTGTTCGCTACTGATTAGCTCTTCTAGGTTTACCTTTTCGGCGTAGAGGGCGCTCAGGTATTCGTTATCGAGCTTGGTGGTTGATTCTTTAATTTCGGGGGTCTTGCTAGTGATGAGTGTTGCGATTACTTCTGCCCCGAAGTCGCTGGTTGCATTGATGACGCGGCGGGCTTCTTGCACCGCCGGGTCGTGACTGTAATCATGATTATTCATTAGGTGTTTCCTTTGTCTGTGTTGTTGATGGTAGCACACGTGGCGGGTAAGGTGTCGTTTCCTTACCCGCCTTTGTGTTGTGGTTTGTGGTTACTTCTTGACCTTGAGGTCTGCGCCGAAGACGAAGCAATCATCATCACTGCTGAAGTGCATGAGGTGAACGATAACGTATTCGGTGCCGTCTTCACCCTTGAAGCTGTAACCCTCGTAGTGCTCCTTGATGAGCTTTTCAGCGTCGGGGCGGTTTGCGAAGGTTACGCGGGGCATGGGCTTCATCTGAACGTTCCACTTGGTAGGGGGTACGGTTTCCTTATAGTCTACCGGGTCGGAGCAAATGAGGGTGTTCTTGTATGCGCCGCGTTCGGTAACGTATACGTCCAGGGTTGCGGTGATGATGCCGTCGTTTGCCATTGTTACACTCCTTAGTTACTGGTTTCCGTACCCCACATCTCCTGGGCACATATCTATTATGGCACACCCATAACCCCTATGCAAGCTAGATTTAGGTGAAATAGCTCACATAGGGGTTATATCGGGTTATACTTAGTCGTCCTGACTAGATTCTTCGTTACGGTCTGCCTTCATGCTGGTTAGGTGCCAATATCCGCAAGCATGGCATTTATAGGCGCTCTGCTCCATGCGGTGAGCTCGCGTGCGTACACCTAGCTTTTCCCGCTCATAGCGGATAGCCTTAATCTCAGCCAGCACTTCTAGAGCATCACGTCGTGTACGGTAAGCAATTTTACCGCGCGGCAATACGCACACCTTAGCCTTCTGAGCCGCCTTACGCGCCCTACTACTCTTATACTGGAGCGAGTTATTACGGGCGTGCTCACGCTCATAAACAAGCTTCTCAATCTTAGCCGCTAGGGTCTGATAGTCCCTGTTCTTACGGCGGCGGTGTGCCGCGTATCGTCCGATTCCTCGCGTGCGCCCGTATGCGGTTAGGGCTTGAGGTGTGGCATATACGGTGGGTTCCGGTAGCTTGGGTACCGGCGGCTTGGGAGATTCGGTGCCCTGGGGGTTCTTTTTCTTCCTAGCCATTATGCCGCCGCCTTATTGTGGTTAATGGTGAGGGCGAGGCTGGTTAGGTGCCAGTTGCGGCAATATTCGCACCTGTAGTAGCGCTTTTCATTTCGTTCGCGGTAGTCTTCACCGAACATTGCGATTCGGCGCTTAGAGTTGCCGCGTAGTGCCGCTAGTGCTAGGTTTGCCGCCTGCCAGGTCTTATATCCTACCTTGCCAGTCTTTGAGCACTTGCGGGTTGTGCCCCAGATTCGGTTAATAGGTCGAGTGACGGGGACTCGTCGCTTTCGAGTGCGAGACATTACGATACATTCCTTTCAAAATTATTCATACCCCCTGTATACCGAGGGGGTGTTTCTTGACTTCAATATTAGTATATACCTACAGGGGATAGTACCAATAGGCATATATCTATTATGGCACACTGTGCCGTATTTCGCAAATTACGAACGCCTAGAATTGGCTCTAAGTACTCAATTATTCACGGGTAACACCTTATCCACATTCCACCTAAAAGACCCCCAGAGGGCTTCCTATGCCCTTCTAGGGGTATTCCAGGGGTGTATATCAGTCAAAATTAACCAAGCACGGATTCTGCCAAAACCTGAAGCCACCCAAGGGTGCCCTTCTTCGCGGCATCCTGAGCACGCTTAGGCGCATCATAAGTCTCAGCAATGAGGGTGTTGAGTTGAGCTAGTGCCGCATTGGAGCCACAGTCAAGGGCATCTCGAAGTTCCAGCAATGCACGGCGGAACGTACTATAAATAACCTCGGTCTGGCTATCCTTGAAAATATCACACAGCTCCCGGTGCAGGGTTTTCAGAATCTTATTCTGTTCTTCCACCTCAGTAAGATACTTCACGCCGTCTTCAAAGCTTGAAACCGGTAGGCGCGTCACATCGCCCAAGGCAATAGGAAGACTACCACCCATAGGCAAATAGAACAGGTTACCAGGCGCGCCAGTATCACCTGCAAACAAGGTTCCAAGCAACATGTCAATGGTGCTACCCTTCACCCATACGGTGTTACCTTCAATCTTGGTTACACGGAACATCAAATCACCAGGCACAGGCTGACTATTACCCTTGGGTACGACATAGATGTCGCCTTCCTTGAACGTTCCAGAGTAAGCGATACGGTTCGGGTACGAGTCGTACTTCTTCAAGGTTACCGTTTCACCTTCAGGGGACGGTAGCTGGAAGTTCGTCTGTGATTTAAGGATTGAGTCGTAATATTCACGCATCTTAGCGCGGGCAATCATCAGCTTATTATTATCACTCATAATAACATTGCTGATGGAGCCGAAGAACTCTTCTAGTGCCACCTTGAACGCTTCAAGCTTCTCCGGGTTACCATCAGCAATATCAGCACCCGTAATGCCCTGTACGAGGTCATAGAGCTCCTGTGCGTACTTCTTGTCGCTCTTGGTGTGCTTGCCCTTGTGGTGCATATATGACACTTCCGCTACGAGGGTGCTGTAGGAGCTGATGGCGGCGGGAATGTTACGCGACCAGGCGTTTCGCTGAGACACATACCATACGCCGGGGAACGTCGTAATAGAGTCCTGCTTATAGTCGGTGTTGCCTCGAATCTTGCAGACCGCCGTGCCGTCCTTATCTTCGTCTACCCATAGGGTGTGGTAGTCGATTGAGCTAACATCATTACTCTTGAGAATGGCTTGCTTGTCGTCGGTAGTGACGACGGTGTAGAGCTGATATTCTCGGTCTGCTTCGTAGGGGCTCTTCTTGGGGGCGCGGGGTGACTCGGTGAGGATGATGCTACCGGGTTCGAGGTCGTTGAAATTGATGTTACTCATAGGGTGGTTCCTTATCTTTGTGTTTCCCCCGCCCCTGCAAGATGTGGTATGCAGGGGCGGGGTTAGTTGGTTAGGGGTTTACTTGATGTCCTGGTCTTCGCTTCGAGCTTCCCAGTTCTTGAAAGCACAGTAGGTAGCGGTTCGGGTATTCAGGTTGCCACGGGTGGAGTCCATCTGGAAGATGAAGCCACGTCGGGTATTAGTGTAGGATGCGTGGTACTTCTTAGCGGAACCGTGATAGGTGGTTGCTAGTTCCAGGTTGCGGAGGTTCGGGCGTGCCGCCTTGTTGTACGGTTCATCGAGTAGTGCCAGGTTGGAGTCGTCTTCCAGGGGTACGGATACAATGTCGTCCAGTGCGCTAAGGATTAGGCAGGGTACCGTGGCGTTCTTGGAGGTGAACGCGGCACGGGCGGTACTCTCGATAGGTGCACCGGAGCCGTCCTTGCTACGCTTAGGCTGGAGTTGCTTAATTGCCTTCTTGAGGGCGTTAGCGTCTACGGTGCCGCCTACAAGGTGTTCACCGGAAATGATGGAGGAGTCGTTAATTGCATCGTACACTGCGGTGGGGGTTGCAATACTGTAGGGGGTGTATTCACCCTCATGGGTTACGCTTACCTGAGAACGGAACAGGGGGGTGTACACGGCGGTGCCCTCAGTGTCAGTGGTTGCAAGCCAGAAAATGATAGCACCATTATTGAAACGTTCAGCGCCGATACTCAAGGACAGGGTTTCGTCGGTAGTGGGGTGTGCTAGGGGTGCATCTTCAATGTGCACGGAAAGCGCTAGACCATTATCCTTGTGGAAGTTACCACACAGAATGTCAATAACCTGGTCATCGGATTCTGCAAGGGTGAACGGCATGTCAGCCTTGGTTGCGGTAACGCGGTAATGGTCTACAGCATACAGGCACAGCTTATCGTCTTCGTAACGGAGCATCAGGGGGTGATTGATACCGACAGGGTTAGCGTGGGCGGTCTTCATGATAGCGTCAATGGTCTTGCACAGTTCGTTGTAGTCTGCGGTCATCATTTCACCAGCATATACCCAGTCCAGTTCGTAAGGGTTAGTACCATAGAAGGCACCGTGAGAGATGGTGGAACTACGTACTACGTTTAGGACGTTGGTTACCTTGAAAGAGATACCCGGTTTCTTATCACCGTCCTCGGTGTGGCGTACTTCAAGAATGATAGGCTCTTCACTGTCACCCATGCGCTCTGCGGCGGCGGTCAGCTTAGACACGTCCAAAGCGAACGGCTTGGCTTCTTTTACTTCGATGTATTCCAGAACCTCGATTACGGGGATAATCTTCTCTGCAATGAGTCGGTAGCTAGGGTCGCCGGTAAGTCGGAAGGAAACAGTCTTTTCTTCCAGGTCGAGGATGGGCACTACCTTGCTCTTCTTGGTGAACTTGGAGAAGAAGCGTGCCACTTCCTTGAGGTCGGTGCCTGCGATGCTGTACTTCATATTGTGTGCCATTGTGTAGTGTTCCTTTCGGTATAGTGTAAGGCTAACCGCAAGCCAACCCTGCGGTACACTTCTATTATGGCACACCCTAAAGGAGGTTGCAAATCCAAACAACGTGAAATGCAATACATGCCCCCTGGGTAGTAAGGAAGCCCCCTTAGTTATCACCTAAGAGGGCACCCTACCTATTAGCTCTTACCTAGAATTTCCTTGGTGTGCTTATCTAGCATAAGGTTATCTAGCTCCTGGTATGCCTTGGCGTTAGAGTCATCACCCTGTAGCGCTTCGGTAAGTCCGTCAATGGCGGCACGCTCCCTATCAACACTAGACATGCCAACCTTCTTACCCGAATAGTCGGCGGGGCACAACCCATCTAATGCTCGAACAGAATCGGCGGTCTTAATAGTCAGTTCCTTCAACTGCTGATAGGACTGCATCTGAAGAATCTGAACCTCAATATCACCAATATTACCTAGTGCCTTATCGAGACGTTCAGTGATATTGCTGATACCATCATTCACAATTTCCAAAGCTGAAAGGTGCTTCAGGTGCTTTGCAGACAAGGCGCGAACAGCGGGACTTGAAAGGTCTTCCTTAGTGCCCCGAATTTCTGCCTTAGCCTCATTGGCGGCTTTAGTGTGCAGGGCTGAAGCTACCTTGAGTTCATTCAGGTTAATTGCAATCTTTCCAGCGGCTACACGCATCTCTGAAAGGCTCTTCTGTAGATTCTTGATGTCCGGGTCGTTGGTTTCGGTGTACACGGTTGCTCCAGTAATAATGTTGTAGATAGTCTCTTCGTCTTCTTCGGGCAGGTAGGCGGTTAGCGCCTTATAGGTTTCCCGCTGTAGAATACTTGCCTTATGCTTGACCTGAAAATCATTAGTCACATAAGGTAACTTATCTACGAAACCTTCAGGTAGAATCTCGCACAGGTCACCAATTGCCGCCCGCAGGCTGTCGCTGTGCGTGATGCGCTGGTATCGTTCAGCGTCAGCAACAGCCATAAGAGTTGCATAATACACGTCGTTACTCAATTTTCAATGTTTCCCTTCGGGGTTAGAATAAGAAGCCAAGCGTGGACATAAAGATTACCAATAGGACGAATGGTGCAACACCCAGTAGCACAAGGGTGAATAATTGAACCTGCCAAGGCAACCCCATATAGAACTCTACAGCAGGTCGGAGGCGTTCAGGAATTTCTTCGTCCACCTCATCACCGTTTCCCGATTCTTCAGGGATAGTATCTTCTTGCACGCGCTGGGACGGCTTCACCTTTTCTACAGCTGGCTCTTCACCCCATTCGAGGGCGTTGATAGCCGCACTGTAGTTACCAAAGGCACGCACACGCTCAGGGGTGATTGCCCAAGTCTTCACCTTTTCCACGGGCTTATCCTCTTCTTCCAACTTCTCAGTATCAGGGGTTGCGCCTTCACTAATCTGCGCCTTGTACGCATTGAGCGGTTCACAGTTAGGGGTGCTCATAATAAGCTCATTACTGTCCTCGCTAGTCCACGCACCATTGAAAATCTTATCGTCATAGGTGCCGTTATTGATAGCAACGGTTGCGTGTTCCATGATAGACCCTGAGTTTACGGCGGGCTCCCAGATAAGTTTCTTATGAGTAGGGATACAGCGCACAGCATATTGGACGCAGTATTTCCATACCGGCTCAGTCACATCAGGGGTAAGGGGTTTCTTATGGCTGTTACTTACATCCTTAATGGAGTACTTGAAGCTACCCTTACTGTTGGTCTTACGGTAGTGGAAGCTACACCATTCAACAAGGTAGGCAAGGATGTTAATGTTTGCGGTTTCTTCACCACCGTACTTGCGGCATTGTCGCTGAATCCACCCAGGGAACACGTAGGGGTACTTGGTTTCATGGAAGCTGTGGTTGAGAATGTTTTTCTGAATACCATCTTCATCGGTTTCAAATTCTCCGCCTGGTAGATATTCAGCCCCATCATACCTTTCAGTGGTAGTAAGCGGGTATGCGTCAGTTAGGAACTGATGCCACATCTTTCGGGTTGTCTCATTGGTGGGGCACATGATACCGTGCGGGTCGTATACAGATACACTGGGGGTGCTGTATAGGATTGCCTGTCGGATAGTAGCGGCAGCACTTACTTCCTCCTTCATTGCTTCGTGATACTCATCATAGTATTCACCGGAGGGTCGTGAGACGGCTTCGTAATTGCGTGACATGTTTATTTCCTTTCGTGTCTGTTCGGGGTGTACCCCCGCCCTAGTTATTGTACCACTAAGGCGGGGGTGGGGTGTGGGCGGGGCTTACAGCGCCTTGTAGGGGTCACCTTCGGCGGGGTCGAAGTGGAAGCGCTTTGCGAAGGTTTCCCAGGCGATTTCTGCTAGGGTCTTTTCGTCAAACTTTTCAGTATCCTCAATATTGAAGGTCACCGTGAAGTCTTCAGTCGAGAGCACGTCCTGCATGTAGAGGTCATGGATAATATCGTATCCATTGCGAGTGACAAGCTCGCTATCCAGCTTGAACGACAGGCGCTTCTTAGTGCTGTAGGGGCGTACCTTGAAGCTTGCAATGAGGAATACGTGGTTTGCAAGACCTTCACCCTTAGTGTGGGTGTCGATGTACTTGAAGAGGTAGTTATGGGTGTCTACTACACGCCCGCCGCCGATAGTGGTGGTGAGGTAGTCTTCTACGGCGCGCTTAGTAATGGGTTCACGTTCCGTATATACGATATGCAGGTGGTCACTATCGAGCCACTTGTCGATAGGCTCCTCGTAGGGGTAGTACTCATCACGGGGTACGCGGTAGTAGCTTGCCATATTGTCGTCGGGGTTCACTACGTCATTGTGATGCGCGTCTACAGGCTCATGGTCGCGGTACCACAAGTACTTGCCTTCCAGGTCTTCGGTGATACACATGTCGCCGTTGGTGTCACAGAAGATGTATTCTTCCATGAGCTCAGTTAGGGGCACACGGATTGGCTCTGCATTAGATGCGTCGCTTGCCAGATGGTATGCGCTGTTTGCAATTTCTTCAAGGCTGTAGGACGGCTTGATAGTATCGTACAGCTTCGCCATGTTATTGCGGCTGGTTACGCAGTACTTTGCGGGCATGAGTGCCTTACGGATAGGGGCAGTAATTGCCTGTGACATGATTTTCTCTTTCTATAGATTACGGTGGGGTGCTCCCAAAAGTTTCTATAACAATTATGGCACACTATAGGGGGCACGGCAAGCCGAAATCATGTGAACCCAGTCACATAGGCATAATAAAGGGTGGAATCCAGTCCAGAGTGTAACCACTCACAAGAACCAGACCCCACCCAATAATACAACTATTAGATGCGTACAAGAGGCGTAATCACCTTACACCAAAGAACAAAGGTAGCAACAACCTGCAACACTATGAAAGCCATAATAAAGGCAACAACAACCCAAGTATCCACCCCCTGAAGTACATTAACCACACAGGGAATAGGCACAGCCAAGGATGCGATAGATACCATACCCAGAAAGAACCCTTCATCACCACGCCTACCCCAGATACTCTTCTCTGACCAGGCAACATCTTTACGTTCATAATAGTAAACGTTAGCCAAAAGTACCACAATGAGGGCGAGCGGGGTAAACAGGGCAAGCGGTAGAGCGCGCCAAAAGCTCTTAGGTGAATACATCGTCTTACCTTGAGTGTCGGGTTCCACTTCGAGGTCGTAGCCCCTTCGGGCTTTTACAGCCCCCGCCCCGTCCTTGGGTACCTTTTGTGCCTGTAGGTATACATCTTGTTCGCGTAGTGCCGCCCTCATGTTTTGGTAGCGGTTCTTAGTTGCCGTATTCATTGGTTAGCCCTCTGTGTTCTCTAAGGTTAGGTCGTCAAGGTATTTCTGATTGCCAGCCTTAGTGAAGAAAGTATCCTCACCTGCGACTTCGCTCATCGCCTTGAATATTTCAAGTGTAGCGTTAGTGTTCAGCTCGCCTGCATCTGATGCGACGTGAATTAGGCGCTTACCCAGCTCACTTGTGTACAGGTCACGTTCCAGATTCTTAACCTTGATTGAGATTTCCCGCGCTGTTTTCAGGTAGATGTTCAGGGTTTCCTGCTGGGCGGGGATAAGCTCATTCTCTAGCGCCTTAGCATGGGCGATAGCGGCATCCACTTCAACGCTTTCAGACGGGGTGAGCTTACTATACTTGATACCCTTCAAGTTTTGCTTCAGGGCACTCAGGGTGTCCCTCATAGTGTTGAAAGTCAGGGAAGAATCCCATGCCAGTAGTACGGCTTCACCTTGCGCCTTGTAGAGCTTTTCTAGTTCCTTGTTCTCATTCACTTTGTCTTGCATTTTCGTGTATCCTTCTTTACTTACCGAGTCCGGGTAGGGTGGCTGGTTCTTTGTATGGTGCGCTACCTTGTCTTCCCACATTTTGCCTAGCGTGGCGGCTTCTTCGGCTAGTTTGTTGCAAAGAACGTAGTGGTCGGAGCGACTATCAGTGGCTTTTGGCATATAGTGGGTTGTCACATATAGAACATCAATTAGGAACTGCTTCAGTTTGTCCTTCATTGGGGCGCTGACTGATTCTTCTACGCCGGGGACGTGAAAGACTTGAGGGCTAGGTACTGGTCGTACATCAGCCCGAGAAGCCAACCTACCTCACTTGTCATGTACTGCAAGTGTTTAGGTGCGACACGTTGCGCATACATTCCCTTCAAATGCGAGTTGAGGCGTTGAAGCTCGCCAAAATCAACGGGTGGACTGTACAGCTTCTCACCTGTAGAGGTTGGCAACATTGTAAGCCTTGTGGGTAACGCGAACATGGGCTTTTCCTTTCCAATGGGTGTGGTATTCCGTGTATGCGGCTAGTTGCAGATTATGGTTATTATAACATAGAAAAGAGGTGGGGTGCGGTATCTGCAAGGGCTTAAACCCTGAGATGCTACACCCCGCCAATATTGGGTGAATTACCGTTTACGACTACTCTTTATAAGATAATCACAAAACGCCATGAACAGGAACCCGGCGACACTAACGGCAACCGTAGGCAACCCAAAAACCTCGAAGATTTTAAACGGCAGGATTGGAACCTGACCAAGAAGGCACTCCACAACACCCAGTACAAAGAAACTCAATAGTATCTGCGCAAAAGGTGCATGAGAACGCAAGTAAGAGTAGAAGCGTTCCTTAACCGTTAGCTTTGTGCTACTGATAATTTCAGCATGTTCATTCTTTGGCTTGTCAGGAATCTCTGAATCTGCCATGCGTTCACCTTTCTGTCAGTGGTTATTAGGGTGGGGTACTACTTTTTGTACTCTTCGGGCGCGATTACCCAACCGATAACCCCAGCAACCATTGCTACCATGCCAGTGATTATGCCAGCTGAAACCAACCCGACAAGCAAAAGTACGGGGGTGACGCACATGCATATGAAGCTGGGGATAAGGAATAGTCCCGCTAAAACCTCTCGCTCTTCGTCTACTTTGTTATTCTTTTGGTATATGCTCATGTTTGTTTTTCCTTTACTAGGGTTAGGGGTGTTTTGTTTTTAGGGGCAGGTGGCAGTAAGAGCCACCCGCCCCGTGGTAGCTAGAGTTTTTTAATTTCTTCTTCCGTAAGCAAGGTTGTGGTACTGTAAATGAAAATGAAACTTAGCATCCCAAAGCCGCATGTAAGCAACCACGTATATCCCCTCATGAAAAATACTGCCACAAACGAGGCTAGGAAAAAGAGGGTTGCTAGTACGGAAAAATAGTAGCAGGTTACACCAGCAATGTACCTCAAAGAGTACTTTCCCTCGCTTGACGTGTTGTCGTATGCTAGTTCCACACCTGACTCGCCGCTGTACTGCTTAGGCGTTTCCTCATTGGGGGTGGTGTCGCCGTCGTTCGTGTAAGTGATGGTGTTGTATTCGCCATATCCTTCGAGCATGGACAGAATATCTTCCAGTGCGGGAATGTCTTCGCCTACCTTCGGCACGTTACCTGAGAATAGGGCGTTACTGTATAGGTATGCGATGGTTTTGTATGCTTCTAGGAATAGGGTTCCCGCGTATTTTGTTTCTAGTACTTCGGTGAGGTTGGGCACGCAGAAGCGAATGAATAACACGTCACCGTTAGGTAGATATTCCCTGTGGGTGGTGCCGCTGGTTGCTAGTCGCTCACTCTTGCGTACATGCCAGTCATTCAGCATGATACTGTACTTGTAATCACCGCCAGGGTATGTGAGGTATGCACTCTGCTTGGCTACACCCCATTCGATTGGGGTACTAGCTTCTAGCATTGTGAGGATATTTTCGGCATGGAGTGGCTTACTATGGGCGGGAATTGCCGTTACGATAGCGGCGGGCTTGCCACGGTTGGGGCGGTGCTTTGAAGTTGAGTTGCTTACCCAGTAGGTTGTGCTCATGTTTGCGAGTAGCGCTTCTAGGTATGCGTACTGGTTGTGGGTTAGCCCGTGCAGGTCGGGTGTTGGGGTGTGTTCCATGTTTGGTTACGCTTCCTTGTTGCGTGCTTGTTCCCTGAGTTCTCGGATTTTCTGTTCGAGTAGGAGCCCGTTGAAGATGTGTTCGTCGTCTTCGGCTTCCTTGGTGATTTCGTCAAGAGCGTCGGGGAGAGTGGTGACTTCGAGGGTGTCGTCGTCGTCTACTGCGTCTTGGAAGTACGCTTCGATTTCCTTGTTTGCTTCGTTTACTGTCTTGATTGCGAGGGCGCACTGTTCGGCATGGATTCGGTCACGGGTTGCTACTACTCGGTTGTTGAGTGTCTGGTAGGTGAGTAGAAGCTTGTCGTATGACTTGTTATTGGAGGTGATAAATAGGCGCTTGGATTCAATGTCACGCATGACCTGCTGGAGGTTCGGGTCGGATGCGGGCGTGTCGGTTCCGGTAATCTTCTGGGTGAGTAGTTCTATTTCTTTTTCGTGTGCTGTATTGAGCTTCCGGTATGCCTGTAGGCGGAGTGCAATGTCTGCTAGTTTCGCCTCGTTACGTTCCTGCTTGCGGGCTAGTTCTACAAGCTTCGACGGGGTTGCATCATTGATGGGTGACATAGGGGTTCCTTTCAGGATTGCTTGGGCTTCTTCCAGGGTGGTGTTGAGTGTGTCGGCGTATGCTAGGGTGGTTGCCCTGTCGATTCGGGCTAGTTCCGCATTGGTACATCCACGCTCTACGAGTTCGTAGGGGTCTACATCTAGGTTAGCGATTGCGGGGTGCGATTCACCATTGAGAGCGATGCTTAGCTGGTGTACGTTCTCTAGGTTAATGATTGCTTTGCTGTTGGCTTGCGCAGGTGCTTCAGTGTTCCATAGGTGCACAATTTTATCAATGCTATTTGTCATGGCTCGTCTTCCTGTGGATTTCCGGGTAACTGGGGGTAGTCCCGGCTGTTCACAGCTACCATCATACCATTTTTCGGCTGTGGCGGCTGGGTTGCCGGGGCTTACAGTGCGTATTTAGTTGAAGATGAGGTCAAAACCGGACGCTACGTTGTTCTTCGTAAGGTATACGGTTCCGCCAACACGGGACATGCCGCGCGCTACAGAGGTGTTGTACAGGCGGGCACCCTGAATAACCTTTGCGTATTCGAGTACGCGGGCACTGTCACCTACGATTGCGTGACCTGCAACAACTGCCTGCCCGGTAACCCATGCGTTGCCGGTCGCTAGCGCCTGGTTAGTGATACATGCTTCACCGCTGACGCGGGCGTTACCGTTCACTACAGCGTCTTCTAGTACGCGGGCTTCACCGGATACGATAGCGCTATCTGCTACCCATGCGCCGCCGCTGTGGGACAGGTTGCGTTCGTTTTCAATCCAGCCGCCTAGTTCACCGGCACGGGCAATGGTTACACCTTCGCTGTTGATGATGTCTTGCAGGGCTTGGATTCGGCGGACGATAGTACCGTTAGTGCTCTTAATGGCAATGTTGAGTAGTTCGTACTTCTTGGTGAACGGGTTCATGGTGTTTCCTTCTTTCGTGTGTCTTAGGGGGGGTATTGGCTGTTAGGGGTTTGGGCTAGTACTCAATGGTTACACTCAGACCGCCGGTGGAGTCATGGAAGCTGTCAATGATTTTCACGCGGGTGTTATGGTTCATGTTCTTAGTGAACTCTTCGAGTGCTTGGATTTCTTCACCTTCAGCAACGCCGCCAATGATGAAGGTTCCGTCTACGGGCTGGTTGCTGGGTACGACCTGCCAGGTGGTGTCGCCGGTGCGTTCAAAGTCGCCGCGTGTTACGGTAATGTTCTTGAATGACACGGGGATAGTGATTTCGCTTATTTCGTTGTCATTTTCGTAGGTGTCGATAATGACCGCGTATGCACCGAGGGTAATGCGTGCCATGTGACTACTCCTTACATTGGGTATTGCCTCATACAGGGCTAATCAATTGTTATGTAACCATTATGACACACTATAGCGGGGTGCACAACTCAAAATCACGTGAAATAGGTAACACCCAATAAAAATACCCCCCCTGAGCCATACGACCCAGAGGGGTAACCGAAAGGTTAGGGGGTGTTAGCCCTTGTTTTCCCACGGCCAACCAGCCGAGGTGCCACGCTCAAGAAGCGGGATAAGCTCGAAGCCCTTATCAGTCAGACCACCAAGCGACCAACGGCGCTCCTTAGCCTCCATATGAGCCGCCTCATAGCCAGCCAGGTTCCAGGTGAAGACGTTCACGTGAGCCGGTACGCGCCCATCAAGAACCTCATCGACAGTGTACTCAGAACCCCACCACTTACGGGCACCGAGGCTCTGCTCATCACTAATGATAAGAATACGGTCATGACCATTGTAAGACTCACGCAGAGCCTTAGCGGTATCGGTACCACCACGAGCGGACGGCATATCGTTATCCACAACACGCAACAGGTCATTAGAGGTAATCTTAACCTTCTCAACCTGAGTATCGAACGCCACAACATCAACGCGACCCTTATTCTTCAGAGCAAAGGCGGCGGCGAACATGTTAGCGGCATCCTGACGGGACAGAGAGCTACGCTCAGAGAGGCGGCTACCCATAGAGCCGGAACGGTCAAGAAGAAGCAGGGTACGACCCGGCAACTCCGGCACATTATCCAGCACACTATTAGCACCCGCCTGTAGAGCGGCGGCAAAGTCAAGCGGTGCGTTACGGTACGCGGACAGGAAGTTAATCGGCATAGTCTTCGCACGGGCGATAGCCTCAGTATCCCTCAGCTTACGGTTAATCTTCTCGATAGTATCGTAAGATACACCCGCATTGCTGATACGGTTCAGGTTCATACGAAGAGCCTGGTAACCCATATGGTCAATGAGGTTATCCCACACCTCAGCCGGGATAACACCAATAGTACCCGCAATTACCTCATGGGTGAGACGCGCATCCTTGATGATACGGTCAGCGGTTTCCTTATCGGAAAGAACCTTAATCTTCTCATCCTTAGTAAGGTTCAAGAAGTCACGGCGAGCCGCCATGATGGAAAGCTCTTCAAGGTTCGGCTCACGACCGTAAGCAGAATCAATGATAGCGCCGAACAGGTTCTCACGGTACTTATCGGACGGCTTCGGGTGAGTCAGGTTCACCACATCAGCAAGAGTGAAAGCACCCCTAGCCATACGACCCTGCCACTTCAAAACACTATTCTCAGTCACAGCCTTATTCAAGGCATCAGCGATACCACGCTTCACAGCAGACGGCACCTTACGACCAAAACGGGCAAACCAGTAAGCCAGGAACTCACTAGACTCATCCAAGCGACCAATAGCGGCGGCAACCAGGGCACGGTTACCACCATTCAAGCCAGCCTCCAGGCGGGCGTGAACAGCTTCAGCGGCAATCATTGCCGGAACAGCACGAAGACCCGCCTCCTGACGAAGCCAACCAATGAGACCCTCAAGCCAAACATTATCGCCTGCAACCTGCTTCACAAGACCAGCGATACGGTCAGCACGCGCGTCAGCCTTCTCATAGAATGTATCCTCATTAAGTGAGGTAACGGCGGCTAGGAACAGCTCAGCCTTCGGGGTACGCTTCCAGCCGGTACCACCCTCAAAAGTGGTGATACGCTCACCGGTAGTGGTAATCTCGTTGGTTGCCTTATTAGCGGTCATGTGGTTCTTAGTGTTGAATCGACCCATGATAGGGTTTCCTTCCTATAGTTAGTGTTTAGTCTTTGGGGTGGCTGGCTATTGCCCCTTATCTGTAGTTGCTTGCTTGTTTTTGGGTAAAAGAAATGGAGGCGTAGAGAACCAGCCATGTCGAGGTTAGTGACTAGCCGACAAGGGCGACCAGTTTCGTTGCAAATTTCCAGATTTGTTTGAAGTAACTCGACAAAATCACATCTACGCCCCCAAAGGGGGGCAAATATATATACACTATATTCGCTAGTGCCCGTAGCAGACTTGACCCTGCGTGCCACCCTTACGGGTGCAACACCCCCTATCGGGGTGCGGGCTTTGTAGTGTTGGAATTGTAGAGAATGGAGCTTATCGAGGGTAGTTTGACTAGTCTAAAGGCGACCAGTTCATGATTCTAAGCAATTCCCAAAATTGTTGAAGTAACTCGATAATTGCGCTTCTACAATTCCAAGTGTAACACAGGGGTTATACCCCCTGCAAGTGTTCATAACAGGTTTGACCCTGCGTGTCACCTATCCGGTGCAACACCCCGGTTAGGGGTATGAACTGTTATTGTGTTGAGAGTACAGAGAATTAGTCTCAATCGAGGTTGTATTTAACTAGCCCGCCGGTTATGAGCCAGCAGGTGATTAGTTGTTAGCAATTCCTGATAATTGTTTAGAAGTAACTCGATTGAATCGCTTCTGTGCTCTCAAGTTATTATAGCAAACTTTTTAAGGGCTTGCAAGCGCCTGTAGTAGGTTTGACGCTACGTGTTGTTTCGCACCCTTCTTAGGTACAGGCTCCTTTGAGGCTTTGGCACCCCAAAAACCAACCAAATAAGTACTTCAGGTTTCCCTGTCATCCTTACATATATAACTATAACGTACCTGTGTGAGGTATGCAAGTTGAAAACTAACTATTTTCGCGTGCGCTTCGTCACACCTATTTTACTGGGTGATGTACGCTTCGATTCGACCGTTGCCACAGTGGACAATATGAGTATCCTTAGCCTTAACGCGGGTGTTAGAGGTGTTGGTGTACATGTTGGTGGTTGCCGCGAGGTTGTATCGGAGCCAGTGGGTAGCGTTGCCACCCTTTTCCATGTTTCGGATTACGGGCCTGAGGTTGCTTGCGTTGAGGCGTTCTAGGGTTGCGCGGCGGGTGATGGTGGTGGTGGGTCGCCCCTTCTTGTCGTTGAGTCGGAGGGCGGTGATGGTTCCGGTCTTCTTGTCGTATTCGAGGGTGATTCGCTGGCGGGTTTGCTTGTTGCGGCGGGTGAAGAGCTTAAACAGGTTCATGGTGGGGTTCCTTTCGATGTGTAGCGGCTTGTATACACCCCCCTATAAGGTGTGCCCCTATAGGGGGGTGTATTGGGTTTGGGGTTAGGGCTTTTCTACTACCTCAGCGATAAGGTAGAAGATGCCAATGTTATCTTCTTCGACGGTGACATTCTGGAAGCCGTAGCGCTTACCGTCACCGAGCGGGTTATCCAGGGTTACAGCGAGAAGCTGAACAATGATGCTACAGCGGGCGATAGCTACCCAGGTTTCCATGTCGCTATCAGTCATATTGTCGCTGTAGTATGCCACTACGGGGTTAGGGATGGGTAGTACGAACTCACCGTATTCATCCCAGGTGTCGGTGTCGAGAATGGTTGCGGTTGCAATGTTTGCGCCGTCGCCGTTCTTTTCGTCGAACTCGTAGCTAATGTTTGCAATAACGTTCATGGCGGGTTCCTTTCTCAGGTGGTGAATCCTATAGGGGTTTCTATAGGGGGGGTCTTCGGGGTTTCCCCCTTGCTTGTATAACTATTATGACACAACCTAGCCAGCTGTGCAAGTCGAAACCATGTGAACCTAGTCACATATCAACTATAATACCGCAATACCCCCTAGTATTAGTTCCTCTAGGGGGTATTGCCTATAGGTGGTTATCGAAGCTCACGAATCCACTTGAACACATTACGGCGGGTAAATTCCTTGTTCATCTCAGCCTCTAGAGCTTCCAAGCGTTCGGTATCTACAGAGCGGGCGTTCACCAATGCCATATACTCACGGGCAACCTCGGAACCACGGATAGCCAGCGGCACATACAAGCCACACTTACAACCCGTGTTGTGGTGCTTGGACTTCAGACAAAAGGTGTGAACCGTTCCGCAATTAAACAGAGACGCTGTGAACTTGGAAGCCGCCAACAGGTCACGCTCACTGTTCGGGGTATTATGCCCAGAAATCTCAAACTCACCGTTAGCCGTATAGTGCAGGATAGTGTCACCCTCGAAGACGCTGTTCTGAATCTTGGTTTCACCTTCAACATTCAGAGTTACCTCACCCTTGACGGTTACCCGCTCATAGGTGCCACCAATGACGATAGCAGAGCCGGTCATCTCGCAGTCGGTGAAGGTTCCACCCTGAATATTGGCGTTGCCGGACACAAGGGTACGGGCAAGGTCTACCTTTGCGGCGTTCACTTTTGCGTTGCCTTCGATAATGTTTCCACCCATGATGTTCTTTGCCGCTTCATTGAGCACGTAGGTGCCCTTACGGGGGGTGTCGGTGACTAGACCGGGGGTATTGGTTTCCAGGTCTTCAACATAGGTGCCAATGTTGCCGCGAACACGGCTCATGTATCCGTTGTAGATGATGTGCCCTGCGCGGTTGTAAAAAGCTTTCCGGGAATCATAGTGAATTACATGCAGGTGAGCAAGGTCGAACAGGGTACCCTTGTATGCTTCCTTTAGGTTAGGAGTGCCGGTGGTAGACGGGTCGCGGGGCGCGCGCCATACAGGGATGAGCATGCTCGCCTTGAGTGACTTACCATACCTTGCAATATAGATAGGCATTTCATGACTCCTAACGGGTAGTTACTAGTGGGCTTCCGGGGGCTAACCCCCTGTATGTATAACCATTATGGCACACTGTAGGTATGGGTCGCAAATCTAAACAATATGAAATACGACATACTGACATTATGGCATTAGGAAACCCCCTAGCGATAGTTCCTCTAGGGGGTGTCTTTGATTACCTATAAGGTTAGGCGGTCAGCTCCAACGGCTCCGGGTCAGCGTAACGCATAACAATGTTGCCACTGTAGCGCTCAAGGTGGGTAATCTTAAACTCAAGCGGGAACGTCTGGGTATCAACCATGAGAGCCGCAATATCACGCAGAATAGGCGAGGTGAGCGGGAACTCAGCCTCAAACTCATACCCGCCGGTGCTAATCGTCGCAAACAGGGACTTCATGGCACCATCAATCTCGTCCAGGTCGTCGTCCTGTCGAATCTGGAAGCCGGTAGCGGTCAAGTCCTGGTCGTTGATAGTGGCAATGTCGTCAGGGTTGAACTTGCCGTCGAAGAAGCCGAGGATAGTGAAGTCGGAAACGGAAATGCTGTTTTCATTCATGGTAGAGATGGTTCTCCTTGTGATTGGAATATTTGATACGTACCACCCGTACAGGTAGTTCACCTGTTAGATGCTCACGGGGGGTACCCCCAGCATATCACCTATACCGGGTGGGTGCAAACCCGCCTGTATGTCCCATGTTGGGCTAGTATGCGATGAAGTCGTGAACCTCATGCCCACTAAGGAGATTCCGCCAACTATTGCGCATTGCTTCCTGTCGCTTGAGGTCATGCATTGCTACGTACTTCTTGTACAGCTTAGGTTCTTTGATACGTGCCAGTTCCCAGCCGATGCACTTGCAGGTGGTGTCATGGTGCACACTGTCTCGACAGTACCGCATCATAACGCTGTCGAGAGCTTCAAGGTTGTGTGCCATGCGTGCAACATTGTACGCGTCGTAGGCGGTAGTGTCACCGGCGGTGAACCCGAATGTCTCTTCCATGTAGCTCTTCGGGTCTTCACCTTCGGGTACGACACAGGAGTTTGCACCGAAAAGCGGGGTTAGGTGATACCCGTTAGGGGAAGGTGCGATAGCGATGTCACCCTTGAGTACGTAATTCCAAAGGTTCAGGTTGCTCTTGATACTCAAAGACCCTTCTACTGAGACATTCTGAATGTCACATGAACCGACAAGGGTGCTTTCGGGCTCGCCTTTGCGACCTGTTCCCTTGAGGGCAAAGTGTCGCCAATGCGTGATGCGCCCCGTAATGTAGAAGTCGCCGTCGAGGTAGGTTGAGGTAAGCATCCCCTTAATGTAGATAGGGGATAGATGGGGGTTGCCCGACTGGTAGTCACGGGTGCTACGAAAGAAGCACCAGCCGCCGAATCGAGGGTTACTGTATTCACCAATCTCCAGTCGTGTTGCCACACCTAGCACAAAGATGCCACAGCTAGGGACTTCTCCCTTGGTTTCAATGAAAGATGTCAGGGGTGCCGGTAGGTCAATAGTGCCTTCTTCGTGATTGAGGATTGCGTCATCAATATTCTCAGGGTACTCAAGGAAGAGAATAGGGGCGCTATCTTCCGTCTCAGAGATGCAAATCAGTTCCTTACCTTCGATAAGAAGTTCAGTGATTGCGTTCATCATGAATGAGTAGACGTTTACTTGGAAGTCTGCGCCTTCACCGGCGCGCATTTCCTTATTGAGCTGGCGGAGGGGTCGAATATCGTCTACCGTGAGGGGGCGCACCTCGCAGGGGTAGATATAACGTTCCTTACACATGGGCTGATTCCTCTCAGTGGGTGTTTAATGTGAACAAAAATACCTACTTCAATTATGACACACTCTAGCACTGGTTTCAAGTCAGGGTTACATGAATCCGTATTTATTTCCCCTTCTTCAAAATCCCACCCCAGGGCTAGGGCTACCCCATCAAGGTGGTAGCCAGGTAGCTAATCATCTATCCCTCACCCCTTAGATCTATAGGGGGTACCTCTTCATGCCCTTCTCACGCGCGCGTAATAATCTTTATCTCTATCTATAGTCACTATGCCCCAAATACCCCATTCTGCCCCGGTATTTCAAGGAAGAAACACCCCTAAGCTGGGACGGAAACTCCCAAATAGTCCCCGTTAGAGCCCTTATAGTCTCCCCCTAAAAGTCCCCGCAAACTCCCAAATAACCACCCCCAAAGAGCCCTAATAGTCCCCGGCAAATCCCCTATAGTCACCGCCGGGGCTCTTATGGTCACCCAAGAGCCCTAATAGTCACCGTGGCACCCCTGCATTGTTTGAGTGCTTCCATACCTTACTACTAGAGCCCTTTTAGTCACCCCTGTATTGGTTCATGTGAATCCCTTATAGTCACCCGCCTATGGAAGCCCCTTTAGGTGGACTAATTAGCCACACCTGCCAACTACTTGCAACACAGAAATAAACCCCACAGGAAGCCGTATGTGGCTTTCTGTGGGGTGATTATGGGCGTAGTAATACCCCCGTAAGATTTAATAACCTTACAGGGGTATCGTTTACAGATTGGGCGCTAGGGGCTAGTTACTCTTCTTGATGTACTTCTGGGCTTCACCCTTGGGTACATGGAACGCAATTTTTGCGCGTCCAGCATCCCAGGCGTTCACAGTACAGCCGGTGTCTCGACCTTCTACACAGAGTGGCTGACCATCAAAAACAGTTAGCCGAGTGTGATACAAGGGCGTGTACTCTACATACGCCTTACCCGGCTCTTGGTCTTCAATGATGAAGTACTTATCCGGTGTGTAGGTGACTTCCTGTTTAGCCGGTGATTCACCTTCCTGTACCCAAGCATACAGGGGCTTTGTGGGCTTATTGGCACTCTTGACAGTATCAACTAGGGCATCGCTAGGGGTGCCGCCTGTGTTTTGGATTTCATGAGCTACCTGCTGTTGCTCATTACTACTATCCAGCTCTCGTAGCGGATACTTAATGGTTACGGTCTGGTGCGTGCCATTTTCAACCTTCGTATCAGGCATCAGCTCCAACGCCTTAACATTAGGGCTTACCACTGCAAGGACTACCAGAACAACACTGACAATAATCTTTAGGATTGAGCTGACCATAATCTTGCCGTATTCCTTATAACCATATTCCCATAGTGCGTGCGGGTTTTCATGCACCCACCAATCATGGGTGAGGCGGTCGCACCCGAACAATATTTCAAAACCTTCAAAACCTGGGTCTTCCGGTACGCCTTCGGGAATGTCCTTATTGAAAAAGAACGCCGGTATGATTCCGGCAATAATTAGCCCGCCAATAACGTAAGGGACAACCTGAGTATCTAGCTTTAGAGCCACCGCAACAGCAACAAGCATGAAGATAAAACTGAAACTTTTCAGCTCTGAAGGCACAGGGTCAAAGGACGGTAGAGGCCCCTTGAAGTTCCATTCTTTGAACTCTTTAATTCCCTTTGTGAGCCGCCAGGCAACTACCGCCTTATAGACCTGAAATGGAATGAAGGCGACAAGCAATAGCACTAGTAACGTTAGAAACATGATAACTATTCTTTCTATAGAGCAATGTTCACTGTCCACTATACCCGATTCGCGTAAAGTAAAGCCATGTCCCTAACTTGGAGAACAGGTTAGGGGCATGGCTTTGTGATTCTATTATCGGCGGGGCGGATACTGCCATAGGCAGTCGGGGCGGTTAGCCGCCAACAGCTTACCCCATGCCTTGTTTACTTCCTTGAGATTCACCTCTTCGGTGTTGCCGAGGGTGTGCATCTTAGTGTAGTTGTCGTACAGTTCGGGTGCGCCGATACGTGCCAGTTCCCAGCCGATGCACTTGCAGGTGGTGTCATGGTGCACACTGTCTCGACAGTACCGCATCATAACGCTGTCGAGAGCTTCAAGGTTGTGTGCCATGCGTGCAACATTGTACGCGTCGTAGGCGGTAGTGTCACCGGCGGTGAACCCGAATGTCTCTTCCATGTAGCTCTTCGGGTCTTCACCTTCGGGTACGACACAGGAGTTTGCACCGAAAAGCGGGGTTAGGTGATACCCGTTAGGGGAAGGTGCGATAGCGATGTCACCCTTGAGTACGTAATTCCAAAGGTTCAGGTTGCTCTTGATACTCAAAGACCCTTCTACTGAGACATTCTGAATGTCACATGAACCGACAAGGGTGCTTTCGGGCTCGCCTTTGCGACCTGTTCCCTTGAGGGCAAAGTGTCGCCAATGCGTGATGCGCCCCGTAATGTAGAAGTCGCCGTCGAGGTAGGTTGAGGTAAGCATCCCCTTAATGTAGATAGGGGATAGATGGGGGTTGCCCGACTGGTAGTCACGGGTGCTACGAAAGAAGCACCAGCCGCCGAATCGAGGGTTACTGTATTCACCAATCTCCAGTCGTGTTGCCACACCTAGCACAAAGATGCCACAGCTAGGGACTTCTCCCTTGGTTTCAATGAAAGATGTCAGGGGTGCCGGTAGGTCAATAGTGCCTTCTTCGTGATTGAGGATTGCGTCATCAATATTCTCAGGGTACTCAAGGAAGAGAATAGGGGCGCTATCTTCCGTCTCAGAGATGCAAATCAGTTCCTTACCTTCGATAAGAAGTTCAGTGATTGCGTTCATCATGAATGAGTAGACGTTTACTTGGAAGTCTGCGCCTTCACCGGCGCGCATTTCCTTATTGAGCTGGCGGAGGGGTCGAATATCGTCTACCGTGAGGGGGCGCACCTCGCAGGGGTAGATATAACGTTCCTTACACATGGGCTGATTCCTCTCAGTGGGTGTTTAATGTGAACAAAAATACCTACTTCAATTATGACACACTCTAGCACTGGTTTCAAGTCAGGGTTACATGAATCCGTATTTATTTCCCCTTCTTCAAAATCCCACCCCAGGGCTAGGGCTACCCCATCAAGGTGGTAGCCAGGTAGCTAATCATCTATCCCTCACCCCTTAGATCTATAGGGGGTACCTCTTCATGCCCTTCTCACGCGCGCGTAATAATCTTTATCTCTATCTATAGTCACTATGCCCCAAATACCCCATTCTGCCCCGGTATTTCAAGGAAGAAACACCCCTAAGCTGGGACGGAAACTCCCAAATAGTCCCCGTTAGAGCCCTTATAGTCTCCCCCTAAAAGTCCCCGCAAACTCCCAAATAACCACCCCCAAAGAGCCCTAATAGTCCCCGGCAAATCCCCTATAGTCACCGCCGGGGCTCTTATGGTCACCCAAGAGCCCTAATAGTCACCGTGGCACCCCTGCATTGTTTGAGTGCTTCCATACCTTACTACTAGAGCCCTTTTAGTCACCCCTGTATTGGTTCATGTGAATCCCTTATAGTCACCCGCCTATGGAAGCCCCTTTAGGTGGACTAATTAGCCACACCTGCCAACTACTTGCAACACAGAAATAAACCCCACAGGAAGCCGTATGTGGCTTTCTGTGGGGTGATTATGGGCGTAGTAATACCCCCGTAAGATTTAATAACCTTACAGGGGTATCGTTTACAGATTGGGCGCTAGGGGCTAGTTACTCTTCTTGATGTACTTCTGGGCTTCACCCTTGGGTACATGGAACGCAATTTTTGCGCGTCCAGCATCCCAGGCGTTCACAGTACAGCCGGTGTCTCGACCTTCTACACAGAGTGGCTGACCATCAAAAACAGTTAGCCGAGTGTGATACAAGGGCGTGTACTCTACATACGCCTTACCCGGCTCTTGGTCTTCAATGATGAAGTACTTATCCGGTGTGTAGGTGACTTCCTGTTTAGCCGGTGATTCACCTTCCTGTACCCAAGCATACAGGGGCTTTGTGGGCTTATTGGCACTCTTGACAGTATCAACTAGGGCATCGCTAGGGGTGCCGCCTGTGTTTTGGATTTCATGAGCTACCTGCTGTTGCTCATTACTACTATCCAGCTCTCGTAGCGGATACTTAATGGTTACGGTCTGGTGCGTGCCATTTTCAACCTTCGTATCAGGCATCAGCTCCAACGCCTTAACATTAGGGCTTACCACTGCAAGGACTACCAGAACAACACTGACAATAATCTTTAGGATTGAGCTGACCATAATCTTGCCGTATTCCTTATAACCATATTCCCATAGTGCGTGCGGGTTTTCATGCACCCACCAATCATGGGTGAGGCGGTCGCACCCGAACAATATTTCAAAACCTTCAAAACCTGGGTCTTCCGGTACGCCTTCGGGAATGTCCTTATTGAAAAAGAACGCCGGTATGATTCCGGCAATAATTAGCCCGCCAATAACGTAAGGGACAACCTGAGTATCTAGCTTTAGAGCCACCGCAACAGCAACAAGCATGAAGATAAAACTGAAACTTTTCAGCTCTGAAGGCACAGGGTCAAAGGACGGTAGAGGCCCCTTGAAGTTCCATTCTTTGAACTCTTTAATTCCCTTTGTGAGCCGCCAGGCAACTACCGCCTTATAGACCTGAAATGGAATGAAGGCGACAAGCAATAGCACTAGTAACGTTAGAAACATGATAACTATTCTTTCTATAGAGCAATGTTCACTGTCCACTATACCCGATTCGCGTAAAGTAAAGCCATGTCCCTAACTTGGAGAACAGGTTAGGGGCATGGCTTTGTGATTCTATTATCGGCGGGGCGGATACTGCCATAGGCAGTCGGGGCGGTTAGCCGCCAACAGCTTACCCCATGCCTTGTTTACTTCCTTGAGATTCACCTCTTCGGTGTTGCCGAGGGTGTGCATCTTAGTGTAGTTGTCGTACAGTTCGGGTGCGCCGATACGTGCCAGTTCCCAGCCGATGCACTTGCAGGTTTTGTTGTGCTGTTCAGGGTTTCGGCAGTAGCGGGTAACACCGTCGGTGAAGGTGTGCAGTTCGTCCATGTGGTTGTAGATGCCCTGCATGTTCCACGCCATGCGCACCATACCGTCGGCGGCGGCGACGGTGTATCCGTCCTCATCGAGAGGGTAAAGGCTTTCACAGAATACGAGGGGGCTACCTTCGGTGGTTACAGCTGAGTCGGCACCGAACAGCTCCACTTCACCATATTCGGGGTCGGACTCAATAGCGATATTACCACCCAGAATGTAGCGCCACAGACTCACCTTTCCGGTAATATTTGCGGTGCCCTTGATGGTCACGCGGTCTACGTCATAGAGTCCACGCAGGTCACTAGGGGCTTCACTAATGATAGTAACGCTGTAGAAGTACTTGACGGGGCTCGGCAGGGTCATGGTGCCGTCCAGGTAGACATGCTCAAAACACCCCTCGGGTGTGATATTGTCACCACGGAAGAAACACCAACCGTAGAACGTGGTCTTGTGGGTGGTTTCCGCATTGAATCGGGTGCCACCCATGAGGAATACGCGGGTTACCGGAACAGAGTCACGCTTCACATGACCGCCTACAAACTGGGTGAGGGAGCGGACGGGAATAGTTACAGTCTTATCTTCATGGTTCCAGGTCACGCCTTGCAGGTTATCGAAGTCTTCCAGGAAGAACAAGGGGGCACTCTGGCGGCGAACCGTAATAGTAATCAGCTCCTTACCCGCCTGCTGAAGCTTACGAAGCTCAGGGCACAAGATAGGGTAGGGGCTAATGCCTTCAGAGTAGGCGTAATCTAGGTTTGTCGCCACCTGTTCGGCGGGCGCAATATCCGCCGGGGTTAGGGGGCGCACCTCATACGGTACGGTGATGCTCTTACGTGCAGGCATGTTAGTTCTCCTTCGGGTGCATGGTAGGTGCATGTTATGTGGGTGGTATCCATAACCACCATTCATATAACCATTATGACACACTCTAAACTCCTATGCAAGTTAGAATTACGTGAAATGGGTCACGTAAGAAATTAGGCAAAGTAAAACCCCCTAGAGGAAATACCACTAGGGGGTTCTACTTAGTGGGTCACACTACTACTTCTTGTTGTTTGCCTTCAGCTTTGCAAGCTCATCATCCAGTGCGGAATCAACAGCCAGAGCGTCCAGCTCATCGAAGCCGTCCTTTACCGGGTCAGCCATAATCTCCTGACGACCCTGAAGACGTGCCTCCTCACGTGCGATACGCTCTTCCCACTCATTCATAGGCGAGCTCAGGTTAGTACCATTGACGTTAATGCTCTCGGTAGCATCAAGGATACGACCCATAGCCTCATTCGTCTTATGACGTGCCAGAAGCTCATCACGCTGGTGGTGAGCCGCCGCCAGCTTCTCACGTGCATCACTCAGCTGACCCTTCAGAGAATCAACACGCGGAGTAGCAACCTTAATCTGCTCCTCAAGCTTCTCAGCGGTCTTCTCGGCATTAGCACGGTTCTTCAGGGCGATACGTGCCAGACCGTCAAACTTATCAGCCTGAGCCTCAGCCTCGGTACGCGCCGGGTCACCAACCTCAAGCTTCTCAGCCTGAGCACGGAACTCATCAGCCTTATTAGAAGCCGCCTGAGCCTTAACCTGCCACTCCTGAACCTTAGCCTGTTCCTTCTTATGGTCAGACTCCATGATGCGCAGGTTGCCGATAACCTCAGCAACATTAGCCTCCGCTACACGAATCTCTTCCTTGTAGTCACGGATAAGCTGGTTCAGCATCTCCTGCGGGTCTTCCGCCTTATCAATTGCGGTGTTAATCTTTGCGCGAATGAGGTTGTTGAAACGTGCAAAAATGCTGTTCTTGTTCTGGTTCTTACCCATTGTGGGTTACCTAACCTTTCGTGGTTAATGTGTGGAACATGATTCACGGTTACCCATCCTGTAAGGCTTCCGTGTCTTTTGCGTGACCTTTAGGGGTCATACTCAGAATATCATGCTCCGGGGGTTAAATCTAGTGGGTTAGCGTCTTGTCGCTAAATATTTACCTGTTGTTCATAGGCGGCGAGTTTCAATAACGGCTTCCGCTGGTTCACCTTTGATAACGTTCAGGGTGTCAATAATAAGCTTAGCATAGGCGGCAACATTCTCAATGTTACGGGGACACGGGATAAGTCGCCCAGTGACCTTACCTTGCGGGGCGGGGTCATCTACTAGACGTGTTCGAGTTTCCCCGTCGTTAGTATACACCTCGGCTAGGAACATGAGGCGTTCCAGCTTCTCAGGGTACCCGGTTGCCCGGCCTGCAATCTGTTCGGGGCGCTGGTCAGTGAACCACGTGTAGTGGAAACATGGAAAGCCGGGGTATTCTAGTACGCTTTGCTTCACCTCGAACGGGGGAATATAGATACCTCCGCCGCCCGCGTCGGTTTCTGAGTACTTCCAAGCTACCCATTCTAGGTCTTCGATAATCTGTTCGATAGTTCCTACGAGGGGGCGGATATTACCTGCCGGGTCGGTCAGTTGGTATATTTCTTGGCTTGTGGGGGAATGTTCTTTCACTTGCGCCTTATTGATAGTGGGTTCACGTAGGGGGTTTACGCCTTCGTGTTGTGTCGATTATAGCATGGTTACTGCCTAAGTAGCACTATTGGTGCTTTTGCGTTTGTAGGTGCGTCCGTTGGAATGAACGCTGGGTTCCTTGGCGTATCGACGTGTGAGGCAGATGTGAAGCACCAAGTTCAGTAGGTGCGAAACCATAAGCACGGTACTATCCGTAATGCCGATGCCTGCAAGGGCTTTAGCCACTGCGATAATGGACGCGGCAACACACGCCAACTCAAAGGCGATAGTAAAGACGAAAATCAGTACCGCAGGTACACGGTGGTACTTGAAAAGATACGTCCGCCAAAGCTGAACAGCGAAAGCATACCCAAAAGCACTACCAACCACCCTACAGGCGATAGGAATGAGGCTCGCACCGGTGAGTGTTGCTATCCAAAGCATTACCGATACGGGGTTAGCCCACATGTCCATTTGGGTTCTCCTTGTTCCTCTAGAGGGGGTAACGCTTTAGGTTGCCACCTTGTGCGCTACCCCCTGTCGTGTTGGGGTGGTTGTTCGTTTAGTTATTCACGTCTCGAACGTTCACCTTGAAGTCACCCTTAGTGTTTACACCGTCCTTGGGTGCAACGATGGTGATGTCGCCGTCCTGGTACTGCTTCTTAGTGCCGATAGCGTAGGCATAGTCTACGTCTTCAACAATGATACGCACCTTGGAGCGGGGTACGGTGTTGCTGTACAGTTCGCCTTCCTGGGTTCGCAGGGTGTAGGTGATGTACACTTCGTAGCTAGTGTTCAGGGTGCCGTCCTGTGCTGATGCCTGATAGTCAGCAGTGAGCTTTCCCTTCAATTCGTGGTATCGCGTATCAGTGTCACTATTGACGTGGGGGTGCTCTTCGCCGGTGAGGTGTTGGCGGGTCGTAAGGTTAGCGTTGATTACCACAGCTTCCTTAGCCTTCTCGGTAGGTTCAGGGCTAGGGGTTGCGCTGGTGGTAGCGGTTGCCGTTGTGGTAGTGGTTTCTTCTACCTTGTTTGCAGTATTGGTACTGGAACAGCCGGTGAGCGCGATAGCACCGATAAGAGCGGCGGCGGTCAGCTTGGAGAACTTCATTATTTAGGTTCCTTCCAAAAGGTAAGGGTTATTATTACTAACAGGTTTAGCGGGTCTGAATAGAAATGCAGGGGGAATCTACGAACGCTTCCAGGGCGCGCTTAGGGTTTCCAGCGTCAGCGGTACGGTTAAGGTACATGGGGTATTCCTTCACGCCGCGTGCATGGTATGCAAAAGTGCCAGGGCGTAGCTTCCATTCCTTATTATAGGTGATAATACCTACTCGCTCATGGTTGCCGTTCATGATTCGGTAAGTATCGTTTTGCACCTTCACCAGGTGAAGACCTTTGTATGCCATTGTAACGCTTCCTTTCCGCCTTAATTAGTGGTTAGTGGTATTTGCCCCGCTAGGCGCTTAGGTGAGCACCTAGCGGGGGTTTAGGGGGCATTGGAGGCTTAGTAATCCTCTTCGTCCTCATCGTCTTCAATGGAGCCCATGCCGTGATTTACGCAATAGGTTGCCAGGGTAGTGAGCAGGTGGTCATAGTTGCCGGTCATTGCTTCATTGATTACCAGGTCAATGTCTGCTTTGTTCCAGCCGTCACGTCGTGCCTGCTGTGCAAATCCGCCCATAAGGTTGAAGGCGTTACCGTCCTGACCAACCATCTTGTAATTAACCTTGCAGACGGGGGTGAAATTCTCAAGAGCCATTTGATGTACTTCCTTTCTAGAAGTAGTAGTAGATATAAGGTCTAGCCCTGTTTGGCTAGTACCTTTGAGGTTCCCCTCTTGCTTATGTAACCATTATGACACACTCTAAACCCCTATACAAGCCGAAATCAAGTGAAATAGCTCACACAGGGGTTTATAGGGGTAAAGTGCCTTATAAATAGGGTTTTCTTCTTGCTCTACTTCTTCAATAAAGCACCAAAGAACACACCTATGAAACAGGTGTCAGCAAAGAATCTACAGCACGGGCAATATTGCGCCCATAGTAACTATGCCTCATGTCTTCACTAATAGGAACATTGCCATACGGCACAGTGGGCTCAATCTTTTCGCCCCAATAGACAGGTGGGGCAATTCGGATAGCACACACCGTAGAAGTAGGCGTACTAGTCGCAAAGAGCTTAGCATCTTCCTGTGCAACAATTAGATACACTTCATTATTAGGGGTAGTGACATACGAATATGTCCCCTTAACGAAATTCAACCCAAGCTCACTAAGCGAAGTTAGAGGCTCCACCGCATCGAACCTTGCGTAGCCACTTGGGGTACCCATGTCGCTACGGGCGTCCAATCCTGCAAGTGCGACAATGAAGTCAAGGATAGTTTTACGGCACATGTTGCGGTTGATAATTACCTTATGCCCAATAACTGCCCCATACTGATTAACCAAGTCATGCGAGCTACCGACTAGATGAATGGACAGCGGATTAAATATCGACTTAATAAGATAGTCTGGCGGCAAAACATAGGCGTGCTCAGGTTCCAGTTCCACTTCTTTATCTTTAGCGAGCGCAATCACATCATGCACGGTTTCTGAAAGGGCACGACCTACAGCAGTTTCATTAAGGTGCCGCCCACCTGAGCGTTCGTCACTATACCCGTGGTCACCAGCCAACAAGCTATTCGGTAGCTTGCTTACATGGGTAGTTGTATTGCAAATATCATATTCCTCATCAGTGTAAGGGACAATAGATTTTGCGGTTACAGTGCTCAAAGGCTCCCCTAGCGGAGTTACGGTTGAGGTGACGGCAAGCATGAATACGTTACCTTCATTATCGGTGATGTAACGCCTAGAGGCGCTGGGGCTAACCTCAACATCTGATAGTGAATCAGAGCTAACCCAGGTAAGAGGTCGCGGCGGTACATATCCGACGGGTGGTTCAGTAGTAACAGTTACAGTCGTCTCATTGATTGAGAGGTTATCCTTTAGGATTCCGAGGACTTCTTCAATGGCGACCTTGTTTTCAATGTGTACGGATGCGTACATGGTATCTCCAAAAATGGGGGGGTCTATTGGTTATAAAATAGAGTGCATGAGGGGCTACTGATTCACCCGTCATGCACTCTATCTTATCATAGGTTCATTTACTTACGGCGCTTACCGCGAGTCAGGAAAACGTTAGAAACAATCTTGAAGTGTGCACGGTTAGCAAGCTCACGGCGGGGCTTACCATCCTTGAAGTACCAGACGATGCCTTCGGCGGTCTGACCGGGCGCTACCTGAGACTCTACAGTATCAGCCTGCTCAAGGGCGGCAAAGCCGTTACCTACCCATTCAATGTCGAGTACGGGTACCCAGAGGTTCGCGTCCTTGAACAGTGCTTCGACATTATCGTTAGATGCGTGGAAGGCGCGGAAATCGGGCTGGTCGCCGGTGGTGAACTTGAAGTTACCCCCGATACGGTCACAGAACAGTTCGCCCTGCACCCATTCACCCGGCTTGAGCTGGTCGAACACGTGGGCGTAGCGGCGGTAACCATCAATGTACTGCTTCCAATTCTTGCTATCCATTGCGTCTGCCTTGATGGAGCGGTCACGGTTAGCGATACGAATTTCGCCGGTGTCAATATCACGCCAAACAGTCATAGAGGTGCCGTCAATCTTCTCGGTAGCGTACACGTCATCTGCGGTGATGCTGTCCAGGAAGTCGGTAGGGATGTTCTGGACGCGCTCAGCATCAGTCTTGGTAATGAAGTTAGGGAACGCTTCTAGACCGTAGTCACCACCGGCGAGAATCTTCTCCTCAACATGCTTAGTGATGATACCGTCGAAGTAGGTGTCCACTTCTTCCTGAGTAGCATCTTCGTTCAAGCCTTCAAACTCAGAGACGGGTAGAATAAGACCCTGTGACAGGGTTTCGCGCAGGTACATGGTGTGTAGCACTACACCTTCAATGTGGTGTCCGTTAATGACGCGGGTCGCCTTCTTGCCACGAATAGGCGCAAATACCGGGTGCTTAGTGTTGAGGATTGAGTCAATCTCAAAGTAAACGCCTTTATCGCCTTCGGTCATGGTCTTAGGCGCTACAACCCACCACAGGGTACCTGCGGGTCGGACAGCGTGAATCTTATCAGCTGGGTTGTTACATTCCTTTACTTCTTCAATGGTGGTAATGTGTGCGAGGTGTCGGATACCGTCTACGGCGGTAGAAGTCATAGTAGTGTTTTCCTTTTCGTTGGAGCTTGTAGGGGTTTACCCCCCGGTGGTGTGGAACATCGGGGGGGGGGTAAAGGTTTGGGTTAGTTCATTTCAATCCTATTGTCCTTGAGGGTCAGAATACCGTCTTCAAAGTCTACCTCGCCAATATCATCAACATTTACACGAATAATCTTCAGAAGGTCGAAGAAGTCAGGGTCAAAGGAGAAGAGTTCGATAGTGAAGCGGGAATCTTCTACAGCGGCAACAAATCGGGCACCACGTGAACCGTCTTCCGTGTCATTGTGTACCTCAATAGAGATAGGTTCGGGTACGAAGCCGTCGAACATGAGGTCGGAAAGCTCATCGGGGGTTTCAAAAGAGAACGAGATACCTTCCCAAGCGATAGCGGGTACCTGAAGTTCGATAGTCATTAGGTGCTTCCTTTCAGGGAATCTATTGTAGCGGACTTAGTGCCTTACTGGAAGCTTCCTATCACTTCCTCGCTACACTTCTATTATGGCGCACTCTAGCCAGGTGTGCAACTCGAAATCATGTGAAATAGGTCACGTGGTGGTTATGGTACAGAAAAGCCCCTAGCGCACACAATCACGCTAGGGGCTTCTTAGTCATATGCGGTCTACCAATTAGAGGCAAACGCGGGCAACTCACGGGCAACACTCTCAAAATCAGTGCCCACAAAAGAGCCAGCACCATTCATCTTAGTATCGCCTTCCACCTTCTTATTCACAAGGCGAACAGAACCATACACCCACGCCGTATCACACACAGTACAGGAACCATCTAGACGGGATTCACCAAACACCTGCGCCTTATCGTAAACCCATGACGTGCCACCAACCCAGGTGCGCCCGTGTACCTTAGCTTCACCATAGATGAGAGGTGAACCGTACACGAAAGCGTTACCGGAAACTTCCGCCTGCTGTGCCACCTGTGCATCATCTTTAACTACAGCTGAACCGTACACGGTAGCGTCATCATGAACCCATGCACCGTCGTCCTGTGACAGGTTGCCGCTTCCTTGAACCCAGCCGCCTAGAGCGCCCTTCGGGGCGATAAGCTTACCGTCACTAGTGTACACATCATTCAGAGCGCGGATACGGTAGACAGTCACCCCGTTATCAAGTTGCTTACTAATATCCGTCAGCTCGTATTTCTTACTTGCTTTACTAGTCATAATAATTACTGCAATCTTTCTGTAAAGTAGTACCAATTTTGGATAATCCCCTGGGGTTTTACCTTACATTGGTACTACTTTTACCGTATTTCACCTTTAGCGGTCTAAAGTGGTATTAGCCACCGGAGGTGCCGCCGCCAGACCTGGAACCGCCACCAAAGCCACCCTTAGAGCCACCGCTAGAGGAACCACCAGACTTGGAACCACCACCGGACGAAGAGCCAGAACCACTATTGCTACCGCCACTCTTAGAACCAGAGTTAGAGTTGCCACCATTATTGGAGGAGCCACTATTGCTACCGGACTTGCTATCACTCTTGGAGTTATTAGAAGAGCCGTTGCCGTTGTTGGAGCCGCTACCGTTATTGTTCTTGTTAGCGTTATTGTTGTCGTTGTTCGGCTTGTTGTTATTGGTATCCTTACCAGCGTTGTTATTATTACCGGTATTGCTGTTGTTGCCGGACTTGTTGGCGGCTACAGCACCTGCCGCCGCTCCAGCCGCCGCACCTGCACCTGCCGCCGCCGCGTTACCACCATTATTGTTAGTGGTGCCACTATTACCGCTGGAAGAGCTGTTGCTACCGTTAGAGGTACCGGAATTAGACTTAGTGCTGTTACTAGTGGTCGGCTTATAGTTGTAACGCTCAATGGTTGCAACCTTACCGTCCTTCATACCAGCCTTAGCTTTAGCGGCACGGTAAGAATCAGCGAAAGAACCACCACTAGAAGGCAAACCCTGATAGACAGTACCCTTATTAGGGGTACTAGTACTACCACCATGCAGGGGTGCACCTACGGCGGGCACATTACCATTATTACCATTATTGATGTAGGTGGTGCCACCGGAGCCGTTCTGACCCATCATATACCCGATGTAGTACCAGATAAACATACTGGTTCCACTATTACTACCGTGGGCATCACCGCCACCGCCGCCGTTATTAATATTGATGTTAGTACCACCATTATTGGAGGGGCTACTAGTAGGCGAAGCTGAGGGGGTGCCACTAACCGACGGGCTGGCACTCGCGGTTGCCGATTCAGAAGCAGAAACAGACGGCGAAGCAGAAGCGGAAGCAGTTTCAGTAGCTTCACAGCTAGTATCCTCAGCACGAGTACCATCTTCAACCTTCTGGCACACACGCACATACTCAATACCCTGCGTACTAAACGGAGTCTCACTCGGGGTAGGCTGAGAATTAGTCTCAGGGACACTACAACCCGAAAGGATTAGAGCACCTGCACCGGCGGTAGCAATAGCCCTTAGAAGCCGGTTAGGGCGCGGACTCTTATCAATAGTGGGCGTATCTTCCTCCCATGCGTACAGGGCGTTCTGTGCGACTTTCTGAACGTCTGGAACGTTATTGTGAGATGAAGAGTTATTCATGTATACATGGCTCCTTTAGATAAAAGATAGGGGGTGTCTCGGTCACATAATGCAACCGCTTTGCAAAACATTATAACACACCCCGCTACCGATTGGTAAACCCAACCAGCAACGGGGCATATCATAAATAGCTGTACTCTTACTCTACCGCAGAATCAGAGGTCTTCGACGGCTTCGAGTTCAGGTACCTGAATGTTTCAACCACGGCCTCCAGTTCCTTAAAATTCTCAGCCGTAATAGGTGCCTTACCTGCATGTAGACCAGCTCCCATATATATGTAGAAGTCACCACGCCTAATCTTATAACAGGATATAGTGAAGCGCGTACCAGATTTACCTGTGAAACTAATCAGCGTATCATCCCATCCCCAATAGCCGTTTTCGTCGTCAATGAAAATGTCATGAAAAAGACCAGGATTATTACTCTCAAGAGCTTCAGTAAACTCTATCTTCTCGAAACGGTTAGCCGGGTCACAATGAACCCAAACCGAAACAGTATCTTCCGCTCCCTTATCACCATCATGGTACAGGTTATAGATTAGGTGGTCGCCACGGCTCCAACGCGCTTTAAGATACGCATCAATATCTTCCCGTGTGATAGGGATACCCGATAGCTTAGCCGACTCCTCATGAAGGCGCGCCTTTTCCTGTTTCTCAGCCTCAATCTTTGCCCGTTCCTCAGCGGACATAGGCGGCAACTTCGTGTACATATCCTGTACCCTAGTTTTACCCCAGCCCATAGGCTTACCCTCATACAAGAGTTCCCAGAGGCTACGACCACCCCCCTGTTTCGTGGGGTGCTGTGTATCAGGCTTACGCAAATAAGTTACTTCAAGCATTTTAACTCCATCGTATTCCCCTAGAACCTTGATGTTCACCTTATCACCATTGGGGTACTGTTCCTTGTTTGCGCCTTTACCTTTTTTCTTCCAAAACATTAGCTTCCTACTCAAACTCGACCTTGAACGCCTTACATGAGTGGTAGCGGGTCACTTCTTCAGGCGTCAAAGATTCCACATGCTCGAACGCTTCAATGACGGCTACCAGCTCCTTGAAGTTCTGTTCCGTAATGAACGTGTCGCCGTCATACTTACCAGCGACCATGACTATATCAAAATGACCACGCCTAATCTTATAACAGTCCACATGGAAGCCAGCACCAGATTTACCCCTGAAAGTAACCCACGTGTCTTCCCACCCACCAATAGGGTTGTCAGGGTGGTGAAGGCTCTCGTCTGGGGTATGAAGGATAATGTCATGGAACATGCCAGGGTTCCTACTCGTGAGCGCACCAATGAAAGCGGACTGCTTACAATGGTTCTCCCAGTTGAGGCAATGAAGCTCAACAGCAATAAGGTCGCCCCCACGCTCGCCTTCATGCTCATAGTCCTCATCTTTGCGGTACTTAAACTCATTCACGAAGCCACCATCACGAAGCCCACCCCAGCGCCCAATAATATACGCCTTAGTCTGCTCCTTACCAACCCGAACAGAGGGCACAGTAACCGCCTCAGTGTCGCCACCCTTACCGCTCTTACGGTTCAGTAGGCTCAAAGCCTTATCAATCAGCTTCTTCAATTCGTCAATTTCCTATCAGTAAACGTAAAACGTAAATAATCAACGCATGGCTTGCAATACGAAAGAGCTACAGCCACACAATACTAGAATACAAGAAAAGCCCTCCCCAAGTCCAGTAAGGCAACAACCAAACCAGACCCAGGAAGGGCTTCAAAAAACAACAGCCACAAAAAGCTGGAAAGTACCCCTGATGGGAATCGAACCCATATACTCTGTGTAGGAGACAGATACTTTATCCGTTAAGCTACAGGGGCAAGAAAGCGGGTGAAGGTACCAACCACCAAAAACGGTGCCGTCTGCATCAACCTCCACCCTACCGAGGTGTAAAAACTAGCCGTATCACTGCAAGTGCTCAAACCCGAAAGAATGGACACAAACAGCCCTACTGACCTGTCAAATAAAGTTGAACCACCACTTTAGCAGTCCAACCGCACCCCCAACGGGATTTGAACCCGTGACCTCCGCCTTGAGAAGGCGGCATCCTAGACCAGCTAGACCATAGGGGCAAAACATAGGCAACAACCCACAACAGGTTACTACCCCAGTACCCCACACAGGATTTGAACCTGTAACCTCACGGTTCGTAGCCGCACGCTCTATCCATGTTGAGCTAGTGGGGTTTAAAGCTCTCCCGCCTGGACTCGAACCAGGAACCAGCCGCTTAACAGGCGACCGCTCTGCCATTGAGCTACGAGAGAATAGAGAGAAACAACCACTAGTCAGGTACACGCACACGGAAAGAAAGATTAAGAAACATGGCGTGCAACCACAACAAGGGCACATTTCCCTTAGAAGCCTGGAGTGGAGTCGAACCACTATCTCCCGGCGACGAAGCAACAATAACCGTAACACCAACTCTGGAAAGGGAACCAGTCATGTTTACTGCGTCGTTCAGGCGCATCACCAAATGCTACCAAGCCAAACGTGAAAGCGTGCTGGTATCGAGCCAGCAACCACCGCTACGGGTCGCTTGAGCCTACCTCATGAGTGTGAGGTGGGTCTAACATTCTGTTAGATGGTGACCCTCAAGCCGGACTAAGCCGACCCTGGTCTTGACACGTGAATGTCCGTTTAACCTCTCCCGTCTCTCACAGGCGAGGATACCACACCCTAGTAGAGTGTGTTACGAGCCTCCTACCGGACTCGAACCGGTGACCCTCTGTTTACAAGACAGATGCTCTACCAACTGAGCTAAGAAGGCGGGGTGTGTGACGGGAATTGCACCCGCTACTACTTGCGCCACAAGCAAGCGCCTCGCTATTCGGCTTCACACACAGTGCCCCCTACAGGACTCGAACCTGTGACCCACGCCGTGTAAAGGCGGCGCTCTACCAACTGAGCTAAAGGGGCGAAACGCATACTATGTCCACTATCTTCCATCAACCAGTGAGGAAACCGCGCCCATTGCCCGTATGCGAGAGGCAAAAGCCCGGTACAGTAGTCCCTGCTGGACTTGAACCAGCGACACCCACCGTATCAGGGTGGTGCTCTAACCAGCTGAGCTAAGGAACTAAATAGTAGGTACTTCAACCAGTGAAGAAGAACCCCAGTACACCTGGCGGGACTCGAACCCACAATCCGCGAGGCACTAGCCCCTCAGACTAGCGTGTATACCAATTCCACCACAGGTGCCTATATAATTATAGTCATGTGACACACCCTAGAGTGTGCTACGTGCCGCCGGTAGGATTTGAACCTACGAAACCTAATGGTGACTGTTTTACAGACAGCTTCCTTTGACCAGACTTGGATACGACGACTTATATATTGGCAACACCTATAGGGGGTTGCCTAGCGGTCTGTACGGGGCTTGAACCCGCGACCTCCGCCGTGACAGGGCGGCACTCTAACCAACTGAGCTAACAGACCATGACGCACTAGAAGAAGTGCATCTGTATTATTGCAGTTCACGAAGTGAACCCCAGTGCACCCTGTGGGACTCGAACCCACGACCCGGCGGTTAAGAGCCGCCTGCTCTACCAGCTGAGCTAAAGGTGCGCGGCGCACTGTTGAAGGCTCAGTGCGCCTTACCAATATCATTCGACTTCTGTCTTTAGTAAGCTTCCAAAGGAGTTAAGTAAAAAAGAAAGCTTACCGAGCATCCTACAGGACTCGAACCTGTGAACCTTCACCTCACATGGTGACGCTCTTCCTAACTGAGCTAAAGATGCTATCACAGCACAAGGCACCCATTCACACGGGCGAAATTATACTATGACGTTCTCAAATGGGTACGCGAGTTCCACTCAAGAGGTCAGGGGCTTTCGCGTCTACACCCCTGAATAATTGTAACACACCATATGGTGCATTAAGTACGTCCTACAGGAGTCGAACCTGTTGCACTTGACCCACTTGTTAAAGCAGGGCTCTATCCGTTGAGCTAAGGACGTTACCACACCCCTATGTAGTGTAGTAGTCCACATAGGGGTGCGTCACCTGAAAGAAGGGGGTAGAAAGAACTAGAGATAAAAGACCCCATTCTTTCAGGCGGTGGTGCATACAGTGTTATGGCATCTGCATCTGAAGCATAGTCAATGCACCAAAACTATGCTACGTGCGCCCGGAGGGACTTGAACCCTCACGTCCGAAGACACTGGAACCTAAATCCAGCGTGTCTGCCAATTCCACCACAGGCGCTTATGCAAGACGTTGCATCTTGCAGAGTGGACCGTGCGGGAATCGAACCCGCGACCTCCTGCTTGCAAAGCAGGCGCTCTACCAATTGAGCTAACAGCCCCCACCTTCAGTATTGTATGTACCGAAGGTGTGTTTGTCAAGAAGCTTTATGGGCTTCTTGTCTGTGCCCCCTGTGGGATTTGAACCCACGACCTGCGGATTAAAAGTCCGTAGCTCTGACCTGACTGAGCTAAAGGGGCTTACAAGGAACAACTATATCATGTCCCTTTGTGTTTTGCAAATTCGCTATTTTGTGTTGTCAATTATCTAGTGTCTAAGTGTGCCACTCTTTCAAGGTAGAGACACGGTGAGCCTACCTCATGAGTATGAGGCGGGTCTAACATTCTGTTAGGCGGTGACCCTCAAGCCAGCCTAAGCTGACCCTGGTCTTGACACGTTAATGTCCGTTTAACCTCTCCCGTCTCTCACAGGCGAGGGTATCACACCCGAAAGTGTGTTACGTACCCCCAACGGGATTTGAACCCGTGTCCTTGCCGTGAAAGGGCAATATCCTTGGCCGCTAGACGATAGGGGCTTACGTTGCATACCAACCGTTCGGTTGAGTACGTATTTCATTATAGCACTCCCTGGCGGGGTATGCAACTCGACTTTCTGTGTTTTGTGTCACGTTCAGTCGTTTGTCAGTATTACTCGTTGTGTAAGCTGTCGGGGACTCTCAGTAACCTCGGCGGCTTATATAACTATTATGGCACAGTATTTTCTGTGTTGCAAGTCGATTTCATGTGATGTGCATCACTTTTTGTCATACATGCATGATAGGCTATTGCCCCAATGAGTATCGCTCAAGGGAATAGTGTCACCTACCATGCGTAAACAGCCCAGCAGGAGTCACAGCCTTTGTACCTACAGCCTTCGGGGTGGGGTCGATAGTGGCGGCGTGTTGCGCGGTCTTCGTAGTCCGCATCAACTTCACCCGTGACATTGTACACCTGGGCGATAATTGCAAGGTCTTCACCATTACGCCACGGGTAGTATACCCTCCGCTTCTCTGCCTCTTCTAGGACAAGACGCTTACCACCCTTCCAATGCCAATGGCTGTAGCGTGAATCGCGTGCCTTGTGCTTCTTAGTTACTGACTTGCGTTTCAAGGTTCTTATAACCTTTCTGTCTAATGGTTTTGGTGGCATACTGTCTTCGTATGCCACTGCTACAGGGTTACCTGTATGCCTTAATCATATCATGAAATACCCCCGGTTAGGTGTTGTTTGACCCGCGCGGAGGTATATTTCCTGTTGCGTTATGAGATGGTGAGTTTTCCGGTGGTGAAGTTTACGGTTAGGTTGCCGGTGTGCACCTGGGTTGTACCGTCTTCGTTTCGGGTGTCGTAGGTGCACTGCGCATGGTATGCGTCATCTTCTACGTGCTCCTTGTATGCTTTGAGGTTGCTACAGGGTTTGCCGGTAATCTTAGTGGCTTCTTTGAGTGCACGTTCCTCTACTGCGTATACGTTGAAGTGGATGGGTACCTGCGGTTCATCAATCTCGAAGAATTTTCCTTTGAAGTTGAAGGCGACAGCGGGGGTTTCACGCTCCGGGTGGTTCCATAGTTCGCCGGGGTTGTTCTTTACACCGGTGCTGTGGAACGGTAGTGCATAGAGGAAGTCGAAGTTCTTTTCTACGTAGTGAATGGCATCACCACATGCGAGGGCAACACCAATGTCGCACGCGCCGTCACAGTTGAGGTACCCGAGGCGGGTGATTCGGAAGCCGCTACGGTAGAGCATGTTGATAGGCTTACCTGCTTCGGCTTCCTTGATGAAGTCTGGGTTGTTTTCGATGGGGAAGGCAATGTATTCGACTTCGGTCTTAAACAGCATAGTAGTACTCCTCGGGTAGGTGACAGTGCCCTATATATGGGGCTAGTGGACAATATGAACACTCTTATTATGGCACACTCTAGTGTGGGTTGCAACTTGAAAACACGTGAATTGAGTCCTAGGGCATAGATATACCCCCTATCCCGTAAATGAATCACCTACAGGATAGGGGGTATGCACTCTAGAGGGTTGCCACCAAGGAAGCAAGAACAGAGCATACGATAATAGATGCACCCAAACCGGCGAACATGAGCGTTGCAGTCTTACCCACAGCAACCGGCGGCTCACAATACCTAGACAAGAAACCCAGAGTAAACATCATAATGGTTAAAGATGTGGCACCCATAAAAAGCCCCTTAGTAAGGCTAGGCTGGGCACCGAGAATGATAATAGCAACACCTATAGCGATACTCGGGGGAACATTATAGATAATGCCCAGCTTGTCAATCTTCTTACCCCGCTTGACGAACCATATAATACCCGTATAGGCGGCTAGAACTAGAAATAGGGCACCAAAGAATATCAGTATTACTAGAATCGTTATAGGGTCTTTCGTGCCTGTATCAGCGGCGGCTAGAACCATAACCTATCACCTTTCAGTAGCTGGTTTCTTCACTGCGGCATATTCACCCTCTGGAATCCACCTGTAGAAGTCGTTCTCTGCAACGTATTCAGCTGTAACATATCCACCCCGCGCGCCAGGTACCCCTTCGTAATGGTAGGTACGCCCCGGCTTCACGTTTATTTCAAGACTTGAATCCCATAGGTTCTCGATAGGGTAGTATGTTTCCCCTTCATGGGTTTTAGGTTCGTTCCATAGTACATGGAACTTCCTGCTCGGGTAGCGGGGGTATGCAAGCTTGAAGCATTGGCTTTTGCGGTACCTATGGAATAGTCGCAGGCGGTCGTAGTCCTTGTCTTTACCGTCAAGCACCATATCTAGGTTGTATCGTGCCATGTATTCCGGTCGGTCTTCGATAAGCTCTTCCGGTTGGGGTTGCTTATAAGCTAGGAGGTGTTTGAGGATGAGCTTAGCGGCTTCCAGGTAATCTTTACCCTGCTCTGCGTAATGAATTAGTGGCACTAGTCCAAGGTCTAGGCGGGGTGTAAACAGTAGCCATGCCCGGTCTTCATATGATAGGTCAGCAACTTTATTTACTTCTTTTTCTAGAACCTTATTTAGTTCCTGTCGCGCTTTAGCTGAATCACAAACCCAACGTGTATCTTTGATTGGTTGCCCAAGTGCCATTGGGGGGTGACAATGAATAGTGCCGAAGAGCGGGTTGGTGTGGGTGCAGTATTTATCACTCAACAGCTTATCGTAATCTTTATCAAGGTGGAAGAAGGGGGTAGGGTCTTCCAATTTCAGGTTACCCCATAGGCGCTTCTTCTTGAACTTCCTCCACCGGTTAGTGAGTATGTCAGCTGGAATACCCAGCAGGTTAGCTACAGCTGGCATACCGCCGTCTACGTAGATGTCCATGAGTAGCTGTTCCCTACCAATGAGTGCTATTGCCGTGTGCGGGGTCGGTATGATTCCACTGAACCAGAAATTAGTGTCCAGGAACCGGTTAAACACGCTAGGTGTAACAATACCGTTCACCATGATTGGTTACGCCTTTCCTTAGAAGTACTTAGAAACAACGCTAGAGAACAGGTATGTTGCTAGAGCTATTCCGGTTGCCATTGCTAGGAACCCTAGTACGTATGAGATGACAGTGGGGATTCCAGGGTTTACGCCATGCGCCTCAAATGCGGGCGATACGATAATACCCCAGAATATTGCGCCACCGACTAGGTTTAATGCACCTAGTATCCAACCGGCGATTGTGGCAATATCCTCATCTTTGGTGAAGAGTCCTACTAGGGCGGCTGGACTGACAGTAAGTAGCGCGTTGATGATGCAGGGTAGCACGAAGGACACCCATATGGGGGCGGTCTTGAAGAACCCGGTCGGGTCGGTGAACATGTTCACAAATTCAACGTACATGCGTTTATGCTTTCTGTTTTAGAGTGTGTGCCCCTGAGTTTGGTTGCCCTTACTCAGAGGCACACTTGGTTATTGGGTGTTTGGGTGTTAGTCTACCGGCGGTTTCTGTTGGTAGTATCCCATGCTACGGTGCTGTCGCCTATCGGGGCCATTACGCAATTCAAATACGGGCTTGTTGCCCTTATGGTCTAGCTTACCTTCTAGCGAGTCGTACAGTTCGTACCCGCCGGTAGAGTTTACGGTCATTGAACCGGTTAGGCTAATGTTGTTGGCGATAGTCAGGTCGCCATTAATTTCAATGTCGCCGCTAATGGTTGCTTGTGCAATGCATTTAACATTGTCGTCAATGGTTACCTTACCGTCTACTGTCGCATAGTAGAGTGTCAGCTCTTCACCGCTTAGGATGGGCTTGGTGCCGATAGTGACTTCACCCGTGATATTGGAGCCTGCAACCTTTGTTTTCCTATTGATTCGCACGTCACCTGAGATGATGGAGCGGGCTAGGGTAGTAGTGTATTCGCCAATATAGGCGTTACCTGCTACTAGTGAACCATCTCTGACTTTACCTTTCACGTGCGCCGTATCTGCAACCCAGCTGTAAGGTTCGATATTGTCGTATTCTTGGACGTATCCGCCATGTTCACCGGCGCTGACTTTCCACCCGTCGTCATTACGTGGTTCCGAGAAGTCATGAATAGCTTCTACAGGGTAATACTTTTCCCCTTCGTAGGATTCCGGCTTGCCCCACAGCACCCTGTGTGTCCTCGTTGAGGGGCGCGGGTATGCTAGTAGGTGCTTGTGTGCTTCACGGTATTTACGTCCGAACCGTAGCGTTTTGCCTGTGTATCGGCTAAACACGGTTCCGGGTAGGATTTGGTAGCTTTTGCTGATTCCTGGGTCTAGGTCGTAGCGGGGCGGCTTCTTGTAGTCGTAGTATTTCTTAATGACTACCCCGGCAACTTCCAGGTATCGGTATGATTCGTTGATGCTGGCGTACTCGGCTAAGGATACCCAACCAAGGTCGGGGCGTGGCATCATTGCAAGCGTGTACCTTTCTGCATAGTCGAGGTCACGGAATGTCTCGCTTGCATATTCTTGCAAGGCTTCAACTACTGGTTCAAGAGCTGGAAGGCATCGCACCCGTGCTTTCATGGGTACGTAGCCGTCTAGGAAGTTGGGGTGGTTTTTGATTCGGTTCCAGCGTTTAGCTAGAACGTCTTCGGGTACTTCTAGGATTTCAGCTAGTGCCCTTGTTCCACCTTCGACCCATAGGTTCATGAGGCGTTCTTCTTGCCCGATGAGAGCTACCACCGTTTTCGGGTCTGGAACGGTTTCAGCCGTGACAGTACCTTCAGGCTCAGGAGTTAGGTATTCAGGGGCTAGTGGCTTCTTACTGGAGCCGGTGCCGGTTTTCTGCTTAGGCATGGTTAAGTGTCACCTTTCTGTGGGCTTGTGGCTTGCTTTTAGTGGTAGCGTTCCTTGTACTTTGTAACAGCCCAGGGTACTAGGCTAGAAATTAGCATCATTGCACCCCAACCGAAAGCACCAGAAATGATTAGGGGGTTTCCTTCAATGACGCCATGTGCAACGAACGCGGGCGTGACAACAATACCCCAAAAGACAGTGGCGATAGCCTGGATTACCCCAATAATGATTGAGGTACCACCCTTGAATGTGGCTTCCCATGCGGGGCACCCGCACAACCACCAGGCTAGGGCAACGGGTACGGCTGTGATGACCCCTGGTAGCACGAAGGCTAACCATAGGGGTGCGGTGCTGAAGAACCCGGTGGGGTCTGCGAACATGTTTACGAAATCAACAAACATAGGCGGTCACCTTTTCGTTTAGGTATATATTCATTGTTTCATTGTATCAGTACCGCCGATTCGCGGTCTACCCGCTAGGGTGTAGCGGTTCGTATCTAGACATGGCAAAAGCGCCACAAGACACGTGAATGAACGTTGCCTTATGGCGCTTCGTACCCCGATAGGTGGGGTTACTGCTTGTCGTTGCGCAGTTCTGCTTGACGCAAGCTTCCTGTATCGACCGGGACAGTAACACCGGACGAGGTGATGGGCGGCGGCTCCATAGTGTGTACGTGTCGCCATACACTGACTGCTACGCCTACTAGTACTAGACCGTTACCGATAAGGTTAGTGTAGCTACCTACTAGAATATAGTAGCTGACCCAACAGGCTACGTTAAGGACTGTCACGGTTTTTAGTGCTACGAAGTTTTCCAGTAGCGCCATAACTAGTCCAGTTAGTCCACCTAGTAGCGCTAGGGTACCGGGTGACCATAGACCCCAGCCTAGTACGCCGTACTGTGTGACGGCGGCTGTACCAACCGCTACACTCATTGATGCGGCACGGTATCCGGGTGACTGGATGAATGTCAGCCGGTTCTCAAACAGTAGCATGATGTAGTATGCCAGGTTCACTAGGTTCATGGCGAGAACGCCCGTCTGTCCTAGCAGGAACGATTGGGCGGCGGTTAGCGCACACATTCCTAGACTGATGTTCCTGACCCATGTGCGGTTAGCATACCCGATGAAGAACAGACCGGCGCTCACGCCTAGACCAAGTATCTGCACGGTGATATTTGCTGGTGCTGTCAGCATATGTTCGTTGTGTCCTTTCCTAATAGTGGTGGGTACGTCCCGTGTTGTGGGCAAAAATGTACCCCCCCCCGGCGAACAAAACATTACTGTTTATTGTCCGATAAGGGAGGGGTGCTTTAGTTTGTTATTTTAGCTACTTGAGAGTAATCTTAGCCTTCTTGCGGTGGCGCTCATCAACTTCTACTGACTTAATGTTGAAGGTGTGCCCTGCAAGACCTGACGCGATAGGCTTATCAGCTGTGAGGGTAATCAGTGGTTCATTTTGGCTGTACCGACTGGGTACCCATACAGCGATATTGTCGCTAATGAAGACAATCTCTCGCTCAGAGGGGTGCTTGCTCGCAAGATACTTTGCCGGGTTCTTGTCCTTCAGGTAGTAGAACGGGGAATAGTCGTAGAGGAAGCTTTCAAATTCCCACTGGTCACCCTTATTAAAGTCCACGGTCACCTCAATGGGGTGTTCTGGGGTGAAGGAGGTTGCTAGGTGCCGCTTTTCTTCAGCAAACCACTTGATAGCTTCCTTAGCCTCCTGGCTCTCGTCATAGTTTTGCGGCTTGTGGGGGCGGCAGGAACCGTCAAGTACGACTGCTTCACCTTTCTTTGTCCAGCCGTAGAGGGTGCTGTGGTCCCAGTAACCCATAAGGGTATTCTCTCGCTTCTTCACGTCGTAGTCACGGTTAAGTAGGATGGTGAGTGAAGACGCACCATAGGTTTCGGGGAAGTGGATACCTACGGGGTCTTCCACGTAGAGGTAGCACTCATTGAGGTAGATGGGGTCTTCATTCTTCAGGTAGGGGTGCTTCTTGAGGTCGGCGGGGGTCATGCGTCGAACCTGTCCAGTGTCGATAATGCTCTGAACTAGGTGCTTGTTGTAGTCCCAGGCGATGTTCCAGATAATGCGTCCTGCTTCGGGGCTCATGATGTGTCCTTTCCTTGGGGGGCAATTGGGGGGTGTTAGTTTGTGGCTTCGAGTGCTTCGTTGAGCTTGTCTCGCCCGAACTCATATAGGGTGATGGAGCGTTCGAGGAAGCTTTCAGCATTGCGGAGTCGCTTCATCTGCACTTCGTGGACAGTCAGTTCTTCTAGCCCCTGGTATGGGATTGCTGAGAAGTCGCCATTGAGGGTCTGACTTGCGTCGTTAGTGAAGGCGAACCGGTGGGTGTCAATATCATTGGAGAGCTTGATAAGGTCACTGTATAGTGACTGCTTAGTCTTGGCTAGGGTGCCGTCGTTAATCTTGTTCCCAATATTGATAGTGCTGAAGTTTGCGTATGCATCTGCTACGGCTTCTACACGCTCAGGGTTAAGCTCTTCTTGCTTGAGTTTGATGAGGAGGTGGTTTGCTTCTTGTTGTAGCTCATATAGGGCTTGGAGCTTTTCGCCAATGTTTTCTAGCACTTCTTGCATTTCGGGGGTGCGCATTGTGTGCCTTATTCCTTCCTGTGGTGGCTTGAATTTCTTGTAAGAACTTCTATATCTCTATTATGGCACACTCTATAGGTGATTGCAAACTAAAACCCGTGATTCGTATCACACCTTGAATTTGGCATAGAGAAAGCCCCTAACCCGTGAAGCTTTACACTCCATAGATTAGGGGCTTATCTGTATCGGCTCTACGCCGTTACATTCTAGAACTCACCATCATCCTCTAGGTTGCCTAGATTCAGAGGCTCTAGAATCGGCTCAGCTTCCTTCTTAGTATCCTTAGCGGCATTGTTAATTCCATTGCCGATAGCTCGACCGGTCACAGTCGCCTGAATCAGGTCACGAACATCAAGTCCTAGTCCGGCGGTTACCTTGTCCATGCTGGTCATGATGTCGCCAACCATCTGCCCGGTGTTACCTTCACCGTACATGGTGATGCTATCAATGTTGTTCAGCGGTTCAGAGACGGCGCGTGCAACTTCAGGTAGGACATTGACAAGCATCTCGATAACAGCGGCATCCTTCATCTTGAGCATTGCTTCAGCCTTCTTGTCTAGACCGTCTGCTTCTGCTTCAAGCTTGAGGCCCACTGCTTCTGCTTCTGCTTCACCACGTAGACGGATTGCGTCTGCTTCCGCCTCGGCGGTCATCTTGAGGGCTTCAGCTTCCTGTTGGCGGCGGTACGCCTCAGCTTCAGCGGTCATCTTCAGCACTTCTGCCTCCTGCTGGCGGCGGTACGCCTCAGCTTCGGACTTCTTCATGCTCTCGAACAGTTCAGCCTGTGCACGCTGTTCACGTGCTCGACGTTCAGTGTTCGCGGTTTCTTCAACCTCAGCGACTAGGGTCTGCTTTCGGACTTCAACTTCCTTAGCCTTGACTAGTGCTTCCTTTTCCTGTCGGACAATGTTAGCGTTAGCGCGGGCGGCTTCGGTGCGGCTTCGCTGGTTCTCGAACTCAGTCTCAAACGCGGCTTCAGCGATTGCTCGTTCCTTCTCAGCTTCAGCCTTCAGCTGGCTCTTAGAGATTTCGAGCTCGTTCTGCCTCTTAGCGATTTCCTTATCAGCGGCGACACGTGCGTCGTTTGCCAGCTTCTCAGAGCTTGCCTGCTGTTCCTCAATCTTCTGGGTTGCGATAGCCTTAGCGGTTGCCGCTTCCTGTCGAATCTTTTCGGTATTGTCGGCACCAAGGTTATCGATAACACCCTTATCGTCACGGACGGTCTGGATGTTGAACGCCACGATTTCTAGACCCATTTCCTCTAGGTCGTTCGTCGCGTTTTCCTGAACCTTGTTAGCGAGCTGTTGCCTATCTTGGACGATAGCCTTCAGCTCCATTTCACCAATGATGGAACGTAGGTGACCTTCAAGGGTTTCACGTACCGAGTCAGCGATTTCAATATCAGTCCTACCGAGGAAGTTCCTGGCGGCAACCTCGAACAGTTCCTTACGGTCTAGACCGATACGTACCTTCACTTCAGCTTCAGCCTGCACATTGATAAAGTCGTTAGTAGGGGTGCTACCGTTAGTCTTCACATCAATAGATACCATGCTTGCTGTCATGGAGTCCACGCGCTCAATGAACGGGACACGCCAACCAGTCTTACCCTGTAGTACACGGATACCACGGCGACCTGAAATGACCTTCACCTCACCGGGGCTTGCCGATACGATACCTGCCATGAAGATTGCCACACCGATACCAATGATGATGAGTGCGGCTACGGCGATAATTAGTAGGTTCGCTACTTGCATTATATAGTTATTCTTTCTGTCACGAGAGTATCAATTTAGATTATATAACCTACATTTGTAAGTCATATTGTTCTGTTTAATAGCCGCCTTACTGGTCTCCGTAACCTTGACGCTACAAGTGTTACAGTCCGCTAGTACCCTGGCACCCAGGCATGAAGCCTGTGCCCTAGCGGGGCTAGAAGGAAGAGTCACCTCCTTAACATTTCGGGGGTGATTCTTCCGTTTAGGTGTAGGTGCGTTCTTTATCCTTCCCCTGCCGGGGTACTTCAAAGAGCACCTAACAATAGGTGTTTTAAGCGGTGCCTGTTTCTGTAGTTTCTGCTTTTTCGCCTTGGTCTTGCGAGCTTTTTCCACCTTGGGTACAGCACGGGCGGCAATATTGGCGGCGGCATTAACATCCCTATCAAACACGCCACACTTGGCGCACTTTGAAACCTCATACTTAGGGTGTGTAACTTCCTCACCGCACACGTGGCAAACCTGTGAGGTGTTTGCCGCGCTAACCGATGCCACCCAGCCGCCATTCTGCGACACGTAATGGGTGAGCCACTGAACGAACGCCCCACGGTTCCAGCGACCGTTTTGCATAGTATTGCGAATCCAGCTAAGGTCTTCAACAGCAACCACAGCATTATTGTAGAAATGCGACAAATAGGCGATTTCCTGCGCGGCAAGAATAGCCAACTCACGTTTCTTCCTGGAGGCGGCTTTACGGTGAAGGTCAGCCTCGTCTAATGCCGCCATAATTGCCTGACGGTCATACAGTGAAAGTGACCTTGCTTTCTCGCGAAGCTGTTTCACTTGCTTCTCAGACGCACGGACAGAGTTCCAGAGCGAATGAACACGCTGAGAGAGTGTTGTTTGATAGGTAACTTTACCCGTGGTGCTATTACGAACCACAACGGTAGCATAATCGTTAATACCCACGTCCACGCCGATAGTGTAATCACCCGAGAACTGAACAACTGGGTTATCGGTCACCACAGAGAAAATAAAAACAGGGCGATTGCCCTCAATTTTCACCAGAGGTAGGGTAACTTTACCCTCGGTGAAACGGGTATTGTCGAAGGGGAAGATGAGGTGATACCATGCGCCACGAATAACCAGTTTGAGGGTAATCTCACCATCAACAAAGGGGTTATTCTCAATGAGGGCATAGTTGCGGTCTACAGCACCAAGGTTGATAGTGTCCTCGCCATACGACGGCGGGTTGGCGTTCATGGTGCGCTTCCAACCCTGGCTTATATACTTATCACTTTCGCCATTCACAGCTTTGATGCGTTCCTGCCATGAGCGGTAAGACGTGACCACGTTGTATTGGATTAGCTTCTCTTTACGTGACCTGCCTGTACGACCATTTGCCAGAAACTCAGGCATAGTAATGCCCGCTTGACGACCAGCATCAGCTGGAACGGTGGTGGTAATGTGCACTAGTTCGTTCCCGAGCTGAGTGTCATTGCGAACCATATAGGTAGCGTAAGCTGAGATACCACGAATCTCCGAGGTAAGCTGAGCCATAACAGGCACACTATCTAGTAGCTCACCGTTCAAATCGAGAACATGGGTAGGGCGCGCGACAAACGCCTTATAGGTCTGGTTTCTTGCCAACGCGCCCTCCTCTCTAGTTCTCTTGGGCTAGTGTGAATGTATCTAATACTACCAATATTAAATCATGAACGCAATATCAACAAGCTAGGCGACTGTCGCCTAGACATTATAGGTTCACAGGTTGCCACATCCTCTGTGGGTTCGTGTCGTGAACCTTTAGGGGCGTGTTCATGGTGCCCTGTGAACCTTTGATGTTTCCCAGTGTGCACGTGAAGCTGTAGGTTTATCAACTTAGCGGGCGTGATTAATAACCCGATAACAAAAAGAAAGGGGCACCTACCTGCTACAGTTAGCGAGTAGGTGCCCCTTATACGGGTGCATATGTGTCTAGATGAAGAAATATTCTTCTACAACATGGTTAATGATTTTACCGTTCACACCTGCGTGCTGTTCACGGCTATCACACACCTGCTGGTCATAATGAGTAAACCTATGGTACGGGCGACTATTGTTCTTGCCTGTGGGTTTACCTTCGTGCTTAGCCCAATTCCAGGTGCCTTCGTATCGCCACTCGAAGCTTTCGGCACGGTGGGTTGGCATCATCTTCATGCACGGCTTATAGGTGCCGTCTTCAGTGCAGAACGTGTGCTGTAGTGTTTCACCGTTAAACTCTTCTACATAGTTCTGCACCTGAATAGGGGTATCGTCATTATGCTCATTGACACGGCACGTATGTGGGTTAATGTAATCCACTCCGGCAACGATACCGACTAGGGCGGTGATGAACCCGAAAGCTAGAAGGAACTGCTTAGCTCGTCTGATTAGATTTTCCACTTCAGGTTATTCCCCGGCTTTACCTTCTTCTTAGGGCGGATAATGGGGCGGGTTGCCATGTACCCCATTGCGCCGCCAGTCCGCTTACGCTTCCTAGCGGCTTCTTCCTCGCGGCGCTTAGCTTCCTCCGCTTCACGTTCGCGGTCTACTGGCATTTCTGCGCTTACCCAGAAACCGGAGCCGTAGTAGTTTCCGTCTTCATATGCGTCGGTGCCTTCAATGTTGATGACCTTGTTCTTCATGTAGATGAAGATGTTGAAGCCTTCGTGATAGCGGTCGTCGTACTCTTTGATTTCCTCATAATCAACATTCATAACGGCGGCATCTAGGGGTTCACCGACATAATCTGATTCAATGACGGCGCTACCATTGCCACAGTCGCAACCCCAGTTAGGGCGAATCTTGACAGTGTATCCGTTATCAAGCTCAATGTAGGTAGAGGTGAGCTTCATGATGCGGCGACCGATGAGGGCGTTCTTGAGGAACTGATAGAACTCGCCGGAGTTGAAATTGTCTTCACTGAGGCGGGGGTACTTCTCATCTGACATGTGTGCTGGCTTCCTTTCTTTGCCTAGTGGCTGTTGGTTATGTTAGTTAGGGGTATTGTAACCCACGACACCCCTAATCTTACCCGCATAGGGGGTTAGGGGTGCCGTGGGGCATGTTTTAGAATCGGTGGATATTGCGGTCGATAACAGAGTTGATGGTGACCCACGCCCAGCCGTCTTCCTCTACGGTGAACTCAAGGTCTGTACCGAGGTATTCACCTTCTTTGAGTGCTTCGTGACCTTCTCGCTGTCGTGCGTCAATGTCGTTAATGTAGGCGGTAACGTCCTGGGGGAGCTCTAGCGGGTCTTCGGGGTCGATAACACCTACGGGGTAGCCGTCTTCGTCGCAGAACTCTACCATAGGAAGACCGTCGTCTTCGTAGTCTTCCTTCACAGCGTCAATGTAAATAACGTCGCGCCACGTCGCCCGCTCGATAAGCTCTTCCAAGGGAACGTTCTTAATGGGCTTGAAACTCAATGAGAAGGTGATAGATTCAATTGCGCGCTTCTCAATAGGCGGCAGTTCAGTCATGACTAATTCCTTTCAGGGGTGGGGGTATCTTAGTGTCTTGCTGGAAGTTATCTATCACTTCCTTGTTATATTTCTATTATGACACACCCTAAAATGGGGTGCAAGTCAGAATAGTGTGTAATATGTCACATGGTTTAGTGGGTGGCACAATTACCCCTTTTGTACCTATAGGGTGTAAGTATTACCCTTAAAGGCTTCCAGGACACCATAGAACACTCCATAAAGGCGGCATTAGCATCATTTCACCCGATTACCCGCCCCTAATGCAAGGCACCCCTAGAGGGCTTCTAGGGGCGCCTTATTGTTTGTGCTTAGGGGCTAGGACTCGCCGTATGCCTGGTTCATATAGTGCTTGATAGTATTGATGCAGTTATCAACCAGAACCGATAGGGTGGCGCGCCCAGTCTTGAGCTGATTAACTCGCATACCCGCAAGCATAAGTGCTTCATTTGGGGTCTTGCGACCATAATCATACCTACCTACATCACGAATGGGGTTCCCGTCGCGCACCGGGTAGTTGAGTACTTGACCCCGCAGTTTACTAAGGCTCTCTTCGAGGGTATTAAAGATTTCAGTCACCTTTTCGGTTGCCTTACGGTAGTTCTCAACATCTTCAAGGGTGGTTGCCTGATAGATTTCCTCCAAGGAAACGAACGGGACAGGTTCACTATCCTTGAGGTGCAAGCTTACCTTATTCTGGACAGTATAGGCGAGGTATCCCGCCTCCTCGGTTTCACCCGCCACCGTAACGTATGCCTTATTATCTGCAAGTCGAGTAATCAGGTAGTCGGCATCATTAACCGTGATAGCAGTTCCAGTAGTGAAGGTGTAAGAGTCGGACTCGGTGTATCCGTAGTAGGTGTACTCGTCAGTGACGGTGAGGGACTCACTATTGACGCTTGGGGGTGCCATATGGGTTTCCATGATGTCCTTGATTTCCTTATATGCGATAAGCGCATCCATAATATTCTCGTCAATGTTAGAGAAGTCTTCATCAAGGAGCTGACGAGCAACCTTGATACCGTCCTCCATAATTCGGGTCATAACCTCACGGCTAGTATCAAGGTCAAGGATGCTGGTGGCATCATGCCCCTGTTCGCCAGTGTGCCGCGCGTAGATTTCTTCCATCTCACGCTCTATCTGGGTGGGCATATTGTTATCGTAAGGATAGCTAATAAAGTAACGCAGGTATTCCTCTGTATTGGTACGCTCATGAAGTCGCAGTGCGACGGCTTCAGGGTAGGTGTAATGCCAGACCTTATCGGTAACAATGGGGAGGTGGTCGCTGTTAATCGTCTTGATAATACAGGTGTCGCCGTCCTTCGTGAGGGTACTGCGTTCCCGGTAGGTAGCCAAGGGTGACAGGATAGCTTTATCTACCTTATTGCAGGTTTCCACGGTGTACAGTGCGTAACGACGCTTCCTGTTCCACTCATGAAAGAAGGTGTCCTCAGCGGTGAAGGTGTCAGCAATGATAATGTCGCCGCTGTTGATGTTGGCGAAGTTGATAGCGTGCTCCGGGTTGATATTATGTTGCATTTCGCGTCCTACTTTCGTATCTTATAGGGGTAGTTGCGGTTATCGGGGGGGGGTAGGTACCCCCGCCCACCTTATTTATGGGCGGGGGTATATGCTGTGGGTTAGAAGTTCAGTTCCGGGGTGATAAAGTCAATGCGGGTGTCATAGATGAAGGTAGAGTCAATGTGTACATAGTAGCGGTCACGCTCATCAATGAAGACGTAAGGCTGGGTACCCGCAGGCTGGTCACCGATAATGATTACCTTGCTACGCGGAACGGTCATATTACGCAATTCCTGAGTTTCAGGATTGACCATGCTCATAGTTACGGTCATCTCATAATTAGTTTCCAGAGAGGCGTTGTGAACGTCCCTATCGGTGCGAGTTTCGGGGGACATCTTACCGGTGGTGTACTTGCGGGTGTGCAGGCGGGAGTACAGCAGGTCATAAACAGTGTTGCTCATTGGTGGCTACTTTCTTTCAGTCTTTGCGACAAGGGCTAGATAATGGACTTGTTGCTAGGGGCTATCCCCTTGCTACATTTCTATTATGACACACTCATAACCCCTATGCAAGCTGAAAATGTGTGAAATAGCTCACATAGGGGTTTAGTGTTACACAGGGCTATCCACCTAATCAGATAACCCCCTAACATAATACACCCCCATACCTATCAGTAAGGGGGGCATATTAAGCTTTACAGGTAGTGCTCCCGCCAAGCTTGACGAGACATAATATAGGCTTCAACACCCGACCCGTAACCAACCTTAAATGCCCGGAGCGGCTTCTTGAGGTTGCGAACGTCCCAGCTGTAATCGTCTAGCTGTCTATCTTCATACCCTTCAACTATTACAAAGTCGTCATGGTCTTCGGTTTCCATGATGTCGCGTTGAGCTCGGTCGCGTGCCCGCTCAACACGGGGAATAAGATTGCTAATATCGCGGGCAATAAACTGTGCTGTCTGGATGGGAGTAAGGCTCTGGTTAGCGTCACCGCACTCAATGGCGACGTATCCCTTATAATCCCCCTGAAGGTCGCGTTCTAGCTTGTGTGCTTTGTTGAGCATCTTGTTTAGCTTGGTGATACGCTTATCGTATCGCGCGGTAAGCTTTTCAATAGCCTGGAGCTTGAGGGTTTCAAGGTCGGTGTTTTCCATAGTTATCTTCCTTTGTGTTGGGTGTATATTGGCTAAGTGGTGCCTTGCACCCTGTTAAACATGCAGGATGCAAGGCGTGTTTAGAAGTATTGCTTCTAGTGAGCTTTGGGTGAGGGGTTATTTAGTGAGCTCTAGAACCTTTCGGGTTAGTACCTTAGTGCCGTTTGCTAGAACACTCTTAGTAGCCCAAGGCAAAAGGCGCGCCTTCTTGAAAATACCCTGCTTATTGGGGTAGATGGTGTTATGAATGTAGTTCCTGAAATGGTGATTAAGCTCTTCAAGTGCTACACCCAGCCAGCCTTCAATACAGTAGGGCACAAACGGCACCATCCAGCCAGCACCAACCCACCAGGGAATACCGCAATGGGGGCAGTCAGTCTCCCGGTCGCTCGCTTTAGGATAGCGGCGATGGTACATGGTTCCACCTACTGACCAGAATCCCCGACCCTTACAGTAGACCACAATACAATCGTAGGACACTTCGTTAGGGTTTGTGGTGGGGAATTTAGCGTCACCCCAATAGATTACAGCGGGTTCCGCTTCGGTAGCTAGAGGGTTCCGTTCAGAGATAAAGTTTGGTACACCTGCAATCCAGAAAGCCTCTAGGGTCTTATCGTGCCCACAGAATCGGAATGATGCGCCATGAACCATTTCCTCTAGTGTCGCGAGTCGCTTCCTGAGACTTGCCGCATAGGTTTCCAGGATTCGGCGCTCTTCATTGGTGGCATATTCCGGGATAAGGCGTTCAATATTTTCACTGAAGCGGCAGGTAATTTCCTGCTCATTAGGGCGGTGGATAATCTCAGTAGACATAACTGTTACCTTCCTTATGGCATTGGTCGAGGTAATCTTCTTATTTTGGGCTTATTATAGTACCCTGTGTGTTCGGGCACCCTACCCCCAGAGTCTAACTGGAGGTTACAGGGGTAGGGTGGGTTGTGCTTGACGGTTAGGGGATAATCTCGAACTCTTCAAGGAGAGCGTCGGTCAAGTCACTAAAATCCTGGCTAGTAGTGTAGTACTCATTATCCTCTTCGTCGTACATGGCTTCACTCGAAATTTCGAGCACCTTGTGGTTGCGGGGGAAACCGTATTCAAGCTTGATGCCAAGCATCTGGTCACCATTGAAGCGGGGAACCTGGAGGTAGTTATCCGACAGGTGCAACTCGTCATCAATACCAAGGTCGTTCTTGTTTGCGGTAATGTAATCCATGACTTCCTGAATCTCAAGGGACTCGGAAGCGGTCATGCGGACATCGTATTCATTGACAAGGTAGGTCATGGTTAAAACCTTTCAGTAGGTAGATAGTGGAACTAGCTTTAGGGGTTACCCCCTGTGCTTATGTAACTATTATGGCACACCCACAACTCCCATGCAAGTTAAAAATGTGTGAAATAGCTCACATAAGGTTTAGGGGTCTACATTGTAATCGTAATCATCGACATCATAGGCACTGTCATCGTCATCGCAAATATCTTCATCATCATAATCATCACGCTCTTCAACTAGAGCCAACCCATCGTACCACTGAACAGAAATAGTCACGTCTTCATATGGGTAGCCGAATGATATTGAGCCATGTCGCATAAGCACATCAGCTTCTTCAACGTCATATCCAGGAATAAAAGGGACAAAAACCCAATCATCACCACAAGCAACGTCCATACCTAGTTGATTATCCGACTCTCGCCGGTTAATAAAAGCAACCCGTGGGCGGATGCGGCGGCGCATAGCCTCAATAATCTTAGGGTTTACGTCAAATTCAAAATACATAGATAGCAATTAACAAACTTTCATTAGTAGGTAATTCCAATACTGCCCCCCCACCGTATAATATGCACACTTTCGGGGGGGTATTCAATTAAGCACCGCCGCTACATTACACGGCATAATCTTCTATTCTTCGTGAATCATGCTCTTCTATTTCCTCACTTTTTCTCTGGTTTAGTAATCATCGTCGTCATACTCTGAGAACATGACGAAACTAAAGTTGTCATCATCATCGTAAGCGCCGCGCCGCCCAATTTTAGTCACACTATAGGAACCGTCATCAGCGTCGTATTCTTCGTGATAATATTCCCCGTCGGGGTCATAATCATCGTAATCGTCCTCGTAATCATCATCATTATACCCGTAATGTGGTTCGCGACCCCACGATTTGTCCTCGTGATACTCTTCATCGTACTCGTCGTGTTCCTCGGATTCAGGGGCAGGCTTTTCGCCCTTATTTCCAAAGGAACTAACCCAGGAGGGGATACCGTTCTTGATGCCGTCAATAATCTTGGTAATTGTGTCAAATCCAAAAAGTGCCATAGGTAAGTAACCTTTCGTTAGTGAGTGCTTTTTATCCTTCGTGGATAGCTAGGAACACGTCTCCAAGCCGGGTTACTCGAACAGTCGCGATTTGTCCTACGCGCTCCCCGTTCTTGCTAGTAATAATCTCATCAACGAGGTACCGCTGGTTCATCATTGCTTGCTCATTGACTGACCCAATAGGTGTTGCGTCACTATACAAGAACACCTTACCGTCGATAGGTGCCGCGAAATGTACGCGCCTAAATACATACCCCGCTGTTGTTAGCAGGTGTTCTTTGTCCATATTTTCAAGAACTTCTAGAATGTCCTCTAGGGCGTACCTGTCTTCTGCGACGGGCTTACATGTTGCCATAAGTACCCGTGCGACTTTCTTCTTCTGAATCTTACTTACTGAAATTCCACGCCAAGCGCAATATACCATTAGTTCATCTTCCTATCTACTACCTTTAGATACCACTAGCATCATACATAACGTACATGCTTCCAGTGTCCGATACGTAAACGTCACCAATCCTGAAAGTTGGGTTACGTGGCTCACCCCAATTGAACCGCTTACCCACTAGCAAGTGGGGGTTCTTCACGGCTTCCAGTGGTACATCAAGAATCTTCTCGCCAAGCATGATGAGTGGCGCAGTCATCTTAATAGGGTCTACAGCACCAAAGCCTACGTGAACAAAAATATCGGCGGCTGAGAAGATGCCTACCTCATGATAATAATAGGCGCTGGATTCTTCCAGCAGGGCGAGCCCCTTCATAATATTTTGCGGTGTGGCAAATGGCTGGTTATTGTGATAGACAACATCTTCACCAATACAGCCCTTCAGCTCTTGGTTGCTCTTACTGTCAAGGGTGACCTTCATGATGGGAATAAGTCGCCTAAAGCTCATGATTTTCTACTTCTCTTTCTCTCAGTATATAGGTGTGTTGGTTACCTTCAAATGTAGGCTGTGCGGGGTGCCCAGTCAAGCACCCCGCTACACGGTGTAATCTATTAGTCTTCGTGGATAGCTAGGAGTAGTCCGCCATATTGGGTGATTCGGAAATTCTCGATACGCCCCTTGACACCGTTTCCTAGCGTCACCTTTTCACCTACCAGCTTACCGGGGCTGAACATGACACTTGCATCAAAGGTGCCTAGCAGGTTTGCGTCGTCCGTGAGTGCAACCTTTCCACGACTAACCTTGCCGAATAGCGCCTCGGTGAAGGTGTGGCTATCTGAGCTTGCATAACCCATCTCTAGCTTTTCTAGGGCGGCTAGAACATCTTTCAGAGTGTATCCACCATTGACGGGCTTGTATGCGACTTGTAGTAGTTCCTTAACTTCGCGTGAGGTGAAGCTGAAAGCGTCAAGGGGTATCGTCTTCATTGTGTTTGTTTCCTGTTCTATCGAAGGATTAGACCGTAGGCAACATACAGGTTGCCTTTATCTGTCATGTGTGCGCTGGTAATCCTGCTGTAGTAAGAACCATCTTTGCTGGGGAACTTACGCCCAACCAAGAGGCTAGGCTCTTTCAAAGCCTCCAAGGGCGCGTTTAGCACCTTGCGCCTAGCAATGATGAGTGGCACGGTCTTTGACTCGCTGTTTATTAGACCAAATCCGGCTGTCCTGAATGTGGGTGCTGTTCCTTCGTTCCAGTAATCGACGTAGACGTGTTCTTCACCGATTGCGGCAATACCGCGTAGGCTGTCCTTAACTGTGCAGTATTCTTCGCCGTTCTTACGGATAATATTGTCGTTCAGGTATGCCCTGAGTACCTTGTTTGACTTTGTAGCTAACCGCACCTTCGTGATGGGAATGAGGGGTGCACTCATGGTTTACGTTCCTTTACTCTTAGGGGGGGGTGCTTAGGGGGTGATGTTACCGCATTGGATACCCCACATCACCCCTTGATAGTATATTGGTGACGACTAGCGTTCTAGTTCCTTGAGGCAATTAACTACCGACTCAAAGGTATCTGTGCTTGCATCTGACCATTCAAAGTAATCTTCATGGATAGCTTCACCGTCTACCACGAGGGAGTTCTTAGAGTCCTTACCATCATAGATATACACTTCAATCTGCTGTTCACACTCAGAGTTACCAAAATCAAGATTGATAATTCCAATCTGCGGACCCATAGGCTTGCCAATCCAACCCTTGATATATTTTCGAGTCTTGTCGCCTTCTGGAATGGTCGCGTTCTTCATGGTGCGCTCAATATGTGCGAAAATATCCTCGGCGGTGTAGGTATTGGGAATGAAGATGTGGCGCTCACGGCTAAATTCCTCGTTCATGAAGTCCCAGGACATGATATCTATTCCTTTCAGTAGATAGTGGATAGTGGGTGGATATCGGGGCGTTTCCCTGCTTACTTAATATACTTTTATTATGACACACTCTAGCATGAGATGCAACCTAAAACACTGTGATTTAAGTAACACAGCAATAAAAAACACTACCCCCCCCAGGCACTCATTCACCTGGGGGGGTAATGTTACATGCAATGCTTAGTCATTGAGCTCACTAAGGCACTCAATTACGCTTTCAAAGGCGTTCACGCTTGCAGATGACCAGTCTTCATAGTCTTCACCGAGGGTTTCACCGTCTACTACGAGGTGGTTGGATTCATAGATATATACATCAATTTCCTGTTCATTGTCGCCAAATACGAAGTGGATAATTCCAATCTGTTCACCGGCGGGTTCACCAAGGTTGCAGGAGGTGTATTCTAGGGTGCCTTCGTTAGCTTCGATGTGGTTGAAAATATCTTCAATGGTGTAGGTGCTAGGGAGGTAGATGTGTCGTTCGCGACTGAAGAACTCGGTCATGGTGTCATTCCTTTACAGTACAGGGTAATAATGTTCGCGTGCGGGGCGTATTCCCGCCCTATTGGTATATAACTATTATGACACACTACATAGTTACTTGCAAGCTAAAGTCATGTGATTTACGACACTTTTAGCAACATGAAGCCCCTAGAAGTGTAAAAGCCATAGAAAGCCCTGTGTTGCCCATTATTTTTACAGGGGTATAATTGTGCCACCTATGCCCCTGAGTGCCCCTAGAGTCCCATAGAGGGCTTCCAGAGGGTGTTTTAGGGTAATAATTAAGCCCCTTAGCTTTTATTTTTAGCTAAGGGGCTTAAGTGTTAGCCTTCGTATTCCTCGTATTCCCCTTCAATGTCCATGATTTCGTAGGAAGAGGAGGGGGACTCTTCAAGCTCAATGTCACCGAACAGGTATTCAGTCCATGCGGTTACCATGTCTTCAATCTTTGCGTCTACCTCATCCTGTACTTCCTTGAGGTTGGCACCGGCGGGGATTTCCTGGGTGTGCTCGAAGTAGAGCTTTCCGTCCTTGATAGCTTCACTGAAAGCTTCAAGCTCTTCACCTGCAAGGTAGTAGATAGCTTCATCAAAACCGATAATGATGCCGTCTTCGAGTTCCCATTCGACAGTTACATAGTTGCCAATGTGGGTAAACTCTTCACTGTATGCACCACATTCAAGCTCGGTACGGTTCAGGGTTTCAAAGCGTGCCACGAGCGGGGTTGCATGACCCTCTTCCTGAATGGTTGCGAAAGCGTTGCGGAGGTTAGCAATAGATACGGTCATGATGGTTACCCTTTCGGTAGGTAGATAGTGGAAGTAGCTTTAGGGGTTATCCCCTTGCTTATGTAATTATTATGCCACACCCTGGCGGGGTGTGCAAGTTGAAACCATGTGAACCTAATCACAGGAGGTAAATTAGATGTCGCAAATACCGCAATCATTAGCATACGTGACAATCAGCTCACGGATAGCTGTACCGTCTTCATCAAATGCACAGCCGTAACGGTGAAAATCCTGCTCGCACATGCACCCACCATCTTTAAGTTCTTCAGCGTCTTCAGGGGAAATGTCCATCTCGTCGCAAATCTGCTCGTCGTCAAACCCGAAAAAGACAAACTTGCCGTTTGTATTAGGCGTGTATTCCAGACAGAACCAATGACCATTATTAAGCTCAAACTCAATGCGTTCACCATCGCGTTCTACGGTAGCTTGCTCAACAGAGTAGGCACCCATGCCCTTGATGTACTCAAAGATACTACTGAACTTCACGCCACTGTGTAGCTGATACTCCCAAACGGGATTGATAAACATTGCCTCCCCCTTCTTGATGGGCAAATAGTGGATTGATTGAGGGAATACCCCTCGGCACACTTCTATTATGGCACAACAATAACCCCTACGCAAGCCAGAATTATATGAAATAGCTCACATAGAGGTTTAGGGGTGTGGTTCTACGGTCGCGCCTGGGCGATTTTATAGTGAACACCACACACGGCATAGAACATGAAGATATATGAACCGGCTGTGAAAACTAGCCAAAAAAATCCAGTAATAATAAGCCCAACAACTCCACTAGTGGCACCTGCACTCTCGATAGCGGGCGATGCAAGCTGATACCAAAGGGCACAGTGTGCAATGGTGCCAAGGAAAAACAAGGTAACAGTGCCTACGGCTCCTAGTTCTGGTAACCTGTAGAGCCATGCAATAAACAACCAAACCCCAGCAACAATAGTTAGGGTTATTAGGGACAGGGTGAAAACCATAATCAGGCGGGCATTACCCTGTGTGGCTTCCAGGGTGTGAATAATGTTCTGTAGTTCTTCAAACATTTAAATAATTTCCTCACGGATTCTAGATTAACTCAGGTGTCAATATAGGTTCACTCTTCGGGGGTGATACCATACGCATCTTCTAGAAGCTTCCTAATGGCTTCCTTACCCATCTCAACCTTTTTATCAGCTTCCTTCATGGCTTCCTTGGCGGTACGCTCAATCTGTGCCAGGGATTCAATACCCGTATTACCTGTGGGTGATTGCAGAGCGTAGGTGAGCCTGTTTTCTAATCCCCTAATAGTTACCCCTAGTGTTTCGAGCTTGTAGGAGATTTGGTCAAGATTTTGGTCATCTTGTGGCATTTCGTCCATAAGGTTAAGTATGCGTAGGGTGCGAGTAATTTCCTTGGCTGTTGCCCATACTTCGTCGCCGCTTTCGCGTAGCATTTCAGTGGTAACCTTTTCAGGGTTTGCATTAGTGTTAGACATTGTTCCTCTTCCTTGTAGTGGGTGGGGGTGCATCTATTCCCTACCCGCCCGGTTTATTAGGTGGGGAATAGGCGGATTCACAAAGCTCTGTCGTTACGTGTTCCCGTACTAGCTTTTGGAGCTTAGGTGTACTTGGATAAACCTGTGGGCGGTGAATACGGTGCGGGCAATAATGGCTACTACAAGAATGTTTGAAATTACACCAACAATGACCGCTAGAACCAGCGGGTAACCTTCATTAACACCGGCGTGCTTAAATACTTCCGTGAGAGTTGCCAGCTCCCAAATCCCGCCAAACACGACTAGCACAGCACTCACACCCACAGCGATTGCTATCCTCGCCTCTTTATCACGAATAATTAGTGCACTTACAGCAATAGAAAGCCCGAGGCACATAATGAAGATGATACCATGCACAATGAACGAAACCCACAGTGGGGAGTCAAGTAAAAACTGGGTGGGGTTAAAAGAGTTAAAAATATTTACAAGCATTTCTAGGGTTTCCTTTCAGTATAGGTGGCTGTTTGATTGTTATACATGTGGCTGTTATGCGATTTCGCGAAACGTCAAGTAGCCAGATTCGCCGGTTTCGTCGGCTTCAATGGTGTAGTCTTTGATGGTTTTGTTCATCATGCCTGCGCCTGCCAACAAGTAGCTCAAGCCTTCGTTATATTCGGTGTTGATGCGGGTTCCGATTTCGGTGCCATCTTCATAGGTGAAGGTGCCTCCAATGGTTGTTTCGATAACCTTTTCGGTCATATAGTTTTCCTCAAAGCCGTCATAGTAGTACCCATCTTCCTCTTCGATTTCGACAGTGCCCCATAACTCGATAACACCCTTGTTCCGGGTAATGTACTCTGCGGCTTCCTTTTCGGTCATTTCGGCGTTGTTGTAGGTGACCGTGAAAGCTACGGTTACATCTTCGTTAGAGGTAAACATGCGGGTTATCAACCTTTCATAGAGGGGTACAGGGTAGTTGTTTAATGGGGTACCCCTAGTACTGGTCGGTTACTAGAGGCATGTTTGGGTGTTTTAGGCGGTTATGGTTAGCTGACCTGCCGCCCAGTCTACACCCAGGGGAGTGTGCGTGGCGGGTGGCTTAGTAGATGAACTTATGGAACGTTACGGTTGCCGTATCGTCATCCTTGACCTTGATTTCAAACTCTTCAATGCGCGCCTCGTTATAACCGGCACCCAAAAGAAAGTACTCAATACCTGCGGGGGTGTCCCTAGTAAGGTGGGGGTAATAGAGGGTGTTACCTTCACGGTCTTCAATGCTCATGGTAATATCAATCGTTGCACCGTAATGACCATAAGACGATTCGGCATAGATGCAACCATCAAGGCTAATAATGAGATTATCGCCCTTGATTCGTTTCACTACTTCTTCACAGGGCAAACCGAAGCCAATATCAAAAGAAATAGGCTCAGAAAAAGTGCAAGTGGCACTCTTGGGCATTGGGAAACCTTTCAATAGGTAAGTGGTTAGTATGGTTTCTAGCACCCCCCCACAATAGGGGGGGGTGCTAGTGGTGGGGGTTAGAACTCTTCGGTTACTTCTTTGAGGGTGAGGGTCATACCGTCGCAGTAGTATGCGCCTTCATCACCGCCGGTACGCACCCATTCCTCGTCTTCTGACTTGATGACCCTATACTTACCGTTCATAGGGGTTTCGTATCCACGGTCAGACCAGGACTGGGCGACCTGGTTGCGGATGCTAACATAGTATTCCCAATAGTCACCCATCTTTTCAAGGCTGGTAACAGGATACTTAATCAGTACAATATCTTCGCCGTAATGCTGATTTGCCTTCTCAATGGTGACAATACTACCGGGGCGGGTTGCAAGAAAGAAAGAGTTTGCCAGCTTCATAATACCTTCATTATGTTCTTCCAGGGTTTCCCATTCAGCCTTTGTAAATCTCTTAGACATAAAGAACGGGGAAACCTTGTAGGTCTTCTTTGCGGTCATGGTGTCCAGCCTTCCAGGTGGTAGATAATGGATTACGTGTTAGGGGTGATTCCCTAACGCTTATATAACTATTATGACACACCCCTAGCCCCTATGCAAGCCAGAATCATATGAAATAGCTCACATAAGGGTTAGATGGTGTAGTGCCCTACCTATTAAATTCAGCAATACCCTGCAAGCATGACCAAAGCTCTGCGTGATTCCGCTTGGACTCTTCTAGGTAGTCATTGACTTCACGCTTAATATGCTCACGTTTATATTCCTTGAGCTTCTGGATACGGAAGATGTTACCGACCTCATGCAATAACCTGTCAGCCTCAACACACAGGTTTGCAAGAGTAAAGCTAGACCTCATCAAGCTCCGCTCATAACCGCCAAGCATATTACGCATACTATGTAGCGCCTTATGCTGTCCCGTCACTAGTGCATGGTAATCTTCCACTAGTTCCAGGTCACAGCTAGGCAAGATAGTATACTCTGCTACAGTATCTACGCTTCCGTCTGTCCAGCCAAGCTGTACGTCAGTCTTGTAGTGGAACTCAAGGTCACAGTCAGGCTGACAGAATGAGGGGTTACTGTCGTCATGGGTTGCTACTACAGCTAGGGTACATTCGTCGCCCGTATCAAGGCTCTTCAAGGTAGCGTTTTTAGTGTTGCCGCCAGTCACCTGGAAGTATTGCCAGCCGTGGCGGGTTGCAATCTGTAGAATGTCACCAACAGTAACACCCATGTTGTAGGTGCCTGTGATTCCATCCTGTAGGTAGATGAACTCACAGCCTGGCATAACTTTACTTGCCCGCACTTTGTCCATGTAGGCATTTACTTGCTCTTCATCCTGTCGTGCGTGGTCATTGATGATGTCTACCGCCCACCCGGTTTCCTTGCGGTAGTTTTCGACATGTTCATTGCTTTCTTCTTGGAAGCAATGGATAATGTCGGTCACGTCCTGTTCGCTGACTACAGTGTGCGGGTTGTTGCACCACTGGTTCAGGGGCGATACCGGCTTGTCACTCCGGGTTTCACGCCTAATATCAGCTAGTAGGTTATGTGCCTTGTAGAGGTTGGCATAGTATCGGTCAATGTTGCGTTCGGCGGCTTCTTCCCTGGTGAAGTGGCTGATGATGTTCACCGGCTCCGCCTTTGAGCCTTTAGGGTTACGCTTTGACCACTTATCGCTCTGATAGAGAGTGTGAGTGTAGGGGTACCCTTCCCCAGCGGTTCCAGGGTTGTACTCTAGGGCGTATCGCCTATCCCAGTAAGGGCTATCTTTCATCATTGCGATATTGCCGCCATCGTTGGTGCCTGCAATGGTGTGCATACCGTATGCGCCGGTTACGGCGTGGCTAGTGATGATGATGTCGCCGGGGTTAAAGCTAATGTTGGTCATGGGTCATAGTCCTTCTCTTAGTAGGGTTAGGGGGTACCCCCTCTAGGGGTGAAAGCTTTCAGTGGTGACTGTAGCGTTCATTCCCTTATAGGGGGTTGCTGTGTGGTGTTAGCTACGTACATAGAACTTGGAGTATGAGTTATGGGCTACGATTTCGCCGCCACGCGCCTTATGGTTCTCTCGACCGTCACAAATCATGTCGTCACTCTCAACGTCCAGCTTATAGGGTTGGTCTAGGTTATCTACCCGCTTAGCGTCACCCACCCAGTGAGTCCACCCCTCATCAGGGTTATCATACTTACCTGCTTCACGCCAATCAAGACCGCCATCTTCCCAGTGCGGGTCTTGACGACTGCATACGCCTTTACCGTCGGGGCAGGTGTAGTACTCGGTACTGTACCACGTGTAGCTAGATGAGACGTTACGAACCTCAACATTAACCCGCGTCTCGTTGATGTTCACTTCACATATGTTAGGGCTATCACACCCGGTCAGTAGTAGCGTAGGTAGTGCCGCTAGAGCGGCTAGTTTCTTGCGCATAAGGTATGGCTCCTCTTTAGGTTAATCCATAGTAGCAAGGTACTTGAGCGATGCTCGAACATTTGCGGTTTCTGCAATGACAGCGAATGAAGCGCCAATAAGATTAGCAATTAGCATATTAGTATTCAGGAAACTATTACCAAGAATCAAACCAAGAAGAAAACCCAATACAAAAAGATGCACCAGGATACCTAGAAAAATAGTTCCTACTAGGACTTCTAGGTCTTCTTCAAAACATTCATAGTAGACTGCATGGGTAGGTGACGCATTATTGCGGTACCCAATAAGGCTACCAATAGCCCAGGATACGATAAGCCAGATGGGAACAACCAAAGGGGCAACTAGGAACATTAACAAAAACCCGATGGCTGAAATAGAGTTGCAGTCGTCAGAACTTCCAAACTCAATAACTCCATCTCGACGCTCAAACTTTTTTATTCCGGGGTTATATAGTAGCGCCGTGTATTGGTTTACGGGGCGGCTACTGTTTTGTTGAATGATGATGTTTTCTAGGTGCTCTTGTGGGGTGAGTTTCCGGGTCATGGTGTGGTTCCTTTAGTGGCGTGCTAGTAGTTCCTTGAGGTATTCCTCGTTGTCGAGGTTTTCCAGGTCTTTGTTGCTGTCCTGGATTTCATTGTATGCCTTGAGGGTTTCGCGGTTGAGGCTCAGGTCGGTGGTGTCTACGTCGGGTAGTGCCTTGATTCGCTGTACGTCCTTAATGAGGGTTTTGGTTGCGGCGCTTAGGCGCTTGTTGCGTAGTGCTTCGTTGAGTTTGGTGACTGCTTCTAGTCCGGTTCGCACCATTTCGGTTAGCTGTTCGAGGTTCTTCTCTTGTGCGGGGATTACCTTCTTGTCCAGCATTTTTGCGGTGCTGATAAGTTCATCCTTGTGGGTGCTGTCACTGTTGTAAAGCTGGATATTGCGTAGTGCTTCGGTGATGTCTTTGAGGTCTTTACGGCTTGCCGCTAGGGTTGCTTCGGCTTGGTAGCGTAGGGCGATGTTGATTCCGTTTGCTTTGTTGATTTTTTCGAGGTGTCGGTTTATCTTTCGGTCACTGAGCATGAGGGCGGTTCCTTTCGTTTCTGGCTTTCGGGCGGTGATAGATTCGGGGCGGGTGTTGGTTTCGCCTAGTCGTTCAATATCTAGGGCGTGTTTCGCTAGGGTCTTGTAGTATTTGGTGCGTCCCGTCCTACGCCAACTGGAGGCGGTTTTGCCGTTGCGGGCGATGTCCTTGATGGTTGCGGTCATGATGCCGCATACCATATGGGGCATACGGGGGTTGTTGGAGCGCATGATGAGGTGTTCGGCGCGCTTGTCCATGCAGGTTAGTAGCCAGCCCACCTCGGGGGTGATGAGCTTGTTTAGGTTGCGCCCACTGAGTAGGGGTCGCCCGTATTCTTTACTGCTGATTTTGGCGATAAGCTCTTGCGCCTGTTCAGTCATTGCTGTGCCTCTTCCTCTTCTTGTGGTGGGTTGGTTTTTGCCCTATGGGTACGTACTGATTGTAACACCTTTGGGTGGCTTTTGCCTCCTGCTTTTGGGTGTTTTGGGTGGGGTTTTACCCCGCGTGTACCTTACGGATTGCACGCGGGGCGGGTGACCGGCTAGGTAGCTAGTCTTCCTTGGTTGCGCCGTTGATGAAGATAACGCCTTCATCAATGCTTTCAATGGTTGCGGTCATGCCAGTCTTTGCAATGAACCGCAGGGTTTCGTACTTGGGGTTATCCTTGCCCATCTTGGTGGTGCCAATGATGGAGCGGGTAACACCTTCGTGCGTAATGTAGTCGCTATTGTCTTCGTCCTGGAAGTGGAAGTAGAAGATTGCTACGCCTTCCAGTTCTTCGTTAAGCTGAACGTCAGCAGTGCAAGAGGTTTCCGTGAGGATTTCCCAAAGCTCTTTGGCTTCGGTGTGGTCTACTATGCGGTTGTTATTCTTAATCAGGTAGGAGTTAATTTCGGGGTTGATGCTAATGTAACCGTTATTGAGAATGAGGCGGGACATGGTGGATAGCCTTTCGGTAGATAGATAGTGAACTTATCGCTAGGGGCTTTACCCTTGCTACACTTCTATTATGACACACCCCAATAGGGCAGGCAAGTTAAAACCATATGAAATGGGTCACGCCCAGCCTGGGGATACAGATTACCCGCACCACCCCACCCTAAGCGCCAAGTGTTGAGCTGGTCGAAATTGGTAGCACTCTGAATACTGAAAAGCCCCTAATAACTACGGGAAATAGCTACTAGGGGCTTTGGTAAAAGCTTACGAGGCGTACTTTTCATACACCTTATGGTATCGTTCTACATCACCCATGACTTCAAGACCCGAAACCAACGCAAGGATTCGCCCCAGCACCTTCGTGATAGTCCGGTCAAGCATGGCACCATCACGGGTTGATACGGTACTCTTAGGGCTAACAAAGCACATAATAGCACCCTCTGACTCATAATCCCATGAGGTGTCCATATTGTCGTACCCGCCAGTATTCCAGGAAATTTCTACAGGAATATCTTCAATCTCAAAGCAGATACGGTCAATCTTATCAAGGCGCGGTAGAGATACCTTGGTCTTACTGTCATCTAGCTCAGATGCTTTATGGAGTAGGATAATTTCATCAATAATCGTGCCAGCGGGTCGCAGATTCGATAGAGTGGTTGCGAAACCTGCATCCTTGCCTTCACGTTCAATAATTACTAGCGTCATGACTATTTCTCTTTCTTGTAGGTGTTTGGCCTTACGATTACCACACAACATTAGATGGACTCTTTAGCGAATAGATTTGCTAGAGATAGGCGTTAGGTGCTCTAGAAGGTTCGAGCGTTCCATATTGCCCGCCCATTCCATAATATGCCTACGGGTATCCTCAAGGCTCTTAGCGCGCCCCTGAAGCCGCTTACCCAGGTAGCTATCATAAATGACGCACCACCAATCCCAGGTGCCCTCTACAGGCGATTCCGTGAGTGATTCCGCAAGCTTACCCGTAGTACAGTCGGTAAGCGCCTCATGAATCAGGGCGAACTGTGCCTCTCGAATATCCTTAGCGGTAGAGTCACCCGGTAGTTCAGAGCCGATGACTTGCCATACCCCGTGTGCACCGCCGGGTTCGATAATACCGCGCGGCGTAATAGCCATTAGCTTACGGGTGTCACCCTTAGTTTCTACGGGCACTAGGGCGTTTAGGAATACATCTAGGGCTTCCTGACTAGGTGCCCCGGTGATGGTAGGAATAGACATTTAAGGTTACCTCTTTCTGTGTTGCTAGAGCTGAAAATATGTGTGGGTGGCAACATAGGGGTAGTGCATGGTGATTATCCGTATCTACCCCTATGTTGTATTCGCATGGCTTAGTGGTACTAGTGGGCTCGGAAGCTCATACGCTTCTCGGTCAGCTTATCCACCTTCTCCATAAGCTCTTCGATTTCGCCTGCCCAGCGGGTAGTAATCATGCCGCGCTTGTTCGGGCGGAGTGCCATGTGTCGTGCAGGGTCAGGGTCAGCAATAGCCTTATTGATTGCGTTGTTAAGGTTGTTTGCATCCTTGATAAGCTCAATGTACTTGTCGCTAATCTTCTTTGCCGCCTTTTCACCCTTTGCGGTCATCTTGTCCTTAGACTTATTAACGTAGTAGGTCATGAGGAAGTTGCCAGAATTGAGGGTGTTGATAATGCTTGCAATGCGGTTCAGGTCGTCAAACAGCAGGTCGGTCAGCTTCTCGACAGTAACAATAGACATGACAGGTATATACCTTTCTAGTAGTGGCAGTAGATATGGGGTCTAGCCCTGTTTGGCTAGTACCTTTGAGGTTCCCCTCTTGCTTATGTAACCATTATGACACACTCTAAACCCCTACGCAAGCCAAAATCATGTGAAATAGCTCACATATGGGTTTAGGGGTTGCCAAAGTATCCTACGGGCATAGGCTTGATGGCTGTTGCCGATTTTGCTGATATTGCGTGCATGATTTAATATTAGTAGTATTAGATACATTCATAGTAACCCAAGAACACTTGAGAGGAGGGCGCGTTGGCTAGGAGCCAGACCTATAGGGCGTTTGTCGCGCGCCCTACCCACATTCTAGACCTAAACGGTGAACTACTGAAAGCCACCCCCGTTATGGCTGAGCTTGCCACTGAGGTTCGCGGCATCTCGTCTTACGCAACCTACGTTACCCGCAATGATGAGGCTCTTGGTGAGCGATTGGCTCAGGCGGGCGCTATCCAGCCTGCGGCGGCGGGTTGCCGCGCGGGTGTGACTATGCCCGAGTTTCTGGCGAGCGGTCGTACTGGTAGGTCACGTAAAGAGCGGCTACTCCGTTACAATGTGGTTACAGCTTACAGGTCATGGCAGGAACGTGTTAAAGCCGTAAATGGTGAAAGCGATAAGTACATTTCGCAGGGGTGGAAGCGCACCATGAACGCCGCACCACCGTCGTATGGTGAAGACTACATTAACCTGGGTGCTGTAGACCGTTGCTACGCCGTAATTGAGAACAACCCGTTTACCACTGGTGAAATCGTCCTTAAAATGGTTATCCGAGGCGCATGGTACCGCCTATTTTTCCCCTTCGATAACACCCGCTTCACTGAGGGTAAGGTCACTTTGCCGCTTATCAAGGTTCAGGACGGCACGCCCGTCTTTATTTTCTCTGTCGTGACAGATAACCCAATTATTCAATTCTCTAGCGATTATGTTATTGGCGTAGATGTGGGCATTAACGATTACGCTACCGTCGTGGTTCGCAACAGCAAAACAGGGGAAATTACCCACCAAACGACGCTTTCACAGCGTGTTCACTCACTATGGAACTCCGTTCGTGCGTCTGAACGGCAGGTGCGTCAGCTCAGGGAGAAAGCCGTGTCGCTTTCACTGTATGACCGTCAGGGTCGCATGGCGGCACGTGATGAGGCAGACCTTCACCGCGCGGCGGCTTCACGCAAGAAACGCGAACTAGCAATTCTTGCGGCGCAGGAAATCGCCTACCTGTCGCACCAATTTAATAATGCTGTTGTGGCTATGGAAGACCTCGGCTGGGTTACGAATACTATGCAGAATGGTCGCTGGAACCGTGGTGCTTTCGTACAGTGGCTTACCCATTATGTTAGTCAGAATGGCGGCTGGGTCGTTGCTGTGAGCGCCGCGAACACCTCACAGCTGTGCCACAAGTGCGGTTCTGAGGTGGTGCACCCTGAGCATAAGGTTTCACAATGCGCAAAGTGTGGCGTGTTTGATAGGGACGTGAACGCCGCCGCCAACATTGCCGCACGCGCCGTACCCAAGGTTGAAAAGGCGCGTAAGAAGCGTTCCAAGAACAGTAAGCTCCAACCGCAGGCACCCCTGAAAACCCCGATAGCTAGGCGCTCTTTGAAATACCCCGGACGTGACAGGACGAAGCACGCGCCTACACTAAAAAGGAAGAACCACCCCCGAAATGTTAAGGAGGTAACTCTTCCTACTAGCCCCGCTAGGGCACAAGCTCACCGCTTGGAAGCCAGCGTACTAGCGGACTGCCTCACATACGGTGTTGCAGGGACTCATAAAGCGGCTATCAAACAGGGTAACAAGACCTACATATGTAGGTTATGTAACCTAAATTGATACGCTTACCACTCTTCATCTTCGTCGTCCCAGTCGTCTTCGTATTCGTCATCTTCTTCAATCTCAACGGTCAGGTAACCCTCGTCCCAGTTGATTTCAAGGTCGTAATAACCGTTCTTAATGAGGGCGCGCTCTTCGTCATAGGAACCGTTCACCTCAACCTCGACCGACTCAACGGATTCACCGTCTTCACTCCAGCGTGCGAGGATATTGAGCCAATGGTTGCTGTTTTCGTAAATCTGGCTGGTACGGATTTCGTAACCCGCTTCGATTGCCTCGATAACTTCCTCGTGGTTCTTGAGTTCAAAGTATGCCATGATGGATACCCTTTCAATAGGTGGATAGTGGACTATGCTCTAGAGACTTTCTCTATCGCCTTATATAACTATTATGCCACACTCTAACCGGATGTGCAACCTGAAACTATGTGAACCTAGTCACATTAGACCCTCTATAGGGAAAGACCCCCTATAAGCATTTCCTTATAGAGGGTCTTTCTTGCTTTTAGCTTTCCACTTCTTCTGATAGCGAGTTTACAGCTTGCTTCTTCTCTTTAAGCTCATCATAGTATCGCATGGCATAACCAACGTAGGCTATGAACACAAAGAAGTAAACCTTAGTCACATAGACAATAGCATTATTAACTAACGCCAGGGCAGGGTCAGTTACCCAAGTCATAAAGATTGAGCTAACAACCATCAACGCAAGCAGTATCGTGAATGTGTGGAGCATCTTACCGACCGGCGTGTTCTTACTGAATTTCCAACGCACACCACAACGGCGCGCGAACAAGAATACACCTATGGTGATTAGTGCAAGGATAGCTACGCTAATAATGTTTGGAATGTCCATTTGGTGTGGTTCCTATTCTTCCTCTGCCAGTTCAGCTAGATACTTATCTAGCTCTTTCTCCATCTCTTCCGTAGTGTACTTTACGCCAGAGACATGTCCAAGCGGGAAACCAATAACCGCACCATAGGCAAGCATGGCAAGCAAGTCGATAGCAATACCCACGCCGCCAAGCCCATTAGCTTCGAGCCAATGGCGGAAAACAATCTTGGTGAGAAGAATGAGGTTAATGAAGGGTACGACGTAGAGACATTTATCTAGTGCTGAGTTTTCACTGAACTTTAGAGAAACATTATTCTTAACGCACCCCACAAGCGATATTACAAACCCTAGCGCAACGAAGGCAATGCTTAGTACGTCACCTGATGTTAGGTGTAGTTCATTCATGGTTTAGGCTTCCTTTCGGGTTCTTACTTTCCTTCTAGGCACCTGCCGTATTTAGCGATTGGTGCAATGGTAGCCACACAAAAAGCGGACTGGGTGTTCGTAGGTAGGTGTCCTTACTTTTCCTCACCTTCTAGGAACATTTTTCAGCTTCTTTAGTGCGCTTATCCTCTACATAGACATGCACGAACATAAGACCCATAAGTACTACATCAAGTGAGAAGATAATCACTGAGGCGGTGTCGTAGAACCATTCCATGCCGTTAGCTTTCCAGTAGTTACCCATGATAGCCCTAATGAGAACAGAACTATTGGCAATTACCAAGAGAATGACGGCTAGACCGCCCCAGATGGTACGACTCCAAAAATTATACCGCCAGTTACACAAGACGACAACACTGATTGTAAATGATGCAATAGTGATGGCAATATTTGGAACATCGCTTAGGGTGAGGTGTAGGTCGTTCATTGGCTAGTTTCCTTACTATTTCTTAGCGGTCTTCATCTAGGCACCAGCACTCAGCGTTGATGCAGTCTTCCTCGTCTTCTTCGAGCTTGCAGGTGTCGCCAGTGATAGTGGCGTAGAATGTGCGGTGGTATTCGTATTCACCTACAGTGTTTTCGTAGGTTACGAAGACCTTAAAGGGGGTTCCTTCACCATCAATGGGCTTACCGATTTCGATTTCGGTAATACGGCTGTTGCTGAGTAGGTATTCGTCCTTAATGGTTTCTTCAATAAGGGTTGAAGTGGTGCTCATTGGGCTTGTATTCCTCTCTAAGGGGCTTTCTGTGAATTAGTTAGTACTTGTCCCCCTATAGGGTTATTATACCTTATAGGGGGCTCTGGGGGGTAGGTTAGATTTCCCACTCGCCGCTACTAATGGATACGATACCAGCTTCCCAGTCGATTGACTCGAAGGCGGCATTATAGTCACCACCAAAGCCGCTTAGGATATTGTAAGCGTCAAAGCTGTGGGCGGTTAGTTCAATCTTGAACTTTTCGCCGCCTGCAAGGACTGTCATGCGTGCCTTGGAAGTCTTAGCGCCCGGCTTGTCGCTAGGGAGGCGTAGCTTTACCTTGAGCTTGCTGACTAGCGGCTTATTGCCCTGTGCAATGAGCTGGGTGAGTCGCTTAGGGGTAGTGAAGTAAAATTCCAGACCGTAAAATTCCATCATTCCCATGATTGTTAGCCTTTCGGTGTGCCTAGTATGCCTAGTGGTAGTTGGTTAGGGGGGTGTTGCGCTGTGTTACTCGTTGCCGCGCGGTGTGGTAGCTATCCCCTACCCCCTATAGGTAATCAATCCCTATAGGGGGTAGGTGGTGGTTCGAGCTAGAACCAGCCAGTATCCTGCGGGAAGTCTTCAATCGTGGCAACAATGCAGTTTCCAGCAATGCGGAACTCTGCATTGTAACCAACAAGGTTGCAAGCATCCATCGTGTCATAGATTGCGTGTTCACGGCGGCTCGGGTCTTCCAGGGTTGCCGTGATTTCATAGAACTCACCGTTATGCTCGATTGCCAGCGGGGTACCATCTTCCTCATGGAAGGCGACAAGCTTCTCTTCACCGGGCAGGTGGTAGGTGGTTACATGACTAGCGTTCTTAACAATGTGCTCAAGAACTTCCTTCTTACTGATATTACCCACGGTTTCAGGGGTGAAGTGGAAGTCGAAGCCGCCGGGGAAGTTGATTACGGATTCGGGGCGGGTCTGCATGGTTAGCGCCTTTCGATAGATAGATAGTGGATTAGCTCTAGGGCGGTTTCCCTATCGCTTATATAACTATTATGACACACTCCTAATCCGTTTGCAACTCGAAAACATGTGAAATGAGCCACAAGGGTTAGGAGTGTTATTGCCTACAAAGCGACTAAATGAGGGTAATGCTCATGCTTTCCTTATCAAACTTAACGGGTAGTTCTTCCTTGCTTTCAATCATCTCACGGAACCGGTCAGCCTGTTCCCCGTCTTCAACATAAATAAGAGCCGAAATGTCGTACTTATATGCATCGCCATACGGGGAATACTCAACCTCGGCATGAATGATGTAATGGTCATCCGGGTTCTTAGGGTTACTACTATCAAGTAGCGCAACTTCAAATACCGAAAAGCCTTCGGGGACTTCTTGGCTTCCTTTAATCGCATGGAAGCCAAGATAGTGGTAGACATCCTGGTTTCCGAAATCTTCAATAGCGCCAATATGGGTTACCTTATCCGCGATAAGGTCTGCAAGGTATTCTTCATCGAGTGAGTCATCCATGAGGTCGCCCCAGTTACGCCCAGGGTAAAAAAGGGAAAGCGTGCCACGGTAGCCCTGAATCTTGTAGGTTGCCACTTTTGCATCACGTGCGATAAGCGCCTTGAGGTGGGTCTTAATAAGCGACGGGTTTTCAATGATGCTGTGAATACCGTTGCGCGCCTTAGTAATAATCGCACCGCACCCATTGAGTGCCTTAGTGAATCCGTTGAGGTTCATGATATTCAGCCTTTCGACAGGTAGATAATGGGCTGACTCTAGGGGTAATTCCCTGGCGTCTTACATAATTATTATGACACACTGATAACCCCTATGCAACTTAGAATCACGTGAAATAAGTCACATGGGGGTTATAGGTGGTAGTTATCAAGGTTTAGTTTAGGTGGGAACTAACCCTAAATGTCACGGCGGCTAGGGAAATAACTAGCTAAGACCCGCGCCAACCCCGTCCCGAGGATTGAAAAAACTTTCGCGTCTTCCATTTCTTCCACTACACCCACAAGACTAAAGGCTCGCATTGCATAGTAAATGGCGTGCCCATAGGCACCCGGTTCACTATCCTTACCGGACAGGTAACCACAGACCTTATCGTTGCCGTCATTGACTGTAATAGGCGCGCCGTCTTTGTTGCAAAAGTAGAACTCTAGGCGGTCATTATCAAAATTGATGCCAGCTTCAATGTATGCCGCCTGCTTGGTAATGACTTCCATAATGTCCCCCATTTTCACACCCCTAATGGGCTCAATAATGAGGGCAAGCTCTGGTGGATAGTCAATATGTAGTGCTGTCATGTATATATTTTCCTTCCAGATAGTAAATGCAAGGGGTTAGAGGTACCTTGAACCCCCTATGCGATTAGCTTGTGCCACATAGGGGGTTAGGCGGTGTCTACTACAAGACCTGAGAGTGGGGGCAAAGTGCAGAAATGGTTACTACTACTTCGTCTTCTTCATTGCCATCGGAAACGTCTACAATCTTACCAACAAGGTTGATTACTCGCATTGCACGGTAAACGGCGTCCTGGTCACTGGTGGCTTCGCGGGCGGCACCAATCAGAGAGCCGTAAATGATTTCACTGTCGTCTTCTTCGGGGGTGACCGGCTCGCCGTCTTCATCATAGAAATAGAACTCCATGAACTTATCAATGACGCTAAGCGGACTGTCTGCAACCTCGACGTATCCCGCCTGGTCGCGAAGAGTTTCTACCAGGTCTTCCATGTCTACGCCGTCAATAGGGCTGAGGCGTACTTCAAAGTCCAGGTCTTCTTCAAGTTCTACTTCCTGGGGTCGCATGAACATGTCTAGTGGTTTCCTTTCAATAGGGAGCGTAAGCCTTATAGGGGCTTATTGGTTGTATAGGTTAGGGAGTGTGCCCCTGGCACCTTGTTAGGGGTGCTAGATGCCAGGGGCGGCTAGGGGGTTGTGTTTTAGTGGTATTCTACACGCTCATTTTCCCAATATAGGGCGACGGTGCAGAAGATAATACTCTGTGTTTCCTCGTCAATGTCTCGCACTAGAACGGTTCCTCCTGATACATTGCGGGTTGCCATGTAATCAATAAGCTTCGGGTCTTCACTAAGTACTGTAATTTCGCCGGTAATCCGCTCATATGTTTCATCATTGCTTACAGACAGGCGGAAGTCGTCTTCGTTGAGTAGGATTCCGTCGTAGCGTTCCTTCTCTTCGTTCCAGCGGACAATGAAACAGGCAATATAGGTACCCTTGAATACCTGGGTGACTTCCTCGAAAGTGAACCCGTCGATTGGGTCTGGGGTAAATCGGAAGAAAATGCCGTTTGTTTCGTACTTTTCGGTGTAGTTAATATTGTTCATTGTTGGTGTCCTTTGTTGCGTATAGGGTTACTCCCCCCCCCTATGGCGGGTAGAGTCCATAGGGGGGGGTATAGGGGTGGTATGGGTTACTTGATGTATTCGTCCATGACCTTCTTTGCGTTGTTGTAGATTTCCAGTTCGTCCTTTACAGCCTTCTGCCAGTACTGGATGTTGATTTCACGTGAGATAACGTCGTCATCCTTGATGCCTTCTTCAGCCTGCCACTCGCGGGTGTCTTCCAGGTATCCGATGCAGTGTACCTCGTTGTAGTGGAACTCCATGTATGCCTTGGCGTGGAGGGTTGCCGCGTCTTCGTGGCTCATGGTGTACTGGTTAGCCTTGGTGTAATCGAAGATTACAGTGGAATTATCGGTAGCGGCTTTGTGGATTACCTGGCACGCCTGGCGGATAGCGCCGTAGGTGTTGAGGGTTTTGGGCTTGATGTCCTGTACGGTCTGCATGATTGGCAACCTTTCATAGGTAGATAGTGGACTGTTTGAGGGGGTAACCCCTCGGTACACTTCTATTATGGCACACTCATAACCCCCATGCAAGCCGAAATGATGTGAATTAGGTCACATGGGGGTTATGTGGGTGTGGGCGTGCATTTATTCAAGTTCTACCCGGTCTACTTCTTCACCGTCTGAGCGCTTACCCCTGAACAGGTCATAACAGGCTAAAGGTGCGCAACCTACGATAGCGATAAGAGCCGCAACACCAAATTTTCCAGTCAAAACATAGGCACATAGGGCAACAATGAAAGGCAACAGAAACAGGAAAGCGGACAGTAGTACCGACCACCCCTTACGTGAACGCTTCTTGCCCTTACCGCCGCCCGGCTCCTTCTTATCCTTTACAGTCTTCTTCTTATCCCCAGCGGTAAGCACAGAGTCAATGCCGGGGTATTCGCCGTACCCTTGGAGGACGGCTAGAAGTTCGGCGGGTGTAGGCAACGTGTCTTCTTTGCCAGTACGCGGTAGGACGTTGAACTCTAGGATTTCTTCGTAGACTCGGTATGCGTCACGAAACAGGTTAGTGTACTGGGTGCCGAGACTGTAGTCTGTCTGCTTGATGAGGCACCCCTGCACGTAACCTAGCCGGGGTGCGTTCTTGGTTCGCTTAGCGTTCTGCTGGTAAGCGATAATCTTATACTTACTGCAAGCAATGACATTGCTCCATAGGAAGCTGTACCGCTCGTTAGTACCCTTGATGGTTAGGTACACGCCGTAGGGGTCGTCGGTTCCGTATTCTACTACCTTGTCGGTGGTGAGTAGTTTCTGAAATGCTACGGTGTGTAGTGTGTCTTCCATGTAGGGGCTGAGGTGGTCACAGATAGGCGACACAGCTTTGCCGTTGAGTTCGCCGGGGTATGGTGCGCGGTGCGTCCAGTCTGAGGTGAGAATCTGTGCATAGAGTGCTTCAAGGATAGTGTACTCGTTTTGGGTTACCCCGAAGAATTGGGCGAGTCCATTGTCAGTCATGGTTATACCTCGATACCCTTCTCTCGAATCTTCTTAATGTCTAGTTCTAGCCCCAGTTCGTCCATCATGGTTTCACTGTCAGATGCAGGCTCTAGGGGCATGTTCTTCAGGATTTCGCTAATGGTTTCGTCCTGAATGTTAGTGAATCCGTCGTCTTGGTTGCTGAAGTTGTTGATGATTGCCTGGTTCTGCTTCTCTACCTGCGCGATTTCCTTTGCGAGAGCGTAGATATGTAGCTGGTCTTCGATAGTGTCTAGGCGCGCGCGGGTGATGTTGAATGACTCGGTGAGGTCGTTGATGGTGCGTTCTGTGTTCTTGTAGGACGTTTTGCGGGCGTTGATTTCTCGCATGACACGCATCAGTTCCGGGTCGTTGGCAGGCTTCTCACTTGAGTTGATGACGTTTGCCCGGTTGATAATGTCAGCCCTGCGTGCTTCATTTGCGGCGCGGCACTCATTGAGTGATAGGGTGAGCTGTTCTAGGCGTGCCTTGTTTGCCTTATGTTCCGCTACGAGGTTGTTGTAGTTGTTGCTTACCTTGGTTTTGCGGTTGAAGATGGGCAAGGGTCGTCCTTTCAGAATAAATTTTGCTTGGTCTACGGTGATGTTTCCGTTCAGTGCGGCGTATGTGTTGATGATGAATCCGTCGAGCCCTGCAAGCTTAATGTGCGTGATAGGGGTTCCACCGGTTCGGGCGCGGTGGATTGCTTCGTTTGCTTTATTGAAAGCGTCTACGTATTCGGGTACACCGCTATTGAGGATTGTTTCACGGGCGGTTTCCGCTACGATTGCCGCCGCCGCCAGGGTTTCCTTGCTTGCGTGCATGTAGTAGTTGTGTGCGATAGTGGCTGTATCCATGCTTGCGCCTTTCTTAGTGGTTATTTACAGGGTTTACTGTAGTGCCCGTTATACCCCCTCTAGTTGATTCTAGGGGGGGTAATGACACTTCAGTATGTGATTTATTTAATACTGGTTTAGTCGTGATTGATGCTTACAGTGCTGTGGGTGACGGTAATCATCTAGAGTCCCTATGTGTCGGTTAATCCTTGATAGGCTTTGCACCAATAAAGAGGGTTGCGCCATGTCGATAGATTTTCTGGAACTTTGCAGAATCGAGCTTTACTCTGCCACCTGTTGCCCGCATCTTCTCAGCAATATTCCATGTCCAGCTTTTAGGCTCAGCATGAAGCAATCCGTAGATGAATGAGTAGTCCCCTTCAAGGGGTAATTTAATTGGCGCGCCGTCCGTCCGGGAAAACACTGCCCTGAAAGTCTTGTAGTCTTCTTCAGTATGGTAAATTCCCATGCTGAGCTGACCCTCACGGTAAGTCTCAGCAATCACCTCAGCACGAGACTCATTTTTGAAGGAAATTTTGAAAAACTCTAAACCTTCCTCAACAGGGGTTCGCGGCGGCGGGTTCTCGTTATAATACACCTGCATACCGCTAGGTGCCACTGTATCCTTCTTAGAGCCACTATGAACACTAGAGGCGGCGCGGACGGCGAGCGCCGCTACACGCTCAAGCAACAAGGCTTGCTTCTCACGCGAGGCGATTAGTGGCTCATTCTTCGACTGGGTACCTGTAGGCTTTTCTTCTGCATGAAGTTTCACTACGTCCTGTAGCGCTTCCTGTAGTTCTTCAAGCTTCTTAGAGTACGCACTGTTAGAAGTCTCTTTATTGCGGGTGAAGGGGTTTTTAATTTCCATTCTAGAGGTATTTCCTATGGTGCTGTATGGGTATTGCAGTAGTCATTATACCCCCTCCATTGACATATGGAGGGGGCTTGTAGTGCTTTGGGTCTGTGATTTATTTAATAACGGGTACGCTCATAGTCAATATCCGTAGCGTAGTGGGTGGTGGTGATTGCCGCTACCTGTTCAGGGTCGCCATAGAGCACACCATTAAGCAAGTAGGGCTTCTCGACTTCGTACTCGGGTTCATTATTGAAGGAAATTGAGATTGAGCCTCCATCTACATAAGCGCCATCGATAAGGGTGGACTTAATACTATTGCCTTCAATATACCAGGCGTATACACTGACGGTTACTTTACCGCCGCCGCACTGGGTATTGCGATTCTTACCATATACAACGTCCAGCTTGAATACTTCCTTGAGGTCTTCGGTACCCATGACTAGTCTCTTTATGATACCCATGATTTATCTCCTTATGATAGCGGATTAAGGGGCGGTGGGTGTGTTATCCACACCTGATTACATTTCTATTATGACACACTGGCTAGATGTATGCAAGCCAGAATTATATGAAATAGACCACAAACGCGAAAATTCCCTAGATAGCCCGTAAATCATCAAGCTATCTAGGGAATTTTGATTTATCGTGATGCCTAATCTAGGACACTAGCCGGGAGGTGAATAGTTGCGCCGTAAGGCTCTTTATAGTCAATACCGACCTCCAAGGCAACCCAGGGGGTATCCGTCGGATACCCTAGGTCTTCGTACTTAATCTTTGTCTTCTCTGGAAGCTCAAGAAGACCATACTCGCCGCGCGGTAGGTACACGCCCGCCACGCTCTTAGCCTTACCGTCTGCATCAGGTGCGGGGCGGCTCTGAATCCAGTCTGCATACTTGCTACCGTCTTCACCGAATGGGATAAGCGGTAGAACAATCGACCTAGAGCGGTACTGTAGCTCTTCCTTGAAGTTCTTAGGAAGACCCATAGATGAAGTGTCCCACATCTGAGAATAATCCTTGAGGTAGGTTGCCCTATTATACCAAGCTTCTACAGCACTGAAGGACACAAGGGTTACAGCCATGAAAACACAGAGTCCAGCAAGTAGGAGCGGCAAAATTGCGCTACCGTAACGTTGTTCCGCGAAGGCATTTACGGTAAGCGTTAGGGCTCCACCACCAAAAAGTCCAGTAATAGGAAGCATTACCACGGAGGTACCAAGTGCTTTAGGGCTTAGCCTGTGTGATAGCCTACCCTTGGGCTTATCTAGCACGTAGGGGCGAATATCGTCCTGGTAGGCTAGGGTCTTATCCTGTAGGGTTACATTTCCCTTGAAGGGTTCTTTACCCTTTGCCTTTTCGCCAAAGGCGGCGCTGTAGTGCTTGTGGTAGTTTGCGGGTAGGTGTAGGTACCAGCAAACGTCACGGGTGTCGTATCGCCATTCTGAGGCGTATCCCACTAGTTCCGGTTCACTACCTTCGAGTAAGTCAAAGGTGACTTCGTAGATGTCGGCAGGGTGAATGACTAGGGTTCCTTCACCGTACTTGTCGTTCTGTACGTCTAGAACTACGTTGCCGTCTTGGTTGGTAATCCAGGGGGCTAGTGGGTTCCCGTCGGTGGGTTGTGTTGCCTTTACCTTGAAGGTAATCTTTTCCTGCGTTCCAAATAGGGCGGTATAGAGGTTCTTCGGGTACAGGTAGGGGGATGCCTCCCATTGGCAAACGTTAAGCTCTTTACTCATTTTAAAATTGAGAGTAAGACCTGTGAGGGCTACGGCACCTGAGATGATGCTGATAGCGTTTAGCGCCGTCATTACGTAGAAGTTGGTGGCTGTCAGTTCGGGGTTTAGTGCCCTGTAGGTGATAGCCCCTGCAAGTGAAGCGACGAAGACGATACCGGCGATGATGGTTACGACGTTTTCACGGTTTCGCCTGTTGGTTACCGGGTCGAGTGGTGGGGTGGTGACCTTTTCGGTCATGGTGTCTGTGTGTCGTGGTGAGTCTTTGGTGATGGGTTCGTTGCCCAATGGTTTGCCTTCTTCCTGTTTGGGTTTGGGGTGCTTGCGGGTTGCCCGGTGTTACCTTGTGTAGGTTCGGGGTTTCCCGCGTGTTTCCAGTGTAGCATAGAGTGTTCACTCTTTGGGTGCCGATTGGTCATATACGGCATGAGGAAACCCCCTAGTGGCGATTTCACTAGGGGGTTTATCCATCTATCTATCTTTGGGCATCTCACCCGCTGTGTATAGGGGCGAGAAATCTAAGGTCACCCCTAACATTTACCCGTTAGGGGTGGGTGGCTAGGCGGTTAGATACCAGCCGGGTCGTTGGTGAAGTAGAAATCAATGGTTTCACGGTTATCTACAATGGCACCCAGGCGCATGTAGCGGCGCTTACCGGAAACCTTTTCCATTGCCGCCTCCTGCTCATCATTGGTGGGGCGGGGAATGGTGAAGCGGGTAATGTCCATCCAGCCGTCAATGTCGGTCATGAGTGCCAGAGAGTACTCGTAGAGGTATTCCTGCTTGAGGTGACCATATACACGCAGGGGAATTTCCTTGTCGCTGTTGAGGTTCAGGTGCTTGTGTGCGCGATGAATGTCGTACATGTCGTTGTACAGGCTGTGCAGGGGCTTCATGGACTTAAAGACCTCGAACGGTACTCGAACTACGGTAGTGTCTCCAATGGTTGAGAGCTGTTCCTCTAGGGTCTTAGCGTCTACTACTTCATCAATAAGCTCAATGTAGTATTCACCGGCGGGGAGGTCACGCATACCGGCTTCAGTGTCGGCGTAGCGGTTTGCGAAAAAGGTCTGGTGTGCCAGGGTGCTGTTAGCCACGTGTGGTGTTTCCTTCGTGTAATAGATATTGGGGGGGGGTAACGGGGTGTTGATTGATTGGGGGGGCTTGAGGGGGCGGTCATACCCCCTCAAGCTTTAGGGCTTACCGTGCAGGTTGTGCCTAGTTGGTGGTGAAGTAGATGACGGCATCCTCATCGGTTTCATTTACCACCATAAGAAGCATCGGGAACTCGTTGTATTCCCCATTGATAAGGAACTGACCGATAGAGCTGTCAATGTCTTCAATGGCGATAAAGTCATAGTAGGAATTAGTCTCCGGGTCGAAGATAGTAAGCTCAGCACGTACTGCATCTTCTTCACTTTCGGTGTCAATTTCGACAATGCGGATTTGGGGTTCCAGCATCTTTGCAAACTTGCCGGTGGTTGCCATGTCGCCGCACGCAATGACTTCGAGACGCTTCACGTCTTCAACCTGTCGAAGGTCAATCAGGAGGTCGTTGAGCTTACGGTCACCACGGGAAATTGCAGTAAACATTAGGTGTTCCTTTCAGGGAATCTATTGTAGCGGGCTTAGTGCCTTATGGAAGCTTTCTATCACTTCCTCGCTACACTTCTATTATGGCACACCTTTTAGGGGGTACGCAAACCAGAATCACGTGAAATGGGTCACATTAAGATTAGGGGCGGTTGCAAGACCCGCCATATACCCCCTGGAAGCCATTCAGGAATCTATCACAGGGGGTATATGGGATAAGGGGGGGGTAGTTACTTACTCGCCGTGTGCCAGCTCGTAGTACTCTTCAAGCTGTGCAATGTAATCGTTAGTCTGCTTGATGAGGGTACGGCGGGTGGTCTTCAACTGAGATACACGGTAGTTTGCCAGGGAAAGAATGTTAGCGATAGTGTTGGTGAATCGTTCATCCCACCCGCTATCAACCAGACCCATAGGGTGACCCCAAGTATCAATAGGGTAGTTCATTGCCTTCTCAGCCTTCTTCAACGGCTCCCAAAAAGCAATGAAGATAGCCTTAGCCTTTTCGGTAAGTTCCTTACGGGCTTCAATATCCTCAATAGATACGGCAGGGTATGCCCGCTCAGGATAATAGAAGCTCACCTTGTCACCATTATTGAAGTGAAGGTCAGGGCGGTCATGAGACTCTACAGCCAGGTATCCTACTTCCTTACCGGTTGCCGGGTCGGTCACATATGCGCGGCTCTCATCAGTACGGGTAACAAGATATTCGGTGTCATCAACAGTAATCGTGGTTCCAGTAATGAGCAGGTTATCCAGCGAGTTGTGAATGGTAGGGTTGCTGAAGATGAAAGGTTCATTGTTTGGCTGAAGTGCAATAATGTTCTCGGTAGCGAGCTGGTTAATCTTATCGCGGGCTTCCTGTGCTTCCTGAATGAGTACGTCAATCTTCTTGAGGTCTTCTTCCAGCAGGTCACGGGCAATGCTAATACCGCCGCGAATAACCTCACCCATAATGCCACGTGCCGTGTCATTGTTTACGACACTAGTTAGGGTATGGTCGTTGCCAGGCACATGCTGGGCATACAGGTTATCAAACACTTCTTCAAGACTCTCAGGGGCGTTGCGACCTCCACTCTTGCACACGAAGTCACGCAATGCGTCCTGTGCCTCAGCACGCTCAACCAGGTTAGCGGCTTCAGCTTCCTCAGCGGTGTAGTGGTAGATGGTGCTGTTAGCGAAAACAGGGTTTGCGGTTTCCATGTGGGTAATAATGTATTCGTCGCCGTGCTTAGTGACAATATAACGGTAACCACGGTCACCTAGCGATACGATAAAGGCATTATCGACCTTATTACAGGATTCTACAACATACAGTCTGTAACGGTAGTGGTTGAACAGGTCAAAAAATACGTCTTCATGGTTGAGGTTATCGGTGATGATAACGTCGCCGGGGTTCAAGTTCTTAAAATCAAAGGGGCGCATAGTGTTCAAGGGTTCCTTTCGGGGCGGTTGTTAGGGGGGGGGTATCTCACCCCTAGAAGCTAATCTAGGGGTGAGATGAAGATTAGGGGCTTAGAGGTAGGTTACCTTACTGGACACGTGCAGGTCGATTGCCTGACCCCAATCGCGCCCCTTAGTGTCAATGTAGCGCATACCGTCGATTACGTAGTTACCATCACAGACCATTGCGTGAACTTCGTCATCTTCACTGATGCACTCTTCACATTCGATAGTGAACTCGGCAACCTTGAGGTAACCCATAAGCTTACCTTCGCAGTTTTCAAGGCGTGCACCGGCAAACGAATCATAGGCGGCAATATAGTCGTCGTGCTTGACAAGCTCACCATTATCACCGACGTACACAAACTTGAGCGAGTCGCCAATGTTCACGTCTTCGAGGATTACCTTACGGTTGAAGGGGTTCATAATGACAGCCATGATTAGCGCCTTTCGGTAGATAGTGGAAGTAGCTTTAGAGGTTTTCTCTATCGCTTATATAACTATTATGCCACACCCTAGCCGGGTGTGCAAGTCGAAACTATGTGAACCTAGTCACACTTGCAATAGAGGGGGTACTACCCCTCAATAAGGGCGGCGAGTTGCTTCTTGTATTCCTCTATGGAGTCCTTGATAGCCTGAATGTCCAGGTCTTCAATTTTGCATATGCGAATATCAGACGACTGATACCACATAGAGAGAGCCTTGTAGTGGTTACGCTTAGCGCAAATGTCCTTATAGAGGTTTCGGGCTTCACTGGAGCGCTCTATGTTGCCAATGAAACGCATGGCACCCGCAAAACCGTCGGCAACCTTAGCGAGCTTATCAAGCTCTTCAGTACACTTCATTAGTTCGCCAAGCTTTGCTAGAAGTTCCTGAATCACGGTGGGGCACCTTTCATCTAGTGGGTAATTAGGTAAGCTTTAGGGCTATTCCCTAACGCTTATGTAATCATTATGGCACACCTATAACCCCTACGCAAGCCAGAATCATATGAAATAACTCACATAGGGGTTATAGGGTGTTATTCCCCTAACGCTTAGAGTGAGTAGGAACTAGTGCATCTACAACCATGTCACTATCATTTCCTTTACCTTCGCGGCGGAAAATGTCAGAGATGATACATGGCGCACCATCAACCATGCCGCCATTAGTGTCAGTAAGCCATTCGAGAGAGTCGCCTGATGCCTGGCGTGTAGTCCAGCCATAGAACAGCCGCTCCGGTGCCTGAGTGAATCCGTCATTGATAGCCGGAATCTTGAAGGTAGCACAATAGAGACGTGAAGCCGGATTCACAGCCTCCGGGTGCGTAAAATCTTCCAGAGTGAAGGTACGCATATTTACCCAGAGGTGGAAGATACGATGTGCATCTTCGGGTGACTGGAACTCCATATGGAAACTGACAGGCACCCACTCCACGCCTGCGATAGACGGCTCACTAGTCGCATTATGGGTCGCCCTCGCAATTTCGGCGGTACACACTTCATTGCGGCGTGCACATACCTTATGGGTGTACTCTGCTAGATTCTTGACGCGCTCCAAAAGTGCACCCTGTTCCTCACGTTTACCGGCGGCGTGCTGATTAGTCACATCACGATAGCTTTCTTCCTCAGCACGAAGGGCTAGTATGGTTTCCAGCGCTTCCTTGAGCTCTTTAATGTCATGGTCTAGCACATTAGTTAGCCAGTCAATATTTCGTTGCATTGGCGGGTTGCCCCTTTCTGTTGTCGGTTTGGCTAGAAGCTCTGGTAGTAATCTACATCTTCGCGGGTTAGCCCGTACTTTGCTAGTAGTTCGTTTTCGGCTTCCTCGAAGGGGTTGCCAGGCATAGATGCCTTGAAGGTGTAGCTCTCCCAGTCGAAATATTCAGTGTTGCCCTCTAAGGTCATGAATCCGGTGCAGGGGTCTTCACCCTCAAGGTATGGCACCATTAGGTTTAGCTTGTAGCCGTACATTGATTCGTAACCATCATTAACATTGGTATCGCTATCTTCGATAATGATGCTGAAATCGGCATCAAATTCCCAAGCGAGAAGAATCTTACCACCGGCGGCGCGGTATTCCGCCATGCGTTCAGCCTTGGACTTCTCCTTACTCCATAGGGCGCTTCGGAAAGCGTGCACTTCTTCCCAGGTGCGGGTGTATTCGTATTTCTTCTGTGGAATGAACATTATGGGGTTCCTTTCGGATTAGGGGTTACCCCCCCCGGTCACGGTTAGTAGCCAGGGGGTTTATTGGGTGTTCTTCTTCTATGCGTTGAGGCTTTCGGGGGTGGGCACTGTTGCCTTATGGAGGTGCATGAGAAGTTCTACAGCGTAGGTGTAGAGAACTTCTTCGAGGTCTTCAGGGTGGTGGAGTCGGATTTCACCAAAGTAGACTTCCTCGGCGCACCGGCGGTAGACCTTGTACCACCCTTCACGCTTAGTCTCTTCGGGGAGAGCATCTAGAGCGTCGAGCAGATTAGGGTCGAGGATTGAGTAGTAGAGCGACTTGAGACGTTCCCAGTAGAGCTTAAAGGGCGTACTTTCAGCGGGTATCATAGTCCCACGCCGGGTGCCCCAGATGTAGTCGCCCGCCTCATCGCAATACATATACAGGGTAGTGGGCACGAAGTGAGGCTCACCCCAGAACTCGATTTCCTCAAGGGGTACAAGCACATTCAGCATGGGGTTTACGGCATCTTCAATAGACTTGGTTCGTAGCATTTTAGGCTTTCCTTTCAGATGGTGGGTGTCACCCCCCCCTAGCAATGGATTTACTAGGAGGGTAGATGGGCGGTTTAGATGTAGTAGCTTACGGATACCTGGTGGGATTCAATCTGTCCGTTCTTGTCCGCGTGCTGTGAGCGTCCGTCACAAATCTGTACGTCGTATTCGGTGACGCGGCGGTACGGGTGCTCATTGTCGGTTCCGGCGGGTTCACGGGTTTCCTTAGCCCAGTCTTCGGTTCCTACGTAGCGCCATTCAAAGGTTGCCGGTTCGTAGTGGTCTTCGTCCTTCCAGCACCCCTCGTAGGTGGCTTTGGTGGGGTTGAAGCACCAACCCCATTCGTGGGTGCTCCATGACCTAGACGGCTTGTAGTTTCGCGTCTCGATGGGGGTGTCGGTGGTTTGGTGGTTGATGTAACAGTGGTTGGGGATAGATTCGCGGGTGATTAGCAACCCGGCAATGAAAATAATGAGGACTAGGATGGGGAGCGCAAATATGGCGGCGACGGCGAACTCGTCGCTTTTGTCCGGTTCGGGGTTCTGATTCTTGCTCATATGTAGTGTCCTTTCGTGATTCTCTATGGGGCGTGGTTCTTGGTGATGGGGTGTACCCTAGCCCCGCTACGGTTTGGGTAGCGGGGCGGGGTATAGGCGACTCTTAGAAGTCGCTCTCGTAATCTTCGTCGGTGTGGTATGCGTGGTACTTTGCCGCGATTCCCATCAGCTGTTCCAGCTTTTCGGCGGTGAACTCGGTACGGCGGTGCAGGTCAATGATGGATAGTGCCATGCTACGCTTAGCGCCTTCGAGCATGAGGGCGGCAAATTCCTTTGCGCCTTCCTTGTCACCGACAGTCTCCAGGTTTGCGATAGCTTCGTTAGCCTGGCGTGCAAGGTGAAGCATAGTACCTGCAAGGCTAATGTGGTGTACCGACAGGGCATTGGGGGCGCTCAGGGCGGCGAAACCGAACTCACTAGCGTCGTCCTTGAAGGACTTGTAATCAGCAATCAGAGCGTCGAAAGCAACCGACATGACAAACGCCTCTCAGTAGAGAAACAGTAAATAAAACCTGTAGCTTTAGGGGTTATCCCCTTGCTATACTTCTATTATGACACACTCATAACCCCTTTGCAACTCGAAAACGTGTGAATTGAGTCACAAAGGGGTTATGGGTATCCCTATAGGGGTATATGGGTGCTTTAGGGCTTCTTGCGAAGCTTAGCAATAGCCCTGTAAGCAAGAGCCGATAGACCCCATGACAAGAGCACAATAATGCATAGTCCAGCCACTACAGGGAAACCTTCAGATACGCCCTTGTGTGTCAGAACTGAGAGTGATACGTAACCAAGGGAAAAAATGTAGATAACGTTAATGATAGCTACAATGAAAGCGCCGATTAGGAACGTGATTGAAGAGGCAATTGCATCCCCCGGTTCCCCCTTGTCGGACTCTTCGATAGCTTGCTCAAAGCCCATCATTATGGAGGCGGTAAGAAGCTTCCTGAAAAACCCAATGACTGCAAATATAACAATGGTAACCCATATAGGGGATTCCATAAAGAACTGAATGGGCTGAAATTTATTCAGAATATCTACGAACATGCTAGGTGTCCGCCTTTCAAATATAGGTATGGTTTCAGATAGTATAGGTGTACTATTGGGCGCTCTAGAGGTAGTTACCCCAGGGGTCGTCCGGGTCTACACGCCGCACCCCTTCATTATTTAGTGCCTGTTCGTCTAGGTGTGCCTTATATGCACTGATTTCACGCATGACCTGTTCCTGTTCACGGGGGCTAATGACCTGGCTGTTATTCACCTTATCATTGCCGGTAGGTACGGGGTAGACTCCCTTGATGTCACGGTCGGTTACGGTGCGGGTGTCTTCTTCTAGGTCTGGAATGAATGATAGCGGCTCTTCCGATACGACTGCGCCGCTGTAGTAGTCACACTCTTCATAGGTGAGGGTGCTAGTGCTGGGGGTGATTCGTAGTTGATATTCAAGCTTATCTTGCTGGTCGCTTCCAGTACCACCAAAGGCGAAACGTACCCCAATGCGCGCCATAACTTCCGTGATGCTTTCAGGTTCTACCGGCGGGTTCTCTAGGGGGTTGCCGGTAATGTCATAATCCTGGTTCGACGGGGCATCAGCGGGGCGGCGCGCAATGTCTCCAAGGGTGGCAAAGCCGCTCTTAACCACCATTGAACGCAGAGCGGTGCTGTTCCAGTATGCCAGTAGTTCGAGCATGTCATAGGATACGCCGTTAGAGGTGGTGGTGGTTCCGTTGAGGATTAGAGATTTAGACCCGTAGGTGCCTTCGATTGCGCCGCCACCAAACCGGGCGGGAATTAGTAGGCGCACCTTATCGCCGGGGGTAATATCCCAGCACAGCTTAGGGGTTCCAGCTTGAGCGTAAACGTAATCAATAGACATGTTACTCTTCTTTCCTTATGGTAGGTGCTAAACCCCCTCTAGGGGCTTCCTAGAGAGGGTGTTCATCATGTTTACGGTCGGCTAGACGTTGAACTGTACGTAACCTTCTTCGGGGTCTACGTCCCAGACAGCCGACTTTTCAAACAGGTAGTATTCGGGGATTTCCTCGCCTTCGTAGCGTGCCCTGAGAGCGTCAAAGTCTTCAGTGTCTTCAGGCTGAGCGTCTACATCGCGGCTACCGTGGTCGTTGCCCAGGGTGAGGGTTAGGGTGCGGTCGTGGTCATTAAATTCAACACCCTCAACGATAAGTTCGCAACAGCCGGGGTATTCGTAGTTGCGGTGAGGTGCAACCCCGTCGAGTTCCTCGAGGGGCATCTCAAAAGTAAAAGTAGCAATAGACATAGTGTCCAACCTTTCGGTAGATAGATAGTGAACTTATTGCTAGGGGGTTTCCCTAATGCCTTATATAACTATTATGCCACACTATTTAGGGGTATGCAAGTTGAAATCATATGAAATAGCTCACATTACATTCAGGGTTAGCAATACCCCCTAGCGACAGTTCAACTAGGGGGTATTTGCGTGATTTACTGCTTTGCCCTGCGGTCGCGGATTTCACGCCTCACAGTATTAACGAAGTGGTCTGCGGCATCAAAGAACAATAGAGACTCAGCCTCGGGGCAATAAAGGTGTACCTCATTTTCTTCTTCGTCAATGAGTGCCATGTAGTGACAGCCGTCAATCTCAACAATCAGGCGGTCGTTGGCAATTGCAGAATCATACACGGGGCGGGTGGCATCACCGAACCACACCTCATCTTCAGAGCGGCGCAGAGCGGTCGCAATATCCTTCAGGGTGAGGGTGATTTCCTCGGGGATTCCGATAATGCGGTAGTTAGACATGGTATTTAACCTTTCGATAGGTAGGTGGTGGATTGATTGTCAGAGGCACCCCCTCTAGGGTGTTCCTAGAAGGGGGCGTGCTGTATCCAGGGCGGCTTACATGTAAGCCTTGAGATTTACAGCTTTAAGGTGCTCACTCATGCCCTGAAGGTTACGAACCTCATTTAGGCGTGCTTCGTAGATGCCGTCAATATCAAGCTCGCGGATAGCGTCCTGATTTTTCTTTGCATTGACAAACATGTCACGGTAAGCACGCCCCTCGACATAGAGCGAGATGCGGATTTCTTCACCCTTTTCAACAGCTTCAGAGATGCCAAGCTTTTCGCCCAGGAGTGCCATGTCACCGGCGGCGCGCATCAATCCGTCAAGCTTGAGGCTCATTTTGAACATGTCGTTTGCCTTTGCCTTGTATGCCTTAGACATTTTCGGTACCCCTTTCGGTGGGTGAATAGTGGAAGTAGCTTTAAGGGTTATCCCCTTGCTGTACTTCCATTATGACACACTCTGTCCGGGTATGCAAATCGAAACCTTGTGAAATGAATCACGTCGCGGTTTTTTAATCCAGGGCTCCACATATTTAATACCTAGAAATTTCATTAGGTAGGCACCTGTCCACCACCTATACCCACGCCATGTATGAACTTCATGCTTGCTCATCTGTTTCACCTGATAGCAAGGGAAGCTCTTATATGCCAGAGTGGAAACCAAAGGTAGCATTAGGGTGGTCTTATCTAGGGGGTTCATGGTACACCTGTTCTTTCGGTAAGCAACCACCCCCTCACTCTTCGTCTATCTGCGAGGTCTTTGTAAGAGTGAGGGGGTGCAATGAAATTCGTTCCTATGAAACTGTCAGTCGTGTCGGGGAATAACTGACAGTTTCATTATAACTGTAACTGGATTGCTGGGCAACCTTAAATGTTTTCCTTATATTCCGCTACTAGGTTCGGGTCATGTAGCGGTGACTCTTCAAGGGCACTAATTGATTCCTTGATGCGTTTCTGGAAGCTCTTCATGTGTCGTTCTGTTGCTTCGAGCATGTTTAGCAGGTGGCTAAGTTCGGCGTTTAGCCCGTTGTGGGTTCGCTTGAGGATTGTTACGCCAATGTTGGAGGTGTCGCCGTTGAGTCGTGCTACGTCGATTGCGTCTAGTACGTACTTGTCCATGATTTCTACGACATGGGTTTTACCAATGGTGTTAGCCAGCTGTATCGCTAGACCGTTGAAGCTAGAGGAGTTTAGTGAGCCCTGTTGTGCGTGTTCTAGCGCGGCATGGGCGGTCACGTCTAGGGGTAGCACGTCACAGAAATGCTGAACGTTTTCTACAAGGTCTGCGGGGTCGGTGATGCTATCGTATGCATCATTCAATGCTACAACATAGTCAGCGTATCCGACATTAAGTACGGCGGCTTCCTTGTATATGGCAGTGAACACGCCCTTGACAATGCTACCGCCAGTGTCACTATTGAAGTGCCCGTATGCGCCCGCTACACAGCCGTGAATAGGGGTAGGGTCGCCCGGCTTGATGGGGGCACCTAGCGGGTATACTACAGCCGCCTCACCGCCATAGGTAGGGGTTTCAGTGTCACCATAACCTGTGGGGGTGATACTGACCTGCGGGGTGTCGTATTCGCCGGTGGTTTCGTTAAGAGCGGCGGTTAGGGTGATGATTTCGTGGTTAGTTTCGGCACTGGCTTCCAGAGTGCTGGGGGTTGCCTTAGTGACCGTGAGAATGTGCGCGGTATGCACCTTTAGCTCACCCGGCTTAGGGAAGCGGGTTCCCTTGTCCTGCGGTTCGTCTTTGGCGGTGACTAGGATTCCGTCGCCTTCGTGAATGTCGTTAGGTCGCATAGTTGCCGTGGTTCCTTTCAGGGTGTGTTTCGGTTGGGTATATGCTAATACCCCCTACTGTATCACAATAGGGGGTATTCGTCTAGGGATATGCGTAGCACCCCCCTATGGCGGGTAGAGCCTATAGGGGGGCTAGGGGTTTGAGTTATTCGGTACCCAGTACTTCACTGCCCTGTCGCTTGGTGTCTTCGTAGCGGTGCATGAGGGTGATAAATTCACGCTCGAAGATGCGTGCCTTCTTCTTGTGTGCGTTCAGGGCGGAGGTGAGGCGTGCTAGCTTCATTTCTTCGAGGTTGGTTATGCCCTTCTCTTCGTAAGGTTCGGTAGCGAAGTCGCCGCTACGGATTTCCTTAATGTCGTCGGTTGCAACCACGCGGTAGAGGTTTACACGGTTTGCGAACTTGTGGAGGTCGGTTACAAGCTGGCTAGATTCAATAGAGTGCTCCAGCTTGTCATCACTGAAGATGTCGTTGTCGATAGCGTCTGCGAAACCCTTACCGTAAGAGCGAATCAGGGTGTCCAACTGCATACGGTTCGGCTGGCGCTGGAATACGTTAGCGTGCGCGCGGGCAATGATTTCCCAGTCGGTCATGCGCTTCAACGCCTCGCTACCGATACGGTTGGTGAGGGTGTTGATGGTGTCATTCAGGTTTGCGGTCTGCATGATGTCCAGCCTTCCAGTTGGTAGATAACGAACTGTGCTCTAGGGGGTTTCCCTATCGCCTTATATAACTATTATGGCACAACAATAACCCCCATGCAAGCCAGAACTATGTGAATTAGCTCACATGGAGGTTTAGGGGGTTGATTAGGGGTTAGAGCAATTCCCTGGCGGCGGGCACGAACTTAGCCGTGAACGCTAGAATCAAGCCGTAACCGATAGCAAAGTTTGTAACATAAGAAGTAATTACAAGAGGAAGTGCAATGACTATGTTGCCAAGCCCAACGCAACCCAATGCCCCAAGAGTTATAGGGGTAAGGGCAATAAATGAAAGAATGGCAACCAAAAAAGCTAGGAATAGTGAAGTAAACCCAAGAAGTTTAAACTTATCCCCCGCCTTATCATCAACCAAAAAAGCTACGCACCCAAATAGGGCGACGACTAGACCGGGAATTGCAAAAACAAGCCATGCAAGAAAATTCATGGGGAAACTCGCAGGGTGTACAGCACTTATGGTATCTATCAAGGTGTTCATGTGGTTATTATATACAAAAAGCCCTTATGGGCGCTAGGTATAGTACCTAACACCCATAAGGGGGGGCATAAGAGGGTATTAGCCCTGAAGCTTTTCCAGGTGCTTAATGAACGCCCGCGCTACTCCATTCGCCTGCATGTCGATAAGCTCGCCACCCTTACTCCAACCGTATGCGGCGAGCTTGCAGTTTTCGTTATTGCCCTTGATTACCTCTACTTCCAGGGTAATATCTGCAAAATCGGTGCGGACATGGCACTCGCCAATGGACTCTGCGGGGTTGAACTTTGATACGTGCTCTTCCAGCTTGTCAATGCCACGGATTGCGCGGTTAGGAACCATGATAATAACTTCGTGGTTTGCGTTGGTCATGATTAGCACCTTTCGGTAGACAGTGGAACTAGCTTTAGGGGTGATTCCCTAATACCTTATATAACCATTATGGCACAACCCTAACCCCTTTGCAAATCCAAATCATGTGAAATACCTCACATAGGGGTTAGGGCAGTGGATTACGGGTTAGATAACATGCCAGGTTCGCGGCTTTGCGCCCGGTTCAGTCTTAGCTACCACAAGAACCTCACTAGCAGGTGCTTTACAGTCAATCATGCAGGCGGGCATAATAGCCGTGACTTTATACCCCCCCCCCCCGGCTTTCAGGGTAGCACCTTCGATAATAGAGCCGCCCGATAGGGCGAGTGCCACCTCCCTGGCTTTCCCGGTCTTTTCCTTGATGTAGCTACCCGTAACAGTTGCTTCCATATTAGGGGGCGTATCGTTTGCAATGTGGATAATACCGCCGGTAAAGATGGTAGATTCGCGGGGGCTTAGAGGGGTATTCTCATAGCGGGAAAGGCGTAGTACTGTATGGTTGGTGCTTGCAAGCATTTTGAGGTACTGTTTATTGCTTTCGGGGTTATGTGTATAACCGCAGGTTTCACACTCTATGCCTTCGATAAGTTCATCGTCTAGATTGTCATAATGCCACATGGTGTTACTTTCATAATTGATAGTTACCCGCCCGGTCGCTTTGTTTGACCGGGCGGGTTCTTTGGGGCTAAGCCTGTTATCTATTCCTAGGTTTCTTCAACCTCGAACACTAGAAGAGCGTCAGCGACAGACTGGAACTCAGTGGGTTCAAGGTAGTACTCGTTGCCGTCTTCGTCCCAGTGGGTTGAGCTTTGTACGTCAAGGATATTATTACCACGGTATAGATTTCCTCCATCTTCAAGCGAGATAGAGATAAGCTCTTCACTCTGGCGGCGTGATAGATTGATACGTCCCAAAATTTCAGTTTCGGGTTCGCCGTACAGCTCCGTAATATCCAGTACGTCACGCATATAGTTTAGGCGCTCTTCTGCATCATGAATGGTTACACTCTTAGGTACAATGATACGGATGATGTCGTCGTTACCAACGAGGCGGCTCATAGTGCATATTCCTTTCAGGGGGTGGATTATTCGCCCTGGGGAGTAATGGTAACCTTGTTAGTCTCAGCATTGTAGCTAGACACGGTGTAGACGGCGTTCGGGTCTACCTGAATGTCACCCGCTACAAGGAAGTCAATATCATTCAGCAGGTTAATCGTAAGGTCTGCGCCGTGTGCAACCTTGGAGATGCGCGCTACGTAGTACTTACGTTCAGGGGTGCCATAGGTTAGCTCTTCGAGGTTGATAACCGGGTGTACCGGGATTGAGTTACCCACGTTAAGAAGCTCTTCGATTCGGTGGGTAAAGTCGGTGCCAGAATCAATAACGGTAGCTTCCTGTACACCCTGAGCGGCGTGCTCTTCCTGTGCGTTATCCGCCTCGGTGCTGTTGATAATGCGGACGGAAAACTTAGCGTTCTTCAATGCTTCACATTCCTCGCGGGTAAGCTTAGTGTAAGCAATTCCAATGCCGGGGTAGCGACCGGAGGCATCACGGTGGGCGGTTACGTAGGTCATGATTAGCACCTTTCAGTAGGTAGGTAGTAGATGTATCGCTAGGGGCTATCCCTTTGCTTCTATAACTATTATGCCACACCCTGACCAGGTATGCAAGTCGAAACCATGTGAACCTAGTCACATTAGATTTTGGGTAAACTGCAAGCCGCCCCATTCCCTGTTTGGCGGGGCGGCTCATGCTTTACCTTAGCCTTCCTCAATTTCGCTTACCCAGTAAGAGTAAGCGTTAGACCAAGCGACTGCCTGCTTTTCGAGATTGAAGCGGTGCTCATTGATGGTAAACTCCAAGTCCTTTACCGACTGTTCGTTATCCAGGTCGTAATCAGGGTGAGCATTGAGCTCAAGGAGTCCCTTGTTGTATTCAAGGCGGCTAACTTTCTGTCCCATATCCTCAATGGTTCGACCCATGCAGTACACAAGCTTGTCGGTAGATGCACCGCTTTCCTTGTACTTCTGCATCAGGGTGAAGAACAGGGACTTGTAGTTAGCGTGTGCCTTGGTGTATTCGTCTACAACCTTAGCGTATTCAGTAACGATTGCCTGTGCCATGATGGAACCTCCATAGGTAGATAGTGAACTACTTGAGGGGCTAACCCCTCGGTATACTTCTATTATGACACACCCCTAGCCCCTTTGCAAATCTAAATCATGTGAAATAGGTCACAAAGGGGTTAGGGGGTGAGTACTGGAGGTAAATATAGAGAGTTTGCCGCTTATCTAATAGGCAACACCCCTTGTAGGGCTTAGTGTCCTATAGGGGGCGCTCTACGCCTCTTAGGGGGTTCTATTACCCCTTGGTGTACACTTTTACCGCCTAATCACCCAGGGGGCTCTATGGGGCTTCTAGGGGCTAATGAGGGGGTATTAGGGGATATTGGTTAGCACGGGGTTGAGCACCTGATATTCCTCCCCATTTTCGGGCTTCGTGTATTTTAGGGAATTGAAGGTAATCCAACTGTCACAGGTTCGCTCTTCATGGGTATCATCTTCTTCCATTTCCCAGCACACTTCACATTCGCGCCTGTATTCAGCGACGGTTAGGGTGCCAATAGGGTTGCCGTTAGCGTCTTGCAGGGCGATACGGTACGGGGTGGATTCGCTAACGTATCCGGTCATGTAGCATGACTTGTCATCTTCATAGAAGAAGTCGAGGCGGTCGCCGGGGTTCAGGGGCGGGATAAAATCGGTCATATGGTCGAGCTTTGCCCATTCCTTAAATTCCTGGGCGGTAGTGGTAGCGGCGTGCTTGCTCATGTTGTGATTCCTTTCGGGGGGGGTATCTAGGTGCTCTTGACTATTTATGGGTTAGGGGTTTACCCCCCCCCGGTTTCCCAGGGGGGTGTCTATCTATCTACCATTTACGGTTTATGCACCATAAAGCTTCTGCCATGCACGGACGGCGTGGTGGTGAGCGGTAACGCCCGCTTCGTAACCATTCTCAGTGAAAGCCTTGATTGCGCCTTCCTGGAGGTTTACGTCGCTTGCTACGCGGTCGGTGCGAATCTTGAACATTGCGAGGTGACCGTTAGCGTCCGCCGTGTTGTAGGTTGAATCTTCGATACGTGCGTTGAAGACCTTAGCGGCATCAATCAGCTCTCGACCCGCTTCTACAAGGTTATCCATGATAGCCCCTACAGCGTGTTCGGCGGTGTAGGAAGCGACGAATCGGTCGGTCTTAGTAGCGGCGGTGTAAGGAACCTGCGCCTCGGGGTCGTTCGCCATTGCCGTGTGAAGCGCCTCAGCCTTGGTAAACAGCTCGGCGCGCTTACCGTCAATCTCATTAAGAAGCTCGCGAACCTTAGCGATTGCGTTTGCCTTAGCGGATACAACGTTTGCGTTAGTCATGATGAACAACCTCCAAATAGGGAAAGGGGGAAATCTGTAGCTCTAGGGGCTTCCCTATCGCCTTATATAACTATTATGCCACACTCTAGTATGGGTTGCAAGTCGAAACTACGTGAACCTAGTCACATTAGGGCTAGTATCCCCCCCTATGGGTATTACTCACCATAGGGGGGATAAGGTTCCTAGTGCTACTCTTCCTCTTCCTTCTTCTTTTCCAGTTCCTTATAATCCAGGTGGTAACCAACAGCGACAAGGGTGATAGCAACCAACATGAAGAATACAGCAATCCAGTTAATGATACCGAACCACAGGAAACCAACAAAGATTAGAAGGAAGAAAGCAACAAGCGCCATACTTGCACAGGTATTCTTGTGCTCCTTAATCCACTTTTCAGTAAACATTATAAACTTTCCTTTCAGGGGGTACCCCTAGATGGTCTAGGGGTGTTCAATAGGGGGTGTATAGGCATACCCGAACCCCCCGCGCTCGCAAAGGGGCTAGGGTATGCCATATGGGGTGGGTGGTTACTTTACCATCTCACGGAAAGCTACCACGGTACCCTCGGGGGTGTTCTTGATGGTGTAATTCTCGACCATAACATCACTGTCATATGCAGAGAGCATCAAGGATTCAATACCACACAGTGCGTCCTTCTTGAGGTTTGCGCGGTACTTAACCTTGTTCTTGGAGTCTACCAACTTCAGGCTCGACTTGATAACCGGGTATACACCGCAATTGCCGGTTTCAATCTCAATGTCAGCTTCAAACTTAATGGTAAGCTTTTCAGCTTCCAGGGTCTTGTGAATCCAGCCCAGGGGTGCGTCAAACTCGACGGGGAGTTCAATGTCCTGCGCGAAAGTGCAGAATACGTTAGCCATGATGGAACCTCTTTCCATAGGTAGACGGTGGAACTAGCTTTAGGGGTAATCCCTTTGCTGTACTTCTATTATGACACACCTATAACCCCTTTGCAACTCGAAAACATGTGAAATAGCTCACATACCCTATGGAAGACTGAAAACACGGGGCATATGAGCTAACCACTACAGCAAAGGGGCTAGGGGGTATATAGGGGTATCGGGTTAAATCCCGGCAATAATAGCCAGAGTAACCACGCTTGAGGTAAGCATGATACCTACAGCCTGGATTAGGAAAATCAGAATATCACGGGGTACCACCTCGAAACCCTTAATTTCATCACTAGAGGTCATAAAGGAAGTCAAGGTAGCAAGGACTAGGATAAGTGCCAATAGCCCCACATGGGTGCCACTAGTTAGTAGGATAGTAGCGAAACCCCAGGGCGCCATACCGCCAATTGCTACGCAAAAGGCGTTACGGTAGCTCTTCACATTATGCGACATTGAACCCTTTTTGCGGGCACTGAGAAACAGACGGGTAGTACACCCGGCAATAATCAGGGCGGTTAGCAAACTGTAACCGGCGTACACCTCGGGCGTGTGTTCGGTAATGAGCTTTATGATTTCGTGTGGCATGATTTACATCTTTCTATGGTATGGATACACCCCTAAGCCCACTAGCGGGACTCTAGGCGGCTTTCTATGGGATTTGCACCCAATTATACCCAAAATAGGGCATTAGGGTGCGCTAGGGTGTGTTAGGCGGCTTCCTAGAAGTCTTGTGGGGTGTTCAGGGGTGATAGCACCTTCCCTGTAGTGCTCTTGGCACTATGGGTGTTGGGCGGGCTTTCTATACCCCTTTCGGGGCACAAGGTGCCACCCCCTCGATAGTTGAGGGGGTGGCGGGGTTGGCTTAGACGCGCCAATAGTCGCTATCGGGAATATCGAGCTTGTCCAGAATTTCGCGGATAATATTCCCCTGGTGTCCGGTAGTGTCACCGTAGAGGTCTTCACCGCCGCAATCCTCGAGACAATCAGGGTCATCACAGCAAGGCTCATCAAAACCTGAGAAAGTGAACTCGTTGTAGTTCTTATCCTTCTTGGTGATGCTTACCTCGAACTTTTCACCACCGTCAAGCTCGAAGAAAATATCTTCGTCTTTGGGGTTAATGGTCATTTCGTGACAGTCAGCCCCGAACTCTTCCTTAATGAGCTCAGCGATACCCTCAAGGGTTACAGTATGAGGCATCTTGTAAATGTAATCAGACCAAGCCATGATGTCCAGCCTTCCAGTAGGTAGATGGTGAATTGTGCTTTAGGGGGTTTCCCTAACGCCTTATATAACTATTATGCCACACTCTAGTGTGGCTTGCAAGCCAGAATTGTGTGAATCTAGTCACGCGGGATATTGAGGGGTATAGGGCGAGTCCTAGCCACTAGATGTAGCAACTAGGACTCATAGGCTCTAGAGCGTCTTACGGGGTGTAGCTAATATCCACGAAGTGTACGATTGCATCATCCCCGCTCCAGATAATCTCTTCAATCGCCTTGGTACTAAAGCCTACCGTCTCAAGAGCATCAACCTCCTCAGCGAGAAGACTGTGGTTAGTATCCAGTTCATACTCTTCACCGTCAAGCTCAACGGTGAGCGTACCATCTGAATCCAAAGAAACGGGCTCAGGGTCTTCATTGAGCTCATCCATCTTTTCGAGAAGTTCCTCGGGGACAGTGTAGTCGAGAGAGAGCTCGTAAGAAACAGTGACAGCCATTGTATTTAGCCTTTCGGTAGGTAATGAATTGGCTCTAGGGCGGTTTCCCTAACGCCTTACATAACTATCATACCACACCCTAACGGGTATACAAACCCAAATCATGTGAAATAAAACACATGAATTTTAAGACATGAAGCAAGCCCTAGCTACTGTATAGAGTGGCTAGGGCTTACGGGCTTAGGGTGCCTTACGACATGTATTCAATATCCTTAAACTCTACGTAAACGAACTGGTAACCCCAGTCGGCTTTCTTAACCTTGCTAGTGTCCATATTGATACCATCTTCACAGATTGCCTCAAGAGCATCACGCTCGTCGGCAAGCAGGCTAGTGCTCATCTTATACTCTTCGCCGTCAAGCTGTGCGGTGAGCACGGCATATTCAGAATTAAGACCGTCGGGCGAGGTGAGGGCAACGATTACGGGGTCGCGGTCGAGTTCCTGCATCTTTACGGAAAGCTCTTCGGGAATGTCGAAAGCGAGAATGAGCTCGGAATAGGTAACGGTGACAGACATGGTGCCTAACCCTTTCAGTAGGTAGTAGATTGACTCTAGGGGTTTTCCCTTTGCCTTATATAACTATTATGCCACATCCCCTAACCCCTATGCAAGTCAAAATCATGTGAAATAGCTCACATAGGGATTAAGGGGTAGGTATACGGGTGAGCTAGAGAGTGTAGCGCAGGCTGTTAATGTATCCAACAAGCACCTGTAGCGGCGTGTAATCCTTTTCTTCCTCTTCACAGGTGCACACTTCATTACAGGTACATTCATCGTCATGCGAGTACGCATAGAGCGCCTTATTAGTGGCACCCTCTTCAGGGGCTTCTAGATGCAGGGTTGCTTCACCACAATCAAGAGAAACACTATAGGTCTGACCCCGCTCATCACTCACCAACTCTTCAAACCCATTGCTAATCTTGAGGCTTGAAATGCCCTGATGCAGGGTGTCTTCATTGACGGTTACAGGGACTAGGGGGTGCGCAATTAGCGAACTCATAGGTCTACCTCTTTCAGTGGGTAAATGGATAGGTGATTAGGTGTTTCTGTTGTGTTATATGGGTCTAAGGCGGGGCGGCATCTAGGGGGTAGATGCCGCCTTCCAGGTAGACCCGCTAGGGGTTAGTCCATGTTGCGGAACGTCAAGTAAAAGAACTTCTTCGACTTGTCACTCTCGACCTTATAGGCTTTGATGATGCTGTGAATCATTCCAGCACATGCCAGGGCGTGCTCTAGACCCTTATTATTGGTTTTGATGCTACCCTTAATCCGCTTTCCGTCTTCGCCCTTGAACTCGATTTCTGAAAATGCTACAGCCTCATACTCCATTTCAAGAGTGTGCCCGCGATAGGACTCGTCCGTTTCGCTCGCAAAGAATCCGCCACTCAACTGCATAAGCGGCTTCTTTTTGGAGATGTATTCAAGGACGCTCGGGTACTTGGTCATCGGGACATTCTGGAAGTGAACCTCGACGGTTACATCTTCGTTGAAGCTGAAAGTATGCAGTGCCATGTTTGAAGCCCTTTCAGTAGATAGGCGGTGGACTTGTTGTTAGGGTGAATCCCTAACGCTTATATAACTATTATGTCACACCCTAGCCAGGTGTGCAAATCTAAATCATATGAAATAGGACACATTTATTATTAGGGCTGTTACCCCCCCCTAGTAGGGTTGCCACTAGGGGGGTGCATCATAAGAGGCTTAGCCCTTGATGCGCAGGATAGTGTGACGTTCCATCTCATCAGTCAGCAACTCAAAGTCAGTAATCACAGCTTCACTGCGTGCAATTGCGCACCAATAGCTGAAGTATTCGCTAGTGTTGCTTACTTCCACCTTGAGGGTATTGCGGGGGTTGTTGCCCTGGAAGTTGATAAACACCATGTCTTCTTCATCGTCATCGAAGCCGTCAAAATCCCAGGTGCCATACTCGAAGCTGAACTTACCGGTAGTTGCCTTGTTGTTGATGAAGTTTGCTACTTCATCATCGGGCATCAGGAAGTCACAAGCGGAAACCTTAATATCTTCGTAACCATTCTTGAAGTTGAACACGGTGTTAGCCATAATTAGCACCTTTCCGTAGATAGTGGACTGTTTGAGGGGCTAAGCCCTCGGTACACTTCTATTATGGCACACCTATAACCCCTGTGCAAATCTAAATCACGTGAAATAGGTCACAAAGGGGTTGGCTATAGGGGGTTGCCCCTTATTGTGGGTGAATCACGGGGGGGGATATATGCGGTTAGCACCTAAAAGAACAGGTCATCATCATAATCACCCTCAAAGGCACCCAGCAACACCTGATACACACGAAGCGTTTCCTTACACGCTTCCAGGTGCTCATCACTTAGGGCGGCATAGGATACCGGGCTAACATACCCCAGAATCATTTGAGGCACGAACACATCACCGTAGAAACTTTCTTCTTCTGAGTAATATTCTACAGCTTCTTGAATATATTTACCTTTACGTTCGTTGAGTGTTCCGTCAGGGTTGAACTGTTCTGAGTAGAAACGCGGCGGTTCGTCGCTGTCAAAATCTTCCTCCGCCGGGTCTGTAATGAACCGCGAATAGCACGAGTCCGCTCGACGTAGTAGCTCATCTTCCGGGATTCCAGTATTTCGGGAAACCTCACCAACCGTAAGCAAAGTACCGCTAAAGAACGCCGGGATATTGCCCGATAGGTGGTCTACACGCCCAGCCTGCATCTCATGTTTACAGTAGTTGATGCGTGCTTCAAGAATCTCACGGCTAGGTAGCGCCTTCAACAACTCCAGGGCATCATATGGTGCCTTACGATAGTCGGGGTATGTTCCCCAGTCCAGGGCTTCCTCGATAGCCTTCAATCGCGGGTCTTTAGTGGGTTCATACGCCCTCATAGTGTTATATACAAGGTTAGCCACTCGCAATAGGTCAGCGGGCGGGGTGACAGTTTCGGGTGTGACTTCTACCCAGGCAGGCTCTTCCTTGTCGCCCTTCATGGTCATGGAGCTGTTTCCTTCCAGGTGGGAAATGGTGGGTTATGTGGCTAGGTGGGTTTTCTAGCGCTCATGTAAGCCATTATGTCAGGCTTGACCGGGGGCGTGCAACTCTCAAAGCCAAACACGCCTAATTATACAGGTGCCCCGGTCTATAGGGGTACAGTAACACCCCGCCCGGCATGTCTCACGCTAGGGCGGGGTGCTAGTCATAGGGTTACCCCTATGGGGGGCTTACTTAATGATTACATAGGGGGCTTCGTTTACACCCAGGGTTACAGCCTGTACGCCTTCAATCTTGTTAGGCTCTTCGATATCCACATCGAGCTCGGTGTACTTGGTGCACTCTTCATCAGTGAAGAGAGCCAGGGATACCACATCACCATCGCGGCTCTCTTCCTTTGCGTAAAGAACGGTGTCGGGGGTAATGCCCAGACCCTTCATAATACGCTCGAAGATGTAGTTAAAGTTTTCGCGTGCATTGTAGTTTACGGCTTCGAGTGCGTCCACCATGTAATCCTTAGCGGAGCCGTCGGTGAAGATGTTCTGAATTGCGTAGGTGCTCATGGTCGGTAACCTTTCGGTAGATAGATAGTGGATTCATTGCTAGGGGCTTTCCCCCTTGCTGTACTTCTATTATGACACACCCATAACCCCCATGCAAGCCAGAATCACGTGAAATAGGTCACATAGGGGTTATGGGGCGTGTTCTACTATCTTCTACCTACAGGTTTCAGCGTCTCTACGGTTCTATCAATCTATCGAGCGGTTCGCAGTCTAGGTAAGACTCCCTAGTAGACGGCAACCTCAATCTTCCTAATAATCATTTGCGCTGACTCTTCAGATTCACCGCCCTGCACTTGGTAGGAAGTAATATAGGCATCTGCAACCCCAATGCCAGCCAGTAGGTACATTACCCGCCAATTTTCCACCTCCAAGGTTCCACGGATGAGGGTGCCATCTTCACGCCTGAAGTAAACTTCAAGGCTCGGGGTAAGCTCACATTCCATATTCGAGTCATACGCTTGCACTAGGGCAATAGGGTAAACGCTTCCTCTTACTTCTTCTACCGTGATGTATCCGTCTAGGCTGGCGGGTGGCTGTTCCAAGGAAAGATGCTCTATGACTTCCTTACGCTTATCGGGGGCGACACTAAGGGTCAGGTACGCCTTAATTTCGTCATCAAGTTCAATGATAGTAGCTGACATATTGATTCTTTCTAGGGGTCATGTATTACAGGTAGGTTCATAATCCCCCCCCCCGTTAGATTCAAAGGGGGTGGGGGTATCTAGGTGGTCTTACGGGGCGACTGAGCTGGTGTAGTTCAGGTACATTTTCGTAAGATGCTGTTTTACGTCATAGGGTAGGTAACGACCTCCTGACAGTACATGATTTTCATATGCGCGGGAAACCATCATCCTCATTTCCTGTGAGTACCTATGTGCATACTCTTCACCGGCGGCAATGTTGCCACTCTCAAGATAGGCGCGGCAACGTTCCGTGTAGCGCTGTGCAAAGCCCGCAATAACACTCATCTCAGTGCTGATAGGCATGAGTGCCCGCGTGAAGTCGTTCTTATCCATTTCAGACACGGGAAATACTAGGGCGCGCGCGTCCTTTTCGATTGCTTCAAATAGTTCTGCGGCGGCTTCGAGAATGTGCGACATGGTAAACCTTCCTATAGTTAGTGTTACCCCCCCCTATGGTGGGTAGAGTCCATAGGGGGGGGTGGTTTAGGTGTTGCTTTAGTAGACGTATGCCTTGGTGCAACCGATGCGGTTCATGGTCTTAATGAACTGGGTTGCGCCGTCGGTACCCAGTTCGCTTTCGTCGTTGCGGGCGTACAGGTGGATTTCTCGACCGGAAATTACTGCCTTGAAGTGTGAGCCGTCAATCTCGAAGAGAAGCGCGCCGTTTTCGACCTTCACATCGTCTACGCAGAGGGTGTCATCACGGAACCACTCATTTTCTTCGGCGGCGACCAGTGCCTTTGCCATGCTTTCCAGGGTGGGGGTAGCGCCCTCGACCAGGTTGAAGATGCGGTAGTTGCTCATGGTGGAACCTCTTTCAGTAGATAGGTAGTGGATTGCTTGAGAGCTTTTCTCTCTTGCTTATATAACTATTATGACACATCATTTAGGGGTACGCAAGTTAAAATCATGTGAATTAGGTCACATTATATTTGAGATGCGTTATTAACCAATAGGGATACAGAAAACCCCGTATCCAACCCGGCTAGGTTAGATACGGGGCACTAGGTGCTACTTCTTGTTAATGGTGATGTAACCCTCTTCCCAATTAACCTTGGGGGTATCGAAAACATCCTGGAAGTTTTCGTAATCTGCAAGTACCTTCACATCAACGGTACCGCGTTCTTCACCGCACCATACGGTAAAGCGACCCAGCTTGCTGTAGCTATCACGGCAAATCAGGCTGGGGTAAAGCTTCATGCCTTCCTTGACAGCTTCGATAGCCAGCTCGTGATTCGCAATCTTAAAACGTGCCATGATGAACACCCTTTCATAAGGTAGATAGTGGAAGTAGCTTTAGGGGTTATCTCCTTGCTACATTTCTATTATGGCACAACAATAACCCCCATGCAAGTTAAAACCGTGTGAATTAGCTCACATGGGGGTTTTGCTTGAAAATAAGCCCCTTACTCTCACGCCGCTCAGCCCAGTTCTTCCTATAAGGCGCGTACCGCTCAACAACCTCAGTTAGCACCTTACGACCCGCCTCACTAGAGACATGCCCGGAATAGTCCCCCGAATCAGTGATACTAGCCATTTGCTCACGAAGCACAGAAACCTGCGCGCTCGCAAAAATCAGCAAATCTTCAAGGTCACCACTCGAACCGTTAGCAACAGCCTCAAGGTGCTCGGCAGACTTTTCAGCAATCTTAGCAAGAGTCCCCGCCTTATTGCGTGACCTAGCCATGTTATCCCTTATGGGTTGCTCTACACAATCACTGGACGGGTACATAGTCATGCTTACTAGAGTGGCATCCCACTCAATTTTTAGAAAATCCTTCACCACAGAATCAACGGTACGGGGTGACATAAGACGTTAAACCTTCTTTCAAATCAAGAAACCAACAGGGGCAGGTAATGGGATACCTACCCAAAGATGAATGAGAAGAACACGAGTAGACCGAACCACATAAGGTAGTCCTCAGTGCTCATCTTTGAATACAAGGCGTATAGACTCAGGACGATAGAGCCGATGAAGAAAAACATAAGAACCTCCAGGTGTCAGGTGAAACAGGAATAGTGAACACCCCGATTATACCACAGAACGAAGCCCCTATGTCTTGAACTGCAAATGGAAACATAGGGGCTTTCGCAACAGTAAGGTAAGGTTATGTATATGTTGTCCCTGCTAGTTATCTAACGGGGTATCAGTAGTGTAGCATGACGAATGACCGGAACGCAAACCGTGTTGCACATGCTAGTAGGGCGGCTATCGCGGGTGGGTGGTAAGGTGGTGGTTGCTATTAGGGATATTTTGCATTATGGGGATTAGTCACTAGAGAAAAGCGCCCCTAGGAGTCTACCTTCTTCTAGGGGCGCTCGTATGAGTCGCTAACGGCTCTCCTCATACAGGGGGTAAGTCTTAACCTGCTCAGGCTCAATAGCCTCTACAAGCTCTTCACGCTCAGAACGTTCCGCCCACTTTGCAATAGCCCCAAGGACAAGCCCGAACATCACAGAGGCAACAACAGTGTTCGACATGAGCCCCAGTATCACAAGTAAGCCCTGGAAGAAAATATCATGAACCCCGGCATGGTTAAAAACCATGCTCAAGGTCACCAGAGTCCCGCCAATCCAGGCAATTATGACATAAACAGCTAATATAAGTCCGACCGCCACATTAGCGACGGTAAGAACAAAAAGAACAAGCAAAGCCGCAACCAATACAAGACCGGGTACGAAGAATGAAACCCACGGTGGGGAATCCATTAAAAACCCCATAGGGTCAAAACCATTCACAAAATCAATCAACATTATAGAGTCCTTTTCGCTACACAGCGGGTGATGCACCGCTTACCTTGTTTATTCTACAACATGCCCATGTTTTGAGCGTTAGTGAAAGCGGTGAATAGCATCATAACCCACCCGATAACAGCGACAGTGGTGCTGATGGTTTTCAGCTTATTACCGTTTCGGTCTTGTATACTGGAGCTTTCCAGTGCGATAGCTAGTCCGCTCATTGCTAGTATGAATCCGAGCATGGAGATAGTGAATAGCGCCGCTGTACTCATAACTTGCTAATCTTTCCGTTAGTGAATCAAAAATGTATTGGGGTCACGCCGCTAAACGTACCAGCCAGTCATAATGTGCAGGTAGATTTTCAACGGTTCAGGTGCCACGAACTGCAATAGACCAAGCAAGAACATCATGAAAGCAATACCGCCCAAAGTGGCAAGTGTCGCACCCACATAGGCGCGGCGGACGTTAGCTAGACGCTCTTCCAAGCTTTCCATTACGGCAACAGACCTAACCCCACGCACGCCAAACACGAAAGCCAACAAACCAAACACGGCAAGCACAGGTAGAGTCACGAATCCCAAGACGGAACCCCTTTCAAAGAGAACTAGAACTAACAGATTGGTCACCTAATCACAGTAAGGCGACCTTTACATCTCAAGTATACCTGTTGCGGGGAAACGCCCGCTAGGGGCTGAGTGCAGGAAAGCGCCCACAGCAACACGTAACCACGTACTGTGGGCGCTCACACAAGCTTCCACTAGCACTAAGCCACTAGCACCACACGGGCGGCAACAGAACCGCCACCAGTAGACACGGCGGGCGCTCGCACCCCTAAGAAAGGAAAGAGCCGCCACAGGCACTTGCAACCCCTTAGAGGGGCGGTACAGGGCGTGTGGCGGCTTCTCTCACCTAGTGTTAAGCACTTATGGCTATTTCTGGCTGTTGATTTCGACTACAGTCTCTAGCGCTTCACGCAACTTGCCGATACGACCACGAACCGTCTTCTCTTCTTCCTCAAACCTGGAAACAATCAGTTCGCTCACTTCACGCTCAAGGTGCTGTAGTCGCCACATGGAACCACTATACCTAGCCTTATTGACTAGGGACTCAATCTCTCGCAACAGCCCGACCATGAACGTGCGGCGCGCCTCAGTGGGGGAACCGCCTGTGCTCGCCGCCGCTTCGCCCTGCTCAGCTTCCTCAAAGCTTTCAAGCGAATCATGGATACCCAAACCGAACTTACTAATCAGGTCACCCTGCAACCTGTACAAGGCATCAAACTCGCCCACAAGCTCAGGGTCACGGATAGGAAGAACCACAAAGTTATGGCAATACTCATCAACGATAGGGCTCTCAAGCACAATAGAATAACCGTACCACTCTACGCCCTCTTCGTTCTTCCTCTCAAACGGCATACCCTTAACAGCGAGAGTATCAAAACCACCACGGGTAAGGTTCTTCATCTTAAACCGGTCAGCCGACACCTCAACCACCTGCAAATACTCGATACCATCACGTGCACCAAGACGCACAATATCACCCACAAAAAGACCCACAGGCGAAACACTAATCAGCTCACCCTCAAGGTGCCCATACTCTGTGTCAGCACCCGGCACCTCATTAGCGACCTTGCCCTCAAACTCTTCAAGATGCTCCCACTCACACACCGCAAAAAAACCGATACCATCAAGAAGCTTCTCACAATCCCGCAAAATAACCTCAAGCCCAGCAACAGCATCAGACTCAATAGAAGAAACAATACGCTCAACATCACCCGACAGTTCAGCAAGCCCCTCATGGGCGACAGAGCCAGTATCCGCCAGTAGCTCACGCACTCGCACCAAAGCATCAAAATACTTATCCGCCAACTCTTCAGCATCCTCCGGGAAAGCCCCGACAATAGACACAGGAACCTCACACGAAACCAGAGGGTCACCAGCCCGATAATCAGGAATCGACCCCCACAACATGCTCTTACGCAGAACAAGCGGGCTACCCGCCCCCTGGCAAGGCTTCAACACATAACGGAACGAACCATCAGCACCAACCTCAAACAAAACAGCCCCAGAATCACCAAGGACAAAATCAACCACATACTTACCATAGGCACCATCAGCACCATTAGAGAGAATAACAATATCCCCACGGTTCAAATCAGCAACAGAAATACCCATAACAGGTACGCATCCTTTCAGAAGAAAAATAATTACAAGAACAACTATACCCCCCCCGCGAAAAAGCAAACCCTCACTGAAAAGCCCACCACCCTTAGTGTCCCATACGCTAGAGGGTGGGCATACGATAAGAGCACCCACAGCAACACGTAACCATGTGCTGTGGGTGCTCGCTTATAGGTGTGCCCATTTGCTAGTGTGTCTAACCTGTTAGATGATTAGCCCGATGACTAGTAGCCCCCAGCCGATAAGACCAATTATTGCCCCGTATTTGGTGACCTTAGCCGGGACGTTGCTTTGCGGGTTAGAGCTTTCCACTAGGACGGCTTGACCGCTCATGGCGACAACCATTCCTATAAGGATTAGCCATTGACTCATGACTATACCATACCTTTCTGATAGTGAATCTAAAATAGAGTGGGTCCACTAGTTGCCGGGCGCTACGTGGAATACGTATTTTGTGTATGCTAGTTTGGCGTTTACTTCACAGCCTGCGTCTCGTCCCTGTACGCATAGTTTGTCTTGGTTCAGGTCGGGTCGTGAATCGTTCAGGAAGCCGGTGGGTGCTAGGTAGTAGACGGGAATGTATTCTACATAGGGGTTTGTTCCGGGTTGAATGTCTTCACTGATGACGATTTCACTCTTGGGGTCTGTGGTGCTGACAGGGGTGCTAGTAGTGAGAGTGTCGGATACGGTGGATTTCTGAGCTTCATACCACGTGTATGTGGTAATGAACTTGATGTCCCTAGTGCTATCAAACTTCTCTTTCCTTGTTCGCACCCATGCGCCGCCGTCCGGGTTTGACAGCTCATGCTTCTCAGATACAAGTGACTTCGACCCGTCAGCTGAAATAGAATACTCAGGCGACACATGCGGTACATCTTTACCCGCAGGTGTTGTACCAACGTAATACATGATGCCTGCGAGGATAACTAGACCGACAGCTGACCAGCCGCGATAGATTCGACCGAACCAGGGGCTACCGTACTCGAACTCATCTACGGCATACGCCAAGATGACACCGACCAGCAACCCACAAAGTGCCCATACAGTCATGATGTCACCAACATGGTTACCAACCATAGTGCCTCTACTTGATGCAACCCATAGTGAGATAAGCACCCAAAGCCAAGCAATGATGTGTGCACGGTTTAGCTAGCGGCGGGGTGTTTTGTCGCCTATCTTGAACATGGCGAAAGTGCCAATCACCCAAACAACACCAATGAGAAGTAGGGCACCGGCAATCACTAGCAATAGTGAGCTGAACGGCTCAATCATATTAGAAACCTTCCATAATAGAGATAAAGAACCTGCATGTAAGCACGCACTAGGCGCTCACACACAGGTACAGGGGTGTTACCTACCGCTAATGGTATACACCAGCCCGATAGCGCCTAGCACTGCCATGAGGAATCCGCCAACACAAGCACCTATACCGGCTACCCGCAATTTCTTGTCGTCATACTCCCATGTGTTCTTAGTGGCGGAGCCCATAAAGAACATTACAGCCAATCCACTTACCAGATGCACAGTAAAAACTATGGCGTAGAAAACATTCATGCTCTATGCTTCCTCTTGCTCTTCGTCATAGGGGTTAGGTTTGAGTGTGAACTCATTCGACCCAGTGTAAGCGTATGAGCGTCCGTCGTCCTTGTACCGTTCGTTCACTTCAGCTACCACCTTCTTACTCCAATCCATCAGGTAGTCGGGGTACTGAATCCTTGCCGCCGTGTGCATCTCGTGGCGTAGCGTGGTGAGTACGGCGCTCGCGAACTCTAGTAGTGCCTCATTATTGCCGCCGCTCTTCTCAAGAGCCGCTTCTAGAGCTTTAGCGCAATCACGTGCCATAAGGCTTAGAGAGCCACCCTTACTGCATGTCATCACATGGTCAGAGTACACGCGGGACGGGACATCATCACCCTGTGGTGGGCGAACAGCAACGTTAAGGGAGCCACCGTCCCAGTCTACTTTCATAAATTCGCGTACCAGAGCGCGACCCTCATCACTGATAGTCATGATAGGTAATTCCTCCCAATAAAAAAATAAAAACAAAAGACTAACAAGTGTTCACATGACACTATCACAGCCAAAGATGTAGGGGCGCGTCATGTGCCACACACCCAGTATAACATCACACGCACACGCCATGCATTAGCCACCTAGAGACGTTCACCTTACACCCCATAGGGGCATACGCACCCGTAGGGGCGCTCGCATGTCACACAAAGAACACAGGGGGGTAAGATACAGGGGGTATGAGTAAAGCCGCCGGGTGACCCTCTGCATAGAGAGCCGCCCGGCGGCTAAAGATTAGAGCATGTCAGTTAGATGGTAGCGAACACTACAGTATCCTCGAAGACCGGCTGACCGTCCACAAACTCAACAAGAGCCTGCCCCTGAAGCACACGGTTCTTCATATTGGCGATAAGCTCACCGAACATGCGGCGCATCAACGACTCATCATTAGCGACACTACCGGACACCTCGGCGGTCATCTTTACGCGACCGATAACCCAGCCGTCGTCACCGGGGTTCTTTGCCGGGTCAGTTGCTAGAACGTCATAGGTGATGTGTGCATCTTCACCTGCGCCCCAAGAGAAAAATTCTAGCGCCATGTCCGCCGATTCCCAGGCGGAAACATTACCCATGTGTCGAGTGTCCACCGGGGCGAACTTCAGGTGAGCAATGGTGTACGGTTCCATAACCTCAATAACGTTAGACATAGTAGACAGCTCCAATCATAGATAGTGCAAATAATCTCTAGCGGGAAACCCCCACCGGAATACTTCAATTATAACACACTCTCTAGTGGTATTGTCAAACGCAAAACCCGCCCCAGATGAAACACATCATCTGGAGCGGCATAAACAAAAACTGGGCACCGATGGTAACTGAAGTAGAAATTGACGGCAATCATACTTTCTACTTTGTAACCCTGACGGCACCCAGTTTCGGGAAAGTCCATAAGCTAGACAAGCACGGTACTAACCAACCCCATTAGTATATCATGCCCACATAACAGATGCAACCCCATACAGTATGGCACTAGCCCGGCATGACAATCGCCTTAACCGTGGCAAGAACAGCCACAGCAAAGAACAAGGAACAGAAAATAATGCACCCATACCGTAGCTCAGTGGTAAGGTCACCCCAATAGGCTACAAGGAACCACACCCAGGCAACACAGCACACCCAAAAAAGAATAGGCACACCCACAGGTAATCACACCCTTTCTTAAAAACTTCAAAAACTAGAACAAAAACAAGGTAAAGAACCCCAAGCCAGCACCCCAAAAACAGGAAACTGCACCTCAGTGCAAAACGCCCTGACTAGGGGAAAGGCTACTTTCTACGTAGGGCGAGTATCAACACCTAGACGGGGTGCAAGCAACCCTCAATAGGGGTGCTCGCACACCGTATCACCTAAACAGTCAAGTACCCCAATAACACCAATACAGTAAATGCTACAGGCGCAAGAACCTGGCTAGATGCTTAACCGGGCACAGTTACTCACTGTCACCATTTCGCCCCATCAAGCCACACCACCAACCGACAGGACTCTTCAACAGCACATCAAGCACCTGCCACAGGACTGTAAACAACGCAACAGCCCCGGTTGCCACAAAGCATGACACTACCGAGACAATAGGTGCAACCCAAAGCATTGCCCACAACTCAGACACAGAGCTCCGGTGAGGAACCATACTGTTATCCCCGAAGATGTGCATACAAACCGCAATACCAGCGAATACCAGCCCTTCAATAAACATTAGCTTCGCCACGTTAAAATACTGCCGCTTACCAAAAGGCTCATCTTCTTTGTCCATCAGCAATAGTAGCTGGATAGCAACAGTAGGCAGGGTAGTAAACAAACCACCAAATATTGCAAGAAGCAACAAATAATCATTAACAACCGGACTCAAAATCATAACAATACACTTCCTAAAGTATAAAGATAACATTCATAGAACACGCACAGACCAGAAAAGCCGTGCGTGCCACAAATAACCTAGTGGGTCGAAGGGATGAGGCTTATACCATAAAGGGTGAACCCAATCAGTACCAAAAATAGCACAGTAGCCAGACCAGTCGATTCAACATATGTGGCAATAAGAGCAAGCGCCACCGAAAAAGCGAAACTACCCAAATAAATAATCAAGAGAACAAGCAGGGGCGACATACCTTACATTCCTTCCATAAGTAGTGACCATGAAAGCCACCTAGATTACGTGAAACCCAAAATGAGCTACACAGACGGCAACAGCAATCAATACCAAATCAACCCCTGTAAATATCCATGCGACACCCCTCTCACTCTTCCCAAAGAAAAAAGCGAATTCGCATACGACAGCGGCAAGCACAATAGAAAGAAACAGCCCGCCAACGAACGCGACACAAAGTGCCAGTAAAACAAGTAAAGGCAACAAATCCTTAACCCACTTCTTCCACACGGGCACTAGGGGTACCCAAAGAGCCAGTGAGAACCCACGTCTTCACGAACGGGGCAGGGGCATCAGACGAACCACCTACCGGCTTCGTGTCGCCGGTACCAGTATGCCTAGCGGTGACCTTAGCGTTAGCGCTCGCGAACCGTTCAGCAAACAGGCGCGAACCACCACGCCAGCGAACCATACCAGGCTCACGAACCAAAGAACGACTATTCTGTACAGTACCCATAACAGGCAAACACTTTCCTTCCAATAAGAAATAAACAAATGGGTGTGAGCACTACTCCAAGTACTCACACCCATTATACTACACGCCGCCGCCCAAAGAAGCAACCGCCACTAAGACAAACCCGGCTAAGAGAGCGCCCGCAAGAAACTATCAGCTAACCAAAGCATAGACAGAGGCAACAGCTCACCATAAGGTCACCACCCTAACACCTACCCTGCAAGAAGCTAACACCCCTTACATGTCTTACATGTCGAACCCTAGTTCGTCATGGTAGAAGCCTTTCAACAGGTCACGTACCCACCGGACATACCCGACGCTCTTCTCAATATCGAACAGCATGTTAGCCGTCACGTCCATCAGCCGACCGCGACACTTGCCGTAGTCACCCATCCATTCGCCACGCCAAAGCTCATCACGGGAAGGCAGACACTTAGGCTTACCGTCACCAGCGGCGAACGTGTCAAGGAAAATATCACGCAACACCCCAGGAAGAGAAACACCCTCATACTTACTCCACTCACGGTAAGAGTCAATATCCTCAAAAGAGCTAACAGGCAGAAGCTTCACAGTATCCGCAGGCACCCAAAGGTCATCGCCACCAACCGCAATCCGCAGATAAACACAACCCCTGTCAGTATCATAAATAAACCCCCTACGGTCACTCACACCAGAGCCACCATAAAGAACAACCCTAGTTTTAAGCTTATTATCAATAACCTTAAAATAACCATACTTATACTCACGCTCGAACTGATAGATACCACCAACCACAAGCTTAACACCACACCACTTACGGTACTCACGGTACTCATCAAACTCAGGCACGCTCCAAGACCTGTCCCGATGCTTCAGCCAACCCGCATGGAAACCCTCAAACGCCTTCAAACACTCTGCACGCTTCTCAGCAATCCAAGCGCTCGCCTCAACCAGTTCACCCTCAGCCTCCTGAAGGTACCCGAGAACAGTATCAACCGGCTCACGGTCAGACAGCGACAAACCCACACGCCCAGGCATCAACCTACCCAACACCTCAAACCCAACACCAGGACGGAACACGGCATCACCCAAACGCTTCAGGCGACGCTCACGGTCAAACCACACCAACGCCTCAGTATCAGACACATCAACCACCAACGGAACCACACCCTCAGTGACAGGGATATTCGAGCGAACCCAACCCCCACCATCAACACCAGACACGGCGAAAGACACATCCTCACGCGAACGCTCAACAATCACAGACTGAACATGCAGAACACCCACACTAGTGGGCACAACATCACCAGGAGAAACAAGCACAGTAGACATAAACAATAAATCCTTTCCGGGAAACACCCCAACACTAAGGGCAATAACAATATAAAACACCCACAGTATAACACACCCACAACACAGTACACACAGACACACAAGGACACGCACCCACAAAAAAGACCCCCTCCAGCGAATCAACACTAGAGAGGGTCTTCGTCATGGAACCTACTATCACCTGCAACGGTTCACTATCAGCTGTTAGGCGCTCGCAGGAACATGTAGCACATACTTCACGTGTGCCCGCCAAGCGTTCACCTTACAGCCCTTGTCACGACCCTTCACACAGAGGGTACCCTGAACAGGGTCAGGGTGAGAACCATCAAAAATACCGGCAGGCGCAAGATGATACACAGGAACATACTCAACCCACGGAACACCATTACCCGCCACGTCCTCAACAACAGAAACCTCATCCGGCTCAACAGTAGCAGTCTTAGCGACCGCCTCATTACCGCGAACCTCATTCCACGTATAAGCGGTACGAAGCACAGAACCACTATCCCTACCAGGGCGCTTATGCTCAACAGCCGCAACCGAAACCCAACCAGAAGAACCAACACGAGCCAAATCATAACGCTCAGACACAACAGGCGACCTGGAACCACCACCAGAAACAGAATACTCAACCGACGTCGAACGGAACCCCTCACCCGAAGACAACAAAGAGTTCACCACCAAACCAACAGGAAGAACAACCACAAGAACCAACGACACCATACGGAACGCACCACCAAGAAAACGACCATCCGGCTCATCAGCAATACACGCCAACAGGACAAGAAGCATAAGCATAAAACCCACAACACCAACAACCCCAGAAGTGTAACTAAAAGCCATAGGGTCAAGCTGACCCGCCAAACAAGCCACCCCAAACAACGTAACCATCAACACCCAAACAGGAACATGCACCCACCCAAACCAACGACACCAAGACCACCTACACCCAAACCCAATAGCCACCACCTCACACACCACAACAAGCACAAGGCAACCAACAGCCCACCACAACAACGACACATACGGCTCAACCATAAAAAATCAAATCCTCTCAAGGGCAAACACCCACAGTACTAACAATAAAGATACCCCCCATACTACCACAGGCGCACATAAAAAAGACCCCCTCCAGCGAAACAACACCAGAGAGGGTCTACACATTATGAAAACAACAGGTCACCTATAGCACCCCAACCAACAGGACAGGAACTTGCACCTGACTACCCGAGGTTACTTCTTCACCAACCACCGGCGGCTCTACATCCACCAGCTCTACCACACCATCAACAGGCTCAATAACAGCATCAGTAGACTCAACGGCACCGTTACCCATTAGGCGCTCGCACAACATCACGCCACTAATGAGACGAGGAGGCCAGCCCAACCACAGATGAAATAACTGACACCAAGGCAAAAAAGCAAGATGCTACACTAGACAGGCGTACCGCAACATTGGTGTCACGCCATATGTAACCTGAAACCCATGCCATGCACACTAAAATAATCAAGCCAACCGTTAGAGTAATAATATGTGGTGAATCCATTAAAAATCAAACCTTCCTTCCAAAGGCAATAAACAATAAGGTGCAGATAGGCGATAGACACTAAAGCGCTTACCCCACACAGAGTATACATGACTAGTACCATTCGTCCCATGTACCAACGACGGCAATAACAAGAATCAAGAGCATAATGATGCAGTATATGATAACGCCACCAACAAGAAACACAAGAAATCCTTAATCTTCAACAAGGGCTGTACTCAAAACAAGGGGCCACGCCCATACGATACTATCTTAATCCCATAGTATAAGTCTAAGGGTAGCCAAGTCAAGCACGCCCCTAAAACCCACCCTTCAATGCCCCCTCTACGGGCCACCAATAATCAACCTGTAGAGGTTGATTATAGACCCTAAAAATGAAGAAAATGCACCCCAGTGCATAACGCACTGACAAGGGAAAAGGCTACTTTCCACACAGGGCTAGATACCCAAAAAACCAGCCAAAACCATTATACCAAAAAACCACCCCCAAAAACATAAAAACCCCCAAAAAAGACCCCAAACAAACCACACCCCACCAATAACACCCCCAAAACACCCACCACAAAAACACAAAACCCACCGACAAGGCAAAAGACACAAAAACATACACACAGACACAACACCAAAAAACAAAAAAAGAACAACAGAACACCAAGGCACCCAGCACCCACTACACTACCACCCCACCCTCTTCACCCTACCGCCTCCCTTCACCTCCTCTACCCTTCCACCCTTTCTAGCCCTTACCCTTACCTTACCCTTTACCACCCTGCCCCCTGTCTAGCCTTCCTTTACCCCTGTTCCCTTACTGTGTGTCTGTGTGTCCTCTTTCTGTCTAGCTGTTCTTTTGTTCTGTATGTGTTTATTCTTTCTGTCTAGCTTTTGTGTTGTTCTGTCTAGCCTGTTGTTCTCTCTGTGTGTGTTCCCTGTGTGTGTCTGTTGTTGTTCCTGTGTCTGTGTTGTCTCGTCTGTGCTCTGTGTCTGCGTCTTGGTCTGTTGTTCCTGTGTTCTACCCTTTGTGTGTCTACTGTGTGTGTCTTATGTATGTGTGTGGTGTGTCTGTTGTTGTTCCTGTGTGTCTGCTTACTGTGTCTGCTTACTGTGCTGGTGTGTCTATTGTCTCTATGTGTTCTCTGTGTATGTGTCTTGTATGTGTGCGTGTGTGTTATTGCTCTTGTATGTATTGTGTCTGTGTGTTTATTGTGTTCGTATTCCTGTGTGTCTTGTGTATTGTCTGTGCGTGTTCTCTCTGTATGTATGTATATGTGTGTACTGTGTACTGTGTGTCTGTGTTCCTTGTCTGTTGTGTATGTGTTTGCTGTGTCTATGTGTTTCTCTGTTGTGTTGTTGGTTACCCTGTTGGTGTGGCGTTTATCATGGTGGTGTGATGGGCGCTTGTTTTTGGGTTTAGTGGTTTTGGTTTTTTGGGGGGTGTGGCGTGTGTGGAATTTTTTTATTTTTTTATTCACGGTTTGGTGTGGGTGGTCGTCTTTTGTTAGGTTTTTGTTACCGCACATTTTTTTGCGGGTTTCCCTGGGGGTTGTGCCACACCTGAAATTTTTTTAAAGATATAACACACTCATATTATGGTTATGTGATACCTGTAATGAGCTTATGTATGTGTCTATTGGCGTACTTATACCACACCCGGTATTGTGCTGATACTGTACCTGTATTACCCTTTGTGCTTGTGCCTATTCCATGCCTGCCTTTACTTGTATTGTGCCCGCGTTTCATTCTATGTTGCTCCGGTATTGTGTCTGCCCTAACACCTTGTCTTGTGTCTGCTTGTGCTTGTAGTATGTCGTGTGTTACATTCCGTATTGGGTGCCGTTGTCTAGTGCTTGGGTGGTGTGCCGTATAGGGTGTGTTACTTGTTGTGGCGTGTTTCACTTGCTGGTTTTATACCCCCTTTTTTCTTGTGTCTGTTTGCTCTTTTTGGAAGGATTGTGATTGCTGATGACTGCCCGCCTTGTTGATGCTGATACCCCTAGTGTTGGTGGTTCTGTTGTTGAGTCTACTGGTGTTGGTGTTGATGCTACTTTTGTTGATGTTTGGTGCCCTGGTAGTGTTGCCTCTGCCCCTGATGGTGTTCTTTCTGGTGGTGGTGTTCTTTATACCTCTTCTACCCCTGCTGGGTCTGGTGATGGTGTGTCTGGTGGTGTTCTTTCTGTGCCTGGTTTTGTTCAGGTGGGGTGGGGTTCTTCTGGGTGGGGTGTGTCTTCTAGTGGTGGTATTTTGTCTGGTGTGGAGGAGGCTTGGGGGTATGGTCATTCGTTTGTACCCCCTGTAGACCCTGTAGAGCCTTCTATGGGGTCTTTTGTGTCTGGGGTGGGTGATTATACCTCTGATGTGTTTGAGTGCCCCTGTGAGCCGTCTATGGGTTCTGGGTCTGTTTTGGGTGTTGAGGTGCCTGTTTCTAGTGTTTGGGATGGGTTTTTGGTGTCTGTTGGTGGTGTGTCTTCTAGTGGTGGTGTTGTGCCTACTGATGGTGGTGTGCCTTTGTCTTTTGTGGAGGGGGCTTCGGGTGTTTTGGGTGATGTTTCTGGTGGTGGTTTGTCTGTTGTTGCGGGTGTTGGTGTGCCTTTGTGGGAGGGTTTTGTTGCTGATTTTTCGGGTTTGAGTGTTACGTCTGCTGGGTTTGGTGCGTTGCCTTTTGGTGGTGGTTCCACTTCTGGTGGGTCTGCTAGTGGTGATGCTTTGGTGGGTTGTTTTCCTTTGAGTGTTGATGTGTGTCCTGGTGTTGGTTCTAGTGTTGTTGGGTCTGCTGGTGGTTCTGTGGGTGTGTCTTTGGTGGGTGTTCCTGTGGTGTCTGGTGTGTCTGTGTTTGGTGGTTTTTCTGTGTCGTGGGGTTTGTCTTCGGCTTCTTTGGGTGTTTTGTCTGTTGGTGGTGGGGGTTCTGGTTGGCGTGGTGTTTTGGGTGTTTCGGGTTTGGGTGCTGGCGGTTTTGTTCCTGGTGTTGTTGGGGTTTCTGGTGGTGTTGGGGTTGGTTCTGAGGTTGTTGTTGATGGGGTGGCTCATAGGGGTTTGGTGTTTGGTTCGCGTTTGGCTCCTGGGGGTTTTGTTGATGTGGCGGGTTCTGTTGGGGTTGGTGCGTCCGGGTCTGTTGATGGTGTTGCATTGGTTGATGTGTCTGATGTTGAGTTTGGTTCTGTTGGTGGTTTGGGTGGTGTTTCGCCTGTTGGTGGTAGGGTTGCTGGTTTGGGTCGTTTCGCCGGTTGGTGGCTGACTCGTGGTTGGGTTGAGGGTGTTGTTGGTGGTGTGGGTCGTGCCGCTTGGGGTGATGTTGTAGGGTCTGTTGGTGTGGGTTCTGTGTCTGGTTCTGCTGGTTTGGGTTTGGGGTTTGTTGCTGGTAGTGAGGGTTATGGTTCGCCGGTTGGTGTTGTTTCTGGTGGTGGCGGTTCTGCTGGCTTGTTTGGTGGTTCTGCTGGTGTTGGTGAGGGTTTTGTTGGTGGTGTTGTTGATGTTCCGGTTGGTTCACCTATTGCAGGCTTGGGTGTTGATTTGGTGGATGTTGCTGGTGTTGTGTCTGACCTATTGTAGGGTTTAGTGTCCGGTTTAGTGTGGTGTCTTGTTCGGTGTTTTGGGTGTTAGTAAACCCCCGGTGCCTGTTTTATTCAGGTCACCGGGGGTTTCTTTTTTGTGTATGTGGTGTTGTGATTGTGCCTGTTTATTTGTTGTTTTCGAGTGCTACAGAGACGCTTTCATATGGTGTGTTAGGGTAGTCTTCGTACTCGTATTCTGGTGGTTCAGACATTACGACGGTGTTTCTCCATGCCCTCCAGTCGTATTCTTCTTCGTTGGTTTGCCAGTCTGGTTCTCCTGGGTTCCATTCGTCGTCGTTGCCTATGAAGTCGGCAGGGTCGTAGCTACAGTTGGTGTGGTAGAAGCTCATGGTGGGTGTTCCTTCCTTAGTTGGGATGCGCGATTTCTGTGTTGAAAAGGTAGCATGAAGCCCCGGTAACCTGTGTTTGGTTTGGGTTGCCGGGGCTTATTGCGTTGGGGCTACTTACCCCGTTTTGGATGGATGAGGATTTCGATTTGGTTGCCCCAGTCCGTCCAGATAGTGCAACCTACGGGGTAGGTTTTACCGTCTAGGTTGAGCCATTCTTTCATGGTTAGCCCACCCCTGTCGCCTGCTAGGTAGGTTGCCATTGAAGCGCCTACAGGGTTTTTACCTTCGGGGTCGTTGGTAAATGTTGCGTCAATTCCGATTTCGTGAGGGTCGTCTTCGGTGCCGGAGTTTACCCATACGTCGAGGTGGGTGTACATATTGTAGGGGGTGCCGGTTGCTTGCTGGTGCCTGCCTGCGTGGAACGCCATGAGGTGCATCAGATGCTTAGCTGTTTCTTGGCCTGGTTTAGCTTTGACGATTTTTCGTTGGGGTTCGTCTAGGGTGAAGGTTCCTGGGAGTGCTACCCAGCCTGATTTGCGGAACCTGTTGTCCCATGTGATAGCGTGCTCCACACAGGGGTAGCCTTCAGCTTCAGTAACCATCTTCGCCCTGTAATTCCATTTATCGTCATCCCAGAACATATACCCGTTTAGGATGTCATCTTCGTAAGACTTCATTTTTGATTTCCTTGGTTGCGTGGTTTGGGGTACCGGTGTGGTACCTGTAGGTATAGGTTACCACACCGGCTAGGGGTATGCAAACTATTCGGTGTAGGGGATGGTGTAGTCTTCGGGGTCGGGTTCGTACCATTCGGATTGTTCAAGTTTTTTGATGACGTTGTTCAGCATTGTGGTGAGTTGTTTTTGTTGTTTGGGTGTTAGGTTTTT